>Ga0209563_100252_pt1 | contig 25149 bp, 23 predicted proteins | sample AraplaCvi_mMF_r2_FD_184271 | JGI IMG/M metagenome (GOLD analysis project Ga0209563, IMG submission 184271) | Arabidopsis root microbial communities from North Carolina, USA - plate scrape CL_Cvi_mMF_r2 (SPAdes) (version 2) | ecosystem: Host-associated > Plants > Roots > Endosphere | place: USA... | reverse complement strand
GAACCGCGCCGTCAGCTCCCGCACGTACCAGGCCTGGCGGCCGACGAACCAGACGTCGCGGTACAGGTCGCGGCCCTCCCGCCACGCCGGGTCCCAGTTCTCCCCCGACATGTGACCGACCAGGAAGGTCGGCACCGTCGTCATCCCGACCTCCGTGTGCGCGTCGAGGAAGTCGGCGAAGTTCGCCACGCACTGCTCGTCGAGCGAGTCGGGGGTCGGGTGGAAGTCGGGCCAGTAGAAGAAGGAGCGGGTCATGTTCAGGCCGTGGTCGGCGAGCACGCGCAGCTCCTCGCGGACGAGCGCTGGGTCGTAGCGCGTCCACATCAGCGGGCCGCCGGAGCGCGACCAGAAGTTGGCGCCGAGCCACACCACCGGGGCGTCGTCGACCTGCAAGACCGGGGAGGGACGATCCATGATGCCTTTCAGAAAGGAGAGAAACGAGAGAGGGCGGCCCGGCGCTACTTGACCGCGCCGGCCGTGAGCCCCGCGACGAAGTTGCGCTGCAGCAGAAGGAACGCGACCACGATCGGGATGGACACCACCAGCGAGGCCGCCATGATCTGGTTCCAGTAGACGTTGGTCTGCGTGGAGTACAGCTGCAGGCCGACCGCGAGCGTCCTGTTCTCGTCCGTGGTCATCACCGACGCGAACAGCACCTCGCCCCAGCTGGTCATGAACGAGTAAATGGCGACGGCGATCAGTCCGGGGCGGGCGGCCGGGATGACGACGTGCCACAGTGCGCCCATGGCGCCGGAGCCGTCCACCTTCGCCGCCTCGTCGAGCTCGCGCGGGATGTTGTCGAAGTAGCCGGCCAGCATCCAGATCGAGAACGGCAGCACGAACGTGAAGTACGTGATGATGAGGCCCCAACGCGTGCCGACCAGCTGGATGCCGGTCGCCTGGTTGATGTTCACGAAGATGAGGAACAGCGGCAGCAGGAACAGCACCCCGGGGAACATCTGCGTCGACAGCACGGTGGTGGTGAACACGCTGCGGCCCTTGAACCGGTACCTCGACACGCCGTAGGCGGCGAACACGGCGATCACCAGCGAGATCAGCGTGGCGGCGCTCGACACGATGAGGCTGTTCACGAAGTACGACGCCAGCGGCACGGTCGACCACATGTCAATGAACGGCTGGAACGTGATCGTCTGCGGCCACCAGGTGAACGCGGACTGCACCTCCGACAGCGGCTTCACCGACGAGGTGATCATCACGTACAGCGGGACCACCGTGAACACGGTGAGCACCACGATGGTGATCCAGCGGAAGACGTGGGATGAGCGGGTCTCACGCATTGCGGCTCCTCCGGTTGACGACGAGCAGGTAGATGCCGGTCACGACCAGCAGGAAGAGCAGCAGGAGAACGCTCATCGCGGCTCCCGACCCGAAGTTCCACGTCAGGAACGACGCGTTGTAGATGTGGAAGGAGATCAGGTCGCCCGCCGCCGGTTGGGCGGTGCTCCCGAACAGCACATACGGCGTGTTGAAGTCGTTGAACGTCCACAGGAACATCACCAGCAGCAGCACGAGGTTCACCGGCCGCAGCATCGGGAGGGTGATCGAGCGCCACTGCCGGAACGGCTTCGCACCGTCGACCGCCGACGCCTCGTAGACATCCGACGGGATCGACTGGAGGCCGGCCATCAGCATCAGGAACGCGAACGGCCACAGCCGCCAGATCGCGACGATGACGATCGACCAGAAGGCGTTGCCGCCGATCAGCCAGAACGGCTTGTCGCCGGGGAGGCCGAGGTTGTCGAACAGGAAGTGGTTGATCGCTCCCGTGTCCTTCTGGAACATGAACTTCCACGTGATGATGCCGGCGTACAGCGGCAGCGCGTAGGGGACGAGGAACAGCGTCCGGAAGAACGCGCGGCCCCGGAACCGGCCCTGCAGGGCGACGGCCGCGGCCATACCGAGCACCCAGGAGAGGCCGACGACCAGGATGGTGAACCCGACGGTCACGAAGAACGACTTGAGCAGCCCCTGGCCGACCGAGCCGGAGAAGTCCAGCGCGACGGCGTAGTTCTTCAGCCCGACGAAGGGGGCCTCGCCCCAGTTGGCGATGTAGAACTTGGTCAGCTGGGTGAAGCTGATCCAGATGCCGGTGAGCATCGGGACCACGTGGATGAGGAGCTCGAACACGATGGCCGGTGCGAGCAGCACGAACGGCAGCCACCACCCCTTGGGGCGGCGCCGTTTCGGCTTCGGAGGGGCAGCGGCGGCCGGCACGGTGACGGCGGGGCCGCGGACGTCTGTCGTCGTCGACATGGGTCTCCTTGAAGGGTGTGGCTGACCGCCGGGCGGAACGCGTGCGGCGCCCCGCCCGGCGAGCGATGCTTCGGCGGATCAGCCGCCCAGGGACTGCTTGACCTGGTCCTGCGCGTTCTTCAACGCGGTCTTGATGTCGGCGTCGGAGACCGTGCCCCCGGTGGCGATCTTGGCGAACATGTCGTTCATCGCCTTGCCGACGGTGTTCTCGAACTGGTCCTCGGCCGGCACCAGCGGCAGCGGCTTGGACATCTCGTTGTAGATCTTCTGGAAGGTGGCGGCCTCCTCGGCGTTCTCCGTGAAGACGGGCTTGGCGTCGACCAGAACCGGCAGGCTCGCGTACGGCTTGCCGAGGGTGGTCTGCACGTCCTTGCTCGTCATGTACTTCACGAACTTGAGGGCGGCGTCCTTGTTCTTCGTGTTCTTGAAGATCGACAGGTTGATGCCGGCGACGTGGCTGGCGACCGGCTTGCCGCCGTCCGGAGCGGGGAACGGGACGACGCCGTACTGGTCGGACGTCATCCCGTTGGCCACGATCGACGAGTCGGCGTTGTTCTGGCTGAGGATCATCGCGACCTTGCCGGTGGCGAAGTCGTTGACCGCCTGGACGCCGTTGTCGTACTGGGCGTTGGAGGTGTTGACGACCTTGTCCGTCTGCATCAGGTCGAGGTAGCGCTTGATGCCGCTGACGTTCGCGTCGGTGGTGAAGGTCGGGTCGCCCTTGCTGTCGAACCAGGCGCCGCCGTTCTGGGCCGAGTTGATGAAGGCGAAGTGGGCGTTCTCCGTGTAGCTGCCCGCGGCGAGCGAGAAGCCGTAGGTGGTGCCGTTGGTGAGCTTCTTGGCCGCGGCGACCAGCTCCTCCCACGAGGTGGGCGGCTGCACGCCGGCGTCGGTGAACATCTTCTTGTTGTAGTAGAGGCCGTAGGCCAGCCCGTACAGCGGGACGCTGGTCGGGGTCTTGCCGGCGGCGCCGCCGGTCTCGAGGGCGGTCTTGACGAACTTGTCGCTGCCGCCGATGGCCTTCATCTCGCTGTCGCCGAACGGCAGGAACGCGCCGGTCGCCTGCAGCGAGGCGGCCCAGGTGTTTCCGATGTTGAGCACGTCCGGGCCCTGGCCGGAGGTGACGGCGGTCTGGATGCGGGTCTGCAGGTCGTTCCAGCCGATGACTTCGAGCTTCACCTTGACGCCGGTCTGCTTCGTGAAGTCGTCGAGCACCGGGGTGAGGACCTGCTTGTCGTTGTCGAGGCTCGTCCCCTGGTTGCTGGCCCAGTAGGTGAGCGTCGAGCCGCTGGACGACCCTCCGGATCCCGAGCTGCTGCAGCCCGCGACCACGAGCGAGACCGCTGCGGCCAGTGCCGCGACGGCGATGGCGCGTTTCCTCATTGTGACTCCTTCGTCTCTTGATGGGGCGCTGCCCGGTTCGTTCGACGCAGAGCGAGCGGACGGGCGCAGGGGAAGCCTAACTTAACCGGTTCAGGTGTCAATCCTTGACATCCCCTCGCCCGAGGGTATACCGCCCGGTCCCGCTCCCCCGCGCCGCCCCGGTCACACTTCGGTGACGCTTCCCCCGGTCCCTCGCCCGCGATCCGCCGCGCGCCGCCCGCGATTCGTCACGAATGGGCGCGATTCGACACGAATGGGCGCGATTCGTCACGAATGCCGACCTCAGGCCTGGCGGGGATTCGTCACGAATGGACGCGGCTCGTGACGAATGGCGGCGATTCGTCACGAATGGAGGCGATTCGTCACGAATGCCGGGCCCCGGCGGCGGCGCGTCAGCGCGCGGCGGGCGCGGCGGCGCGGATGCTCGTCGCGCGCGGGACGAGGCGGCTGGCGCGGGCGCGGTGGTCGGCCGTGGGCGTGCCGGCCAGCTGGTCGAGCAGCATCCGCGTCGACCGGCGGCCCTGCTCCTCCGGCGAGCGGTCGAGCGCGGTGATCGGCCGCGTGCCGAGGCGGCAGAGCAGGGAGTCGTCCCAGCTGACGATCGCGACGTCGTCGCGGCCGGCGCGGCCGAGGGCGGTCTGCGCGCCGAGCGCGAGAAGGTCGTTCGAGGTGATCACGGCCGTCAGGGCCGGGTCGTCGGAGAGCATCCGGGAGGCGATGCGCTCGCCCGACTCCATCGAGTAGTCCGACGCGGCGAAGACGAACTCGGTCCCGACCTCCCTCCCCGTCGCCGCGACCGCGTCACGGCGGTCGGACTCGTGCTCGAACTCGGCCGGTCCCGCGATGTGCAGGGCCTTCGTGTGGCCGAGGGAGGCGAGGTGCCGTACGAGCACCTCCGCATCCGCCCGCGCGTCGTACAGCAGCACCTTGCCGGGCGCGAGCGTCTCGCGGTTGCCGTGCAGCACGTAGGCGAGGCCGAGCTCGTCGAGCAGCCGCGGCCGGGGGTCGTCGAAGGTCAGGTCGAACAGCATGACCCCGTCCACGCGCGCCTCGGCGCTCCAGCGGCGGTAGGCGGCGACCTCCTGCCCGGCGTCCGCCCCGACCATTCGCAGCAGCAGCGACTGCCCGGTCTCCGACAGCTCGCTCTCGACCCCGGCGAGCAGGCTCATGTAGTACGGCTCGGCGCCCAGGAGGCTGGGGTCGCGGCGCAGGACGATGCCGATCGTGTCCGACCGCGCCCGCGACAGCGCCCGCGCGGACGAGCTGGGACGCCACCCGAGCTGCTCGGCGAGCGCGAGCACCCGCTCCCGCGTCTCGTCGCTCACCCCCGGCAGGCCGTTCAGGGCGTACGAGACGGAGGCCTTCGAGAGCCCCAGCCGGTCGGCCAGCCCCGCGATCGTAACGCGGCCCGCTCCGTTGCTCACGGTCGCCTCCTTCCTGTGCGCGGCCCACACTACTTGTTCGGGCGTGCCGTGCAGCGTCCCGTTCGCTGCGAAGCCTCGCACCCGGCCGGACGGTTTGGACGGGCGACGGCCGGTTTCCCGACGATCGGATTCGGCGGCTTCGGGCAGAATGGCGGCGTGAGCCCCTCCCGCACCAGCACCGTCTTCGAACGCGAGCGCCCCGACGCCTCCGTCGTCCGGCACGCGCTCGCGCCGACCCGGCAGGCGGTGTTCTGGACCGAGGATGCGCCCGGCGACCGCTACCCGCAGCTGCGCGGCGACGCCGGCTGCGACCTCGCCGTCGTCGGCGGCGGCTACACCGGCCTGTGGACGGCGCTGCTCGCGAAGCGCGAGGACCCGTCCGCCCGCGTCGTCGTGCTGGAGGGCCGCCGGGTGGGATGGGCGGCCTCCGGGCGCAACGGCGGCTTCTGCGAGGCGAGCCTGACGCACGGAGACGAGAACGGCCGCAGCCGCTGGCCCGGCGAGTTCGACGAGCTGCAGCGGCTCGGGATGCGCAACCTCGACGAGATCGAGCGCACGGTCGCCGAGCTGGGTCTCGACGCCGAGTTCGAGCGCAACGGCGCGCTCGATGTCGCCACCGAGCCGCACCAGGTGGAGTGGCTGCGCGAGGCCCAGGGACCGGATGCGACCCTGCTCGACCGCGACGGCATCCGCTCCCTCGTCCACTCGCCCACCTACGAGGCCGCCCTGCTGCGCACCCGGGATTCGGCGCTCGTCCACCCGGCGAAGCTCGCCAGGGCGCTCGCCCGCGCGTGCGTCGATGCCGGGGTCGAGATCTTCGAGCACAGCCCGGTGGAGAGCATCGGCGACGGAACGGTGCTGGAGACGCCCACCGGCACGCTGCGCTCGCGCCGCACCGCGCTGGCGACCAACGTCTTCCCGAGCCTGCTGCGCCGCAACCGCCTGTCGACCGTGCCGGTCTACGACTATGTGCTGATGTCCGAGCCGCTGTCCGCTTCGCAGCGGGCGTCGATCGGTTGGGAGGGCCGGCAGGGCATCGGCGACTCGGCCAACCAGTTCCACTACTACCGGCTGACCGCCGACGACCGCATCCTGTTCGGGGGCTACGACGCGATCTACCACTACGGCGGGCGGGTGCGGGCCGCGTACGAGGACCGGCCGGAGTCGTTCCGGCGGCTGGCCGGCCACTTCTTCACGACGTTCCCGCAGCTGGAGGGCCTCACCTTCACGCACAAGTGGGCGGGCGCGATCGATACCTGCAGCCGGTTCTGCGCGTTCTTCGGCTCCGCCCGGCAGGGCACGGTCGCGTACGCTGCCGGCTACACCGGCCTCGGCGTCGCCGCGACGCATTTCGGCGCGCAGGTGATGCTCGACCTGCTGGCCGGCCGCCGCACCGAGCGCACGGAGCTCGAGATGGTGCGCACACGCCCGCTCCCGTTCCCGCCGGAGCCGGCCGCCGCCCTGGGCATCAACCTCACCCGCCGGTCGCTCGACCAGGCGGATCACCGCGCCGGCCACCGCAACGCCTTCCTGCGCACCCTGGACGCCGTCGGCCTCGGCTTCGACTCCTGACCGTATCCACTGGTCCCGACACGCCGTCACCCACCCAGCGCAGACGGCATGTCGGGACCAGCCGATCACCCTCTCTGCGAGCCGTCCGGAGCCAGGCGGATCACCGCACATCCACTGGTCCCGACACGCCGCTATGCGCCCAAGGCAAGCGGCGTGTTGGGACCAGCGGATCGGCGCTGCCGCACCCGCGCATCCGCTGGGCCCGACACGCCGTTACGCACCCAGGGCACGCGGCGTGTCGGGACCAGCGGATGGGCGCCGCCTGTCAGCGGGCGGGGCCGCGCGCCAGCACGGCCGCGTGCAGGGCGGCGACGGTCTCGCCGTCGTCGAGGTCCATCCCGAGCAGCTCCTCGATGAGGGCGATGCGCTGGTAGAACACCGAGCGGGACAGGTGGCTCGCCGCGGCGGCACGCGTCCGGTTGCCGGGGTGGCTGAGGTAGGCGCGCAGCACCTCGACGAGGTCTCCCCCGGTGGCGAGGTCGTGCTCGATGAGCGGGCGGAGCATCTGCTCGGTGTGCTGCAGCATCCGCGGGTCGCTGCCGAGCGCGTTCACGAGTCGCAGCAGCGGCCGCTGCTCCACCCGCTGCACCACGACCGAGCGTCCGAGGCGCGCCTCCCCGCGCCCGGCCGCGGAGGAGCCGCCGCTCGCCAGCGCGACCGCCTCCTCGAGCGACGACAGCAGTCCGGTCACCCCGCGCGCGTCGGACCCGACCGCGACGACGGTCGCGGGGTCGTCGGTGCGCCCGGACGCCGCGGCCTCCGCGATGCCCGCGAACGCCGCGTCCGCGAGCCGCCGCCCCGGCTTCGGCGACACCGCGACCACGAGCGTCCCCGGCTGCTCGGGATGCCGCCCCGCCACCGCATCCGCCCCCGCGGCCCGCGCCGCCTCCACCGCACGCGGCGCGGCCGACGCCGGGAGGATGCCCGACCGCAGCCGCAGCGCCACGCCCGCCACCGTGCGCCCGCCGAACGGGAACCCGGCCGCCTCGAACCGCGCCGCCACGCCGCCCTCCCCCGCGAACCGCCGCCCGAGCAGCGCGGCGAGCAGCGCATCGTGGCTGCGCCGCGTCCACTCGTCGTCGTCGCGGTCCGACAGCCGGCTGAGCGCGAGCGCGACAGCCGCCTGTTCGAGCACGTTGGAGCGCCCGGCGGGATGCGTCTCCCCTGGGAGCGCGATCAGGTGCCCCCACCGCATCCCGCGCGCCTCGACCGGCACGATCGTCCACCCGGCCGCCCCGGAGCGGTGCGCGGCGCGCGAGCGCTGCTCCCACGCCGCCAGTTCCGCCTCACCGCCGGCACGCGGGCCCGCATCGACGCCCCCGGCGGCGATCACCCGGTGGCTGGTGTCCTCCAGCACCACCGGCGAGCCGAGCACGCGAGCCGCCTGCTCGACGATGAAGTCGGCCGGGCTGCCGCGCAGCGAGAGGTCGGTGAACAGGGCGTGGATGTCGTCCCGAGCACGCAGCGCCCCCATCTGCTCGGCGATGATCCGGGAGTGCACCGCCTCCGTGATCGCGACGAACCGCGCCTCCCGATGCAGCACCGCGAACGGCAGCCCGGCCGCCTCGAACTCGTCGACCAGCGCGGGCGGAGGCACCGGCATCGGCGGCCCGAGCTCCAGCACGAGGCCGGCGACATCCGCCTCGACGAGCACGCGGCCCAGCCGCCGGAGGGCGGCGTCGCCGGCCGGCCAGCCGACGCCCGTGGCGAGCAGCAGCTCGCCGCCGGAACCGAGGCGGGCGGCCTCCGCGGTCTCGGCGACGTGCACCCAGCGCACCGGCGCATCCAGCCGCTCGCGCCCGGTCAGAACCTCCGGGAGGGCGCGGGAGACCGGCTCCAGCCGCAGCACTTCGCGCACGGTCGGCAGCACGGACGACGACGATTCCGACGGCTCCGGACGAACTGTCCGACCTACCGACGTGTCCCGACGATCTGGCATCGCTCCTCCGGCCCTTGCTCTGTGATCATTGGGAGGAAGCCTAACGCCCCGGCCGGGCAGAACGTCCGGCCACGTCGCCAAGGAGGACCCCCGTGGCCCTGATCCGTCACTTCATCGCCGGCGAGGAGTCGCCCGCCGACCCGGCCGGCGCCCCGCGCACCGGCCCCGTCTACAACCCGGCCACCGGCGAGCGGCAGCACGAGGTCGCCCTCGCCGACACCGCCGAGACGCAGCGCGCGATCGCCGCGGCGCGCGCCGCCTTCCCGGCCTGGCGCGCGACCAGCCTGACCAAGCGCGCGGACGTGCTGTTCCGTCTCCGCCACCTCCTCACCGAGCGCAGGGACGAGCTGGCCGCCATCGTCACGAGCGAGCACGGCAAGGTGCTCTCCGACGCCGCGGGCGAGATCGGCCGGGGCCTGGAGAACGTGGAGTTCGCCAGCGGCCTGATCGACAAGCTGAAGGGCGAGTACAGCGAGCAGGTCTCCACCGGCATCGACGTGCACAGCGTCAAGCAGCCGGTCGGCGTCGTCGGCTGCATCACCCCGTTCAACTTCCCGGTCATGGTGCCGCTGTGGATGGTCGCGAGCGCGATCGCGTGCGGCAACACCGTGGTCCTGAAGCCGAGCGAGAAGGACCCGAGCGCGTCCGTCTTCCTGGCCAAGCTGTTCCGCGAGGCCGGGCTCCCCGACGGCGTGCTGAACGTGGTGCACGGCGACAAGGAGGCGGTGGACGCCATCCTCGACTCCCCCGACGTCGCCGCGGTCAGCTTCGTCGGCTCGACGCCGATCGCCCGCTCGATCTACCAGCGCGCCTCCGCCAACGGCAAGCGCGTGCAGGCCCTCGGCGGCGCGAAGAACCACATGGTGGTGCTGGAGGACGCGGACATCGACGCCGCGGCCGACGCCGCCGTCTCGGCCGCCTACGGCTCCGCCGGCGAGCGCTGCATGGCCGTCAGCGTGGTCGTCGCGGTGGGCGACGTGGCCGACCGGCTGGTGCCGGCCATCCACTCGCGTCTCGACGCGCTGCGCATCGGCCCCGGCACGGATGCGGCCAGCGAGATGGGTCCGCTCATCACGCGCGAGCACCGCGACAAGGTCGCCTCGTACGTCACGGGCGCCGCCGCCGAGGGGGCGACGGTCGTCGCTGACGGCACGCAGCGCGACTTCGAGGGCGACGGCTTCTTCGTCGGCGTCAGCCTGCTCGACCACGTGAAGCCCGGCATGAAGGCGTACGACGACGAGATCTTCGGCCCGGTGCTGTCGGTGGTGCGCGTCGAGTCGTTCGAGGAGGCGGTCGAGCTGATCAACGCCAACCCGTACGGCAACGGCGTCGCGCTGTTCACGCGCGACGGCGGCGCGGCCCGCAGGTTCGAGTTCGAGATCGAGGTCGGGATGGTCGGCATCAACGTGCCGATCCCCGTCCCGGTCGGCGCGTACTCGTTCGGCGGCTGGAAGAACTCGCTGTTCGGCGACTCCCACATCTACGGCCCGGAGTCGTTCCACTTCTACACGCGCAGCAAGGTGGTCACGACGCGCTGGCCCGACCCGGTCCACTCGCGCATCGAACTCGCCTTCCCCGGCAACTCCTGAACCACGGAGGGAAACACCTGATGACCGACACCATCCCCACGGGCACCCGCACGGGATACCTCGACCGGCACGGCGCCGAGCACGCGTTCGGCGACGCGGCGGCCGAGGCGCAGGTCCGCGCGGACGACCGCGGGCACGTCTTCCACTCGTGGAGCGCGCAGGCGAAGATCGACCCGCTGCCGATCGCCGCGGGCGAAGGCTCGACCTTCTGGGACTACGAGGGCAACGCCTACCTCGACTTCAGCTCGCAGCTGGTCAACCTCAACCTCGGCCACCAGCATCCCGACCTGGTCGCGGCCATCCAGCAGCAGGCCGGGAGGCTGGCGACGGTGCAGCCGTCGATGGCGAACGACGTGCGCGGGGAGCTGGCGCGGCGGATCGCCGAGGTGGCGCCGGGGACGCTGAACAAGGTGTTCTTCACCAACGGCGGCGCCGACGCCAACGAGTACGCGGTGCGCCTGGCGCGCCGCGTCACCGGCCGCCGGAAGGTGCTGTCGATGTACCGCTCGTACCACGGCGGAACGGCGACGGCGATCGCGCTCACCGGCGACCCGCGGCGCTGGGCGAACGAGCCGTCCGATCCGTCGGTGGCGCACTTCTTCGGGCCCTACCCGTACCGCAGCGCGTTCCACTCGGCGTCGCCGGAGGAGGAGACGGCCCGCGCGCTGGAGCACCTCGAGAACGTGATCGTGCTGGAGGGTGCGGGCACCATCGCCGCGATCATCGCCGAGACGATCGTCGGCACGAACGGCGTGCTCGTCCCGCCTCCCGGCTACCTGGCCGGGGTGCGCGAGCTGTGCGACCGGTACGGCATCGTCTACATCGCCGACGAGGTGATGGTCGGCTTCGGCCGCGTCGGCGAGTGGTTCGCCGTGGATGCGTTCGACGTCGTGCCGGACCTCATCACCTTCGCCAAGGGCGTCAACTCCGGCTATGTGCCGCTCGGCGGGGTCGTCATCTCGGACGCGATCGCGTCGTACTTCGACGATGTCGCCTTCCAGGGCGGGCTGACCTACTCCGGGCACCCGCTGGCGTGCGCGGCGGGCGTCGCGACGTTCGAGGTGTTCGAGCGCGACGGCATCCTGGAGCGCGTCCGCGACCTGGGTACGCGCGTCGTCGAGCCCGAGCTGCGGTCGTGGCTCGACCGGCACCCGTCGCTCGGCGAGGTGCGCGGTCGCGGGCTGTTCTGGGCGCTGGAGCTGGTGCGCGACCGCGAGACCCGAGAGCCGCTGGTGCCGTTCAACGCGGCCGGAGCGGATGCCGCACCGATGGGCGAGGTCGCGGCCGCGTGCAAGGCCGCCGGGGTGTGGCCGTTCACGCACTTCAACCGCGTCCACGTCGCGCCGCCGCTGGTGATCGAGGAGGACGAGCTGCGCCGCGGCCTCGCCGCGGTCGACGCGGCCCTGGACGTGGCGGACCGGTACGCGCGCGCCTGAACCGGTGTCCCGGTAGTTCTCCACAGCCCGCTCCCGTCCGGCCCGGCCCGGGCGGGAGCGGGATATCGTGGCAGCATGAGTGAACCCGGAGACGGCCGCGTAGCCGTCTACATCGACTTCGACAACATCGTCATCTCGCGCTACGACCAGGTCCACGGCCGCGGCTCGTACATGCGCGACCGTCCGAAGTCGAGCGCCACCGCGCCGAAGGCCTCCTTCGCCGACAAGCTGGCGGATGCGCGGGTCGACCTCGGCGCCGTCATCGACTTCTCCTCCTCGTTCGGCACGCTGGTGCTGACACGTGCCTACGCCGACTGGTCGTCGGCCGTGAACGCCGAGTACCGCGGGCAGCTGGTCGGCCGCGCCGTCGACCTCGTGCAGCTGTTCCCCGCCGCCGCCTACGCGAAGAACGGGGCCGACATCCGGCTCGCGGTGGATGCGGTCGAAGACCTCTTCCGCCTGCCCGAGCTCACGCACGTCGTGATCGTGGCGGGCGACTCGGACTACATCCCGCTGGCCCAGCGGGCGAAGCGGCTGGGCCGGTACGTGATCGGCATCGGCGTCGCGGGCTCGACGGCGAAGTCGCTCGCGGCCGCGTGCGACGAGTTCGTCAGCTACGACGACCTGCCCGGGGTCGCCCGCGACGAGGCAGCGGAGGCGGAGGCCGACGAGCTCGAGGCGGAAGAGGAGGAGGCGGAGGCCGCCGAGGCGGCCGCAGCTGCTGCCGGCTCCGGTGTGGGCGAAGCCGGGACCGGCGCGACGTCCGCGGCCGGCTCGGCTGCGCAGACGACGGGCCGGCGCGGTCGGCGCGGCGCGGCGCAGACCACCGAGGCACCCGCGTCCGCCGCGGAGGCGGCCGACGGGACGGACGGGACGGACGGGACCGCCGCGGCCGGCGACGGCCAGGGCGCCGACGCGGAGAAGCGCGGCAGGCGCGGCGGACGCAAGCGTTCCGCGCCCGCCGACGACGTCTCCGAGACCGGCGAGCCGACCGAGGACCCGCAGCTCGTCGCGACCCGCCTGCTCGCCCGGGCCATGCAGCTCGGCCACGAGAAGGACGACTCCGTCTGGCTGCACAGCTCGTCGGTGAAGGGGCAGATGAAGCGGATGGACCCGTCCTTCAGCGAGAAGGCGCTCGGCTTCCGCTCCTTCAGCGACTTCATCAAGTCGCGCAGCGACCTCGTCGAGCTCGACGACAGCTCCACGGCCCAGATGCTGCGGCTCGCGCCGGCCCGGTCGCGCCGCGTGCGCCACAGCGGGCGCGTCAGCGATCCGGTCGCGGCGTCTTGAGCGCCCCGGCGCCGAGGGGTTGACTGCGGATCATGGCACGACAGTGGACAGCGACGACGTGGGGCGGACCGGAGACGTGGGAGTTCCGTGAGTTGGAGACCCGGCCGCCCGGTCCGGGCGAGGTCACGATAGCGGTGCGCGCCGCCGGGGTGAATCCGGCCGACTACAAGCATGTCTCGGCCCCGCGCGACGGCGTCGAGCTGCCCGTCCCGATCGGGTACGAGGTCGCGGGCGTCCTCTCCGCGCTCGGGCCGGGCACCGAGATCGCCTCGGGAGGCGGAGCGGTCGGCGACCCGGTCGTCGCGTTCCGCATCCAGGGCGGCTACGCCACCGAGGTGACGATCCCGGCGAAGGACGTGTTCGCCAAGCCGCCGCGGCTCACCGACGAGGAGGCGGCCAACCTGCTGCTGGTCGGCACCACCGCCGCGCAGATGCTGCACGTGACCGATGTGCGGCCCGGGGAGACCATCCTCGTCCACGGCGCCTCCGGGGCCGTCGGTGTCAGCATCCTCCAGCAGGCCGCGGAGATCGGCGCGCGCGTGATCGGAACGGCGAGCGAGTCGAGCTTCGACCGCGTGCGGCGCTTCGGCGGCCTGCCGGTCGCCTACGGGCCCGGCCTCGCCGAGCGGGTGACGGAGGCTGCCCAGGGACCCGTCGCCGCCGCGCTCGACACGGTCGGGACGGACGAGGCGGTCGACGTCTCGCTGCAACTCGTGCCCGACCGGGTGCGCATCGTCACCATCGTGGCCGCGCAGCGCGCCCAGGAGGAGGGCTTCCACGCCGTGTTCGGCGCCCAGCCCGAGAGCCAGGCCTACCGCGACTCGGTGCGCGGCCGCCTCCTCGACCTGGCCGGCGAGGGCCGCCTCCAGGTCCCGGTCGCCCGCACCTACCCGCTGTCCGAGGCCCCCGAGGCCCTGGCCTTCCTCGCCGAGGGCCACCCCGGCGGCAAACTCGCCCTCCTCCCGGACCCCGCCGCGTGACCCTCCGCTGAGGTGCTCGCACCTGCTGCGCCGCACGGCGTGTCGCGCGCATCGCCGAGCACCTCAGCGGGTTTCGGCCTCCGATTCGGGGATGATCTGCATGCCTCCGGTGCGCTGGCTCGACTGCAGGAGGGCCTCCATCCAGCGCTCGTTGAGCTTGGGCGGCCGGCTGTCGGTGAAGAGGAACGCCATCGGGATCTCGCGGCTGATCCAGAGGCTCACCCGGCCGCCGCCGTGCTCGCTGGGCACCTGCCAGTTGAGCAGGAAGCTCTCGTGGCGACGCAGCTTGGATACGATCGCGATCTTCACGTGCGACAGCGTGCGGTCGTCGAACTCGTACTCCTGCGCCGTGTAGCCGTAGATCAGCCTCCCCACGATCAGACCCCTTCGCGCCGGGTGGCCGGCCGGGTCTTGCTCGCGCGGTAGCTGCCCTCCGGCACCTCCTCGCGGATCTCGGCCCGCAGGTCGTCCTCGAGCAGGAGCCCCGAGCTGCTGTTGGCCCGCTCGCCGAGGATCGCCAGCCAGTCGCGGTTCAGCTCCGGGAGGGTCGTCCCGGTGAACACGAACTGCACCGAGATCGCCGGGTCGAGCCAGATCGACCGCAGCACGCCGGCCGGACCCGCCGTGCGGTCCGTCCAGATCAGGAGGAACCCCTCGCGGCGCCGCAGCTTGGTCTGGATGACGGCCTGCAGATGGGCGAGCACCCGGTCGTCGAAGGTGAACCCGTCCGCCCCGTCGTAGATCAGCGTCCCCACGCGAGCCTCCTCTCGTGATCACTTTCACCGAACGACCGCGCGTCGTCAAGGGACGCGGCGGAACCGCCGTAAAGTCCGGTCATGGACGCTCTCACGCGAACCATCAAAGCGGCCCTCCTCTACGAGGACGGCCGGACCCTCGACAGCGTCGTGGTCGTGCCCCTGATCGGCGGATGTCCGCCCGGGGAGATCCGCGTCGCCACCCTGTTCGCCGGCGCCCTCGCCTACGACGTGTACGAGCTGGCGGACGAGGAGGAGTACTCGTCGATGCCGGCCTACCCGTACCGCTCCACCATCCCGGTCACGACCGACGACCTCGACGACTGACCGGGGCCGGCGACCGGAGCCGGGCGCGGCCGGCACCCGAGTAGCCTGGACGGAGTGACCGCCCCCGCCGATCCCCCTCGCCCGCGCACAGGGGCCGCCGTCGCCGCGCTCGGTCTAGGCACGCTGCTGAACCCGCTCAACTCGTCGATGATCGCGGTCGCCCTGGTGCCGTTGCAGCACGACTTCGGTGTGGATGTGACCGCGGTGACCTGGGTGATCACCTCCTTCTACCTGGCGTCGGCCGCCGGGCAGCCCCTCATGGGCCGGCTGGGCGACCGGTTCGGGCCGCGGCGGCTGTTCCTGTTCGGGATGGTCGTGGTCGCCCTCGCGTGCGCGATCACCCCGTTCTCGGGGTCGTTCGCGGCGGTCTGCGCCGGGCGGGTCGCGCTCGCCATCGGCACGGCGACCGCGTTCCCGTCCGCGATCGCGATGCTGCGTCCGCTGGCCGCGCAGTCGGGCGTGGGGACGCCGCGACTGCTGGGCCGCATCCAGATCGCGAACACCTCGGGCGCGGCGATCGGGCCCGTGCTCGGCGGGGCTCTCATCACCTTCCTCGGCTGGCAGTCGATCTTCTGGGTGAACGTGCCGCTCGCCCTCCTCGCTTTCCTCGGCGCATGGTTCTTCGCCCCGAAGGACGCCGAGCGCGAGCGGACGCCGCTGCGGCAGACGCTGGCGGAGTCCGACATCCCCGGCATCCTGCTGTTCGTCGCCATGCTGACCTCGCTGCTGGTCTTCCTGCTCGACCTCGAGCCGCAGCCGCTGTGGTGGCTGCTGCCCGTGTCCGCCGCAGCCGGTGCGCTCTTCGTGTGGCGCGAGCTGCGCACGGCGTATCCCTTCCTCGATCTGCGGCTGCTCGCCGCCAACCGCCGGCTCATGCTGGTGTACCTGTCGTTCGCCCTCTTCAACGTCGTCTACTACTCGGCGTTCTTCGGACTCCCGCAGTTCTTGCAGACGCACGGCGGCTACTCCGCCGGCGTCGCCGGGCTGCTCATGTTCCCGCTCGCCGCGGTGACGATCGTGATCACCCCGCTCGCGGCGCGCGCGATCGAGTCGATCGGTCTGCGGCCGACCCTGATCGCGGGCGCGATCGCGCTGGTGGTGGGCGCCGGCCTCCTCGCTGTCGCCGCTGCGACCACCGCTCCGTGGGCCGTCCTCCTGCTGACGGCGGCGCTGGGCATCCCGTACTGCGTGGTCAGCATCGGGATGAACCAGGCGCTCTACTCGTCGGCCCGCCCGCAGGACGCCGGGGTGGCGGCGGGGATCTTCCAGACCTCGCGGTACGTCGGCGCGATCGTGGCGACAACGGTGCTCGGGCTGCTCTTCAGCGGAGGCACGACCTCCGGAAACTGGCTGGCGGCCGTCGGGATCGCGACGGCTCTGGCGCTGGTGCACCTGGCGCTGCTGGTGTTCGTGCGGCCGCGGAGCCGCGGCGCGGGGGCGGAGGCGGCCGCCGCGTAGCGGTGCAGTGCGCGACGTGTACGGCCGAACCTAGAATCCGGCCATGGCGTTGTGGCTGGGAGGGCCGCAGCTGGTGACCCAGCTGCTGCTGCTCCTGCTCGCCTTCGTGCTGTCCGCGGTGATCGGCATCGAACGGGAACGGAGGCTGAAGAGCGCCGGACTGCGCACGCACATCCTCGTCGGCCTCGGCTCCGCACTCTTCACCCTCGTCTCGGCGTACGGCTTCACCTCGCTCGGACTGCCGGCGACCGACCCCTCCCGCATCGCGGCGCAGGTGGTGACCGGCATCGGGTTCGTCGGCGCCGGCGTCATCTTCGTCAACCGCGGCAATGTCGTCGGCCTCACGACCGCCGCCTCCATCTGGGTGACCGCCGCCGTCGGGATGGCGTGCGGGGCCGGGCTGCCGGTGCTCGCCGTCGCGGGCACCGCGCTGCACCTGATCGCGGTCGGGACGCTGCCGACCGCAGAGCTGCTCCTCCGCCGGACGGCGGGCACGACGATCGCGGTCGAGGCCGTCCGGACCGGGGATGCGGTCGCGCGCGTGCTCGAAGCGTGCACCCGGGCGGGAGTCCGCGCCCGGGTCGAGGAGCTGGGCCCGGCGGGCGGCGGCGACCGCGTGGAGCTGCACGTGCGCGTGCGCGGGACGGCCGGCCAGACGCGCCGGCTGGTGAGCGAGCTGGCGGCGATCGACGGTGTCGCATCGGTGCGGGCGCAGAGCGGCAGCGAGCCGCAGCCGGGGCTGGGCGGGGACTGAGCTCGACGGACCGAGCGGCGCAGGGGTCAGCCGGCGATCCACTCAGCCGGCGGCCGGCTCGGCCGCGCCGGGCCGGCTTAGGCGACCTGGGCGCCCGGGACGGGCGGTGCCGACCGGCGCTGATTGGCCGAGCGGGGACAGAGCGGATTGCGGCAGCCGACCGGCACCGCCGCCACCACCCAGGATCCGCGAGACGTCGGCACCAACCGGCGCTCGGCGGAGATCGGCCCTCCGCAGACCGTGCACACCCGTGCTTTTGCACCCATCGCGATCAACCCCATCCGACGCGCGGCGCCCCATTCGCCTGTGCCCATGGTCCGCCCGCGGGCTCGCGGAAGCAAGGGCCGGAGGGCCTGACGTGTTCGTATTTGTGTCCACAGCCTCGGCGACTCGCGACTTCTCCACAGATCGCGCGAACTGGCGCCGCCGAACGCGCCGCCCGGTAGCGTCGATCCCATGGAAATAGACGTCCCGACCTCGGTCGGACCCGGCCGGCTCACCGTCTCCGCCGCCGAGTCGCCCTCCGCGGTGCTGTGGCTCGGCCACGGCGCCGGGGGCGGCATCGACGCGGTCGACCTCGCGGCGCTCGCCGCGCGGCTCCCCGCCCTCGGCATCACCGTCGTCCGGTACGAGCAGCCGTGGCGGGTGGCCGGCAAACGGGTGGCCGCCCGGCCCGAGACGCTCGACATCGCGTGGCGCGAGACGGCTCCGCGCGTGCGCGACCTCGCGGGCGGACTTCCCCTCGTGGTCGGCGGCCGGAGCGCCGGTGCGCGCGTGGCGTGCCGCACGGCGACGGAGCTCGGGGCGGCCGGAGTGGTCTGCCTGGCGTTCCCGCTGCATCCGCCCGGCAAGCCGGAGACTTCGCGGCTGGCCGAGCTTCTCGCGCCCGACGTGCCCGTGCTGGTGCTCCAGGGCTCACGCGACCTGTTCGGGACGGCCGAGACGCTGGAGTCGGAGACGCTGGCCGCTGAGACGCCGGTGGCCGGGACGCCGGTGGCCGAGACCCGGGGCGCCGAGACGCCGGCCGCCGAGACGCCGGCCGCCGAGGTCCGCGGCCGCGACACCATCCGGATCGTCGAGGTGCCGGGTGCCGATCACGGCATGAAGGTGCTGAAGGGGGCGGCGGTCACCGCCGCCGACGTGCGCGACCTGATCAGCGCGACCGTCGCCGGCTTCGTGTCAGTACTCGCCCTTGATCACGAAGAAGGAGCCGCGGATGGTCCCGGCCAGTCGTGACTTCTGGCGCGCGAACTTGAACGACGAGAGCTCCTCCGGCACCTCCATCCCGTCCGACAGCTTGAAGCCCACCGCGCGCTTGCCGCCGTCAGCGACCGAGTAGAGCACATTGATCGAGAGGCCGGACTCGTAGAACACGTAGGTCCAGTCGACCCCGTCGACCTCGAAGCGCGTCGCCTCCAGCGCCGGTGAGGCGATGCGGATGCCGCGCTCCTCGTCCAGGATGCGCGCGACGCGGTCGACCGCCTCGCTCTCCTCCGCCGCGGTTCCGACGGTGAAGACATGGTCGTACTTGTTGCGGAAGTAGCGCGCCTCGTTGGCACGCAGTCCGGCGAGCGCGTCCGCGACCGGGGACGATTCCAGTCCGGTGGTGGAGACGTTCTCGAAGTCGACGACGTACGGCATGGGTCCTCCCGGGTGTGTCCGTTCCGGGACCACCGTAGCGCGAGAGCGGTTCGTGCGAGGATCGTCCCGTGTCGGACTTCCTCATGCGCATCCACAGTCCCGAGTTCCAGGCGATGTCGGAGCGGGTGCTCGAAGTCACGGCGCTGACCTCGCGGCTCAACGCGCTGCCCTTCGACGACGAGCCCGGCAAGGCGGCGCTGTTCGAGCGGATCCTCGGCGGCCCGCTGCCCGCGCGGACGACGATCTACCCGCCGTTCTTCACCGACCACGGGCGCAACCTCCGGCTGTCCGAGCGGGTCTTCATCAACCAGAACTGCACCTTTCTCGACTACGCCGGCATCACGCTCGCCGAGCGCGTCATGGTGGCACCGCGCGCCACGTTCATCACCGTCGGCCACCCGGTCGACACGGCCGACCGCAAGGTCTGGCTGACCGGCGGCCCCATCGTCGTCGAGGAGAACGTCTGGATCGGCGCGGGAGCGACCATCCTGCCGGGCGTCACCATCGGCCAGGATGCGGTCATCGCCGCGGGCGCGATCGTCGCCGACGACGTCCCGCCGCGCAGCCTGGTGACGGGCACGAAGGCCGCCGTGCGGCGCACCTGGCCGCCGGAGGAACCCGCGGCCGAGAGCCGCGGCGAGCGCTGACCGTCCCGGCCGTCACCACCACGGGAGGCGGACGGCGAACCCTCCCGAGAACAGCACCGTCACCACCCCGGCCAGTGCGAGCCCGAGAAGCGCGACGTAGCAGGCGATCAGCACCCCCTCGCCGCGCGGGCGCCCGCCGATCGCGCGCATCCCGAGCACCGCCACCGGCAGCAGCATCAACCCGCCGAACGCGAGGGCCGGTGCCACGCGCACGTCCTCGTCCGGACACGGACGCGCGAGGGCGCACAGTGTCGGCAGGCCCTGCATCAGCCACATCGCCGCCCACCCGGCCAGCAGCATGGCGATCGCGGGCACGACCTCACGCACCCGCTCGCGCCCCGGCGCTGTCGCCTCCATGGTCCCATGCTGGCAGTCCGCCGACCGGTTCCACCACCTGCGCCGCTCGCGCCGACTCGATCTCTGCGTCGAGGAGCGGCTCGACGTTGCCGTCCAGGCCCGGCCTGTGCGCCTCCCGAGAAGCACGCTCCCACTGTTCTGCAACGCTCCCGCGAGTGCTTGGATGAGCGCGTGGGCATCCGGTCGATGCCTGCCGAACCGGCGCAGCGCAGGAGCGTGAGGATGGAGCCCGACAAGCAGACGGGGGCCGAGTGGAGCCTCGATCCCGAATCGCTGCTGCGCGAGCTCATCGACAGCGTCACCCGCTCCCTCCCGGCAGAGGTCGCATCCACCGCGCTCTCCGTCGAACGCAGCCGGTCGCTGGCCGACCGGCTGGCCCACCGTCCCGGAGCGATCACCGGGCTGCGGCTCACCGGTCCGGCCGAGGCGCTGTCCCTGAGTCGGGAACCCGGCGGCCGATGGGCGCCGGAGGTCGAGCAACGCTACGGAACCGTGTCGCTCTCGCGCCGGACGATCCCCCTCGGCCGGTGGCTGACAGCGTTCGCGCAGCTGGTGGCCGCGCTGGCCGTGCACGCCGCCGAGGACTCCGCGGATTCCGCGCGGGCGCTGCAGACGCTGGGTATCCTGCCGCCCGGCTCCGAGATCCACGTCGACGACGCCACCCTCGCGCAGGACCTGCTGACCCTCGCCGCGCGCGTCGGGCGGCGTGTCCCGGACGAGGCGGTGGCGGCGGTCGGGCGCATCGGCGGGCTGCTGGCCGAGACGCTCCCGCGGGTGGAGGGGACGGGCGAGCCGGAGGTTCTCGTCCGGGTCGCCGCGACGGTCTACCTCCCCGACACCTTGCGCGCCTACCTGGCGTTGCCCGCCGAATGGGCCGCGGAGCACGTGCTCGCCGGCGGGCTCACGCCCGCTCAGGCGCTCGTCGCGCAGTTGGAGGCGCTCGAGTCCGCGGCCCGCGCGATGAGGGATGCGGCCATCGAGCAGGATGCGGCGGCCCTGCTGATCAACGGGCGCTTCCTGGCCGACCGCTTCGCGGGGTCCCGGCTGGAGCTCGACCTGCCGTGACCTCCGCCGCCGGTCAGCTCGTGCTCGACCGCGATCGGTCCAGGTAGCCGCGCGACCGGGCGACCTGCTGCTCGAGCGCATCCACGGTGACGGCCATCTTCTCCACGGCCGCCGCGCGGTACCCGTCGATGGCATCCATCGTCGAGAAGACGTCGTCGAAGGCGCGCTGCAGGGTCTCGACGCTGACCCCCGACGACGTCGCCTGCTCGTGGACCATGCCGGTCTGCTGTTTCAGGAGCTCGCTCGTGTGGCCGATCACCGTGTCGGTGGTGTCGTTGAGGGCGCTGATCTGGTCGAGCACCAGCTTCTGGTTATCCAGCCCGTCGGCGACGACCACCGCGGTGCGGAGAGCGGAGATGGTGGTCGTGCGCGCGCGCTCGACCGCCTTGACGAGCTCCGCATTGTTCTTGCGCAGCACATCCAGCGCGAGGTAGCCCTGCACCGAGACGGCGATCTGCGTGGTCAGGTCCTGCCGGCGCTGGCGGATCGGGAACAGGGCGTCCGCGGTCATCGCGTCGGCCCGCCCCGGGTCGGAGGCCCTCAGCTCCTCGATACGGGCCGCGGTGGCGCGGTCGAGCGCGGAGGCGAGGGCGTTGTACTCGGCGAGCGTGCCCATCGTCGTCCAGATCGCCTCCCGTTCGTGCTCGATCGACGCGTTGTCCTTCATGAGCGCGTCCTGACCGGAGATCAGCGCCGCGATGATGGCGTCGAGCTGCTTCTGAGCCGACTGGTAGCGCTCGAAGTAGCGCGTCAGCCGACGGCCGCCGGGGATGCGGATGAGCGCCCGCTTCGGCGGTGTCAGGTCCGCGCGGGCCGGGTCGAGGTCGGTCACGGTCGTCCGGAGGTCCTGCAGGGCACGCGCCACGAGCGCCTGAGGCTCCGACGCCGCCCCACGGCCGCGGGCCGCAGCGAGGGACGACGACGGCCGCTCCAGCATCCGGTTCGCGGTCTCGGCCGACGACCGGATCTCCCGCTCGCCCAGGCGCGTGATGTCGGCGACCTTGCGGGTGAACTCCGGGCTGCCGGGCTCGATCGCGGCCAGCTCGTCCACGAACGCCTGCGCCCTCTGCTGCAGCTCTGTGCGCTTCTCCGGCGGCACCGCGACCATGCCGACCGCCTGCTCCTCCCGGATCTCCGGGACGGCCTCCGGCGGCGTGAGCACGACCCCCGCGCCCTCGGCCGAGGCGGACGGCTGATTCTCCTCGAGTTCGGACACGAGCATCCCCTCACCGGCGCGTCGGCGCCCCGCGTCCAGGGTAGAACGCCGACCCGCTCCGGGCAGAGGCAGAATTCGGGAGGGCGGTGCCGGCGAGAAGCGAAACGGGCCCGCGCCCGAGACGTTCCAGGTCTCGGGCACGGGCCCGTCCGCCGCGGGCGTCAGTCCTGCGGGAGGGCCGCGACGACGTCGATCTCGACGAGGATGTTCGCCAGCTGCGAGCCGACGGTGGTGCGCACCGGATACGGAGCAGAGAAGAACTCCTCGTACGCCGTGTTGAACTCGGCGAAGTCGCTGAGGTCCTGCAGGTGCACGGTCGACTTGACGACGTCGTCCGTCGTCAGGCCGTGGACCGCGAGGACCTTCTGGATGTTGCGCAGGACCTGGCGCGTCTGGTCAGCGACGTTGTCGGCGATCGCGTTCCCGTTCTCGGCGTCCTGCGGCCCGAACCCGGCCGTGTAGAGGAAGCCGTTCGCGACGACCCCGTGGCTGTAGGGGCCTGCGGGCGCCGGGGCGCCCTCCGCGTAGAAACCGGTCTTCGGCATGGTGCTGTTCCTTTCTGTTGACAACAGGGTGATCCCCCTGCGGGGAGGTCTCAGGCGAACCGCTCGGCGGTGCGGCGCAGTCCGCGGCCCGGGAGGGCACCGGTCAGCCCGCCTCCGGAGAGGACCGGGACGCCGGCGACGAAGACGTCGTCGATGCCGGTCGCCAGGCGGCGAGGGCTCTCGTAGGTGGCGCGGTCCGCCACGGTCTCCGGGTCGACGATCGCCAGGTCGGCGACGGCACCCGCCGTGACCGCGCCGCGCCGGCCCAGCCCGAACCGGCGTGCCGGCAGGGCCGAGAGGTGGTGGACGGCGTCGGCCCAGCTCCAGGCTCCGAGCTCCCGCACGTACTCGCGCAGGTACCGCGCGAACGACCCGGCCGCGCGCGGGTGCGGGTGCGCGCCGATGAAGATGCCGTCGGAGCCTCCGGTGTGCGCCGGGTGGGCGAAGATGCGGGCCAGCTCGGTGGCGGGACGCGCGTTCCGCACCGCCATGACGGCGCTGCATTCCAGCCGGGAGGCCGCCAGGGCATCGAGGGCGAAGTCGATCGGAGACGTGCCCGCGCGCGCGGCGGCGGCGCGCAGGGTGAGTCCGTGGGCCCACGCCAGCTCGGGGGCGGCGATGTGCGCGAGGGTGATCATGTCGGGCCAGTCGGGGCCGAGACTGGCGCTCTCGGACGCCCGCCGTTCGCCCGCCTCCCGCAGCTCCGGTCGTCGGGACGGGTCGGCGATGAGCGCGACCGCATCCCGCCGCCGCAGCGTGGACACCTCGGGAGGCAGCAGCGGCATCCCGAGCAGCGTGCAGCCGCGGATGTACGGGTAGGCGTCGAACGTCGCGTCGACCCCGGCCTCCGCGAGAGCGTCGAGCTGGCCGAGCACGATGTCGGCGTCGGCGTGGAAGTGCGAGACGTGCACCTTCAGCGCGGAGCCCGTCTCACGGTCTGCGCCCCGCGCGATCTCCGCCACCTCTCCGATCCCCGCCGCGGTGTTGGCCTCGTACCCGCCGCGCATGTGGGTGACGTAGACGCCGCCGGCGCGCGCGACCGGTGCGCACAGGGCGGTGAGCTCCGCGGCGTCCTGGAAGAGGCCCGGCACATAGTCGAGCCCGCTCGACAGGCCCAGCGCACCGGCATCCATCCCCTCGGCCACCAGGGTTGTCATCCGGCGCCGTTCGTCGGCGTCGGCGGGGCGGTCGTGCCGGCCGCACACCTCGAAGCGCACCGTCCCGGCCGGGACGAGGTAGCCCGCGTTCAGCGCGGACGTGCCGTCGGCGGCGGAGAGGTACGCGCCGACCCCTCCCCCGCGGTACGACGGGTGCGGGCCGTTGATCGCCGCGAAGTACTCGGTCGCGTAGGCGCCGTCTCCGGGCGCGTAGGAGACGCCGTCCTGACCGGCGATCACCGACGTGACCCCCTGCCGCAGCAGCGCGAGCGCCACCTCGCCGTCGCCGAGCAGACCGTCGGCATGCGAGTGGACGTCGACGAACCCGGGGAGCACGAACCGTCCGGAGACGTCCACGACGGTGTCGGCGGCATCGCGGTCGACCTGCCCGACCCCGACGATCTCGTCCCCGGCGATGGCGACGTCGGCGCGCACGGGACCGTCGGCGGAGATCACCGATCCGCCGCGCAGGACGGTGCGAGTCATCCCGTCCTCCTCAGAACCAGGTGCGGACGAGGTCCACCACCAGGTCGGACTCGGCGGACTCGACCACGGGGAGGACGCGCCACTTGTCGAAGGCGGTGCACGGGTGCGAGAGACCCAGCCGCACGACGGCTCCGATCGGCAGCGGCTCCTCGGTCCGCAGGTACGAGTGCTGGTCGTTCATCGCCGAGATGTGCCCCGCGAGCGGTCGCCAGGGCTCGGAGGCGTCGAGCCGCCAGGCGCGCGGGATGGGCAGCCCCTCGTCGTAGGGGAAGTCGCGCTTGCCGCCGTCGACCAGCGCAAGACCCGGCTCCGGGCTCGACACCACACGCGCGTAGCCGTGCATCGCGTTGACGAACCGCGGCGACCCCGGGCCGGCGGCGCCCCCGTCGAACGGGGAGATCCCGCGGTAGAACCCGTCGTCGTGCACGATGTACGCGCCGGAGCGGAGGGTGAAGTGCGTCCGGGCGTCGCGGGCGGCGTCCTCCCACACCTCGGCGACGATGTCGAAGTAGGCGCTGCCTCCCGCGGTCACGTACAGCTCGCCGTCGTCGTACAGCGGCGCGAGCGCGGTGTGCAATTCGAGCTGGGCGCGCAGGTAGGCGGTCACCGCGGCGAGCGCGGCCGGCGAGCGGTCGTGGCCGAGGCTGCCCTCGTACCCCGACACCCCCGCCAGCCGGAGCACAGGAGAGGCGGCGATGCGCTCGGCGACGGCCACCGCCTCCTCCTGCGACCGGGCGCCGGTGCGACCCCCGGCGGCACCCAGCTCGACGCAGACGTCGACCGGACGCGGCGCTCCCGCCTGGCGCAGCCCGTGCTCCATCGCCTCGACCGTGGCGACGGAGTCCGCCCAGCTG
>Ga0209563_100251_pt1 | contig 25150 bp, 25 predicted proteins | sample AraplaCvi_mMF_r2_FD_184271 | JGI IMG/M metagenome (GOLD analysis project Ga0209563, IMG submission 184271) | Arabidopsis root microbial communities from North Carolina, USA - plate scrape CL_Cvi_mMF_r2 (SPAdes) (version 2) | ecosystem: Host-associated > Plants > Roots > Endosphere | place: USA... | reverse complement strand
GCTGGCTGCAGGCGCCGCTGTACCTCGGGCTGATCGTCGCGCAGCTCATCTACGTCTGGGTCTTCATGACCGAGCTGTGGCACCTCGGCGAGAACGTCCTGGCGCATCCGGGGTCGATCAAGGAGGCCGACGTCATGCTGGCCGTCCTCGGCCTCATCGACGTGGTGATGATCGCCAACCTGCTCATCATGGTCATCATCGGCGGCTACGAGACGTTCGTCTCACGGGTCAACGTCGACGGGCATCCCGACCAGCCGGAGTGGCTCTCGCACGTCAACGCGAACGTGCTGAAGGTGAAGCTCGCGATGGCGATCATCGGCATCTCGTCCATCCACCTGCTCAAGACGTTCATCGCGGTGGGCGACATCGGGATGGCGGGCGGAGGCGCGCTCGGGTCGGAGCGCTACACGTCGGAGGGCGTCTTCTGGCAGGTCATCATCCACTCGATCTTCATTCTGTCGGCGCTCGCGCTCGCCTGGATCGACCGGATGTCGAAGCCCCGCCACTGACCCCGTCTCCCGGCGTCAGCCGGCGGGGGTGGCGCGGCGGTGGTCCGCCGTCTTCGCGAGGTAGGTGGCGGCGTTCTCGCCGATGCTCCGCAGCTCGTCGTCGGTGAGCTCGCGCCGCACCTTCGCCGGAACGCCCGCCACCAGCGAGCGCGGCGGGATGTCGGCGCCCTGGGTGACGACGGCACCCGCGGCGACCAGCGACCCCGCGCCGATGCGGGCTCCGTTCATCACGGTCGCGCTCATCCCGATCAGCACGTCGTCCTCGATCGTGCAGCCGTGCAGCACCGCGTTGTGACCGACCGAGACGCGCGCGCCGACCGTCAGCGGGAACGCCGGGTCGACGTGCGCCGACACGTTGTCCTGGAGGTTGGAGTCGCGCCCGATGACGATGGGCGCGTTGTCGGCGCGGACGACGGCGCCGTACCAGACGCTCGCGCCCGGCTCGAGGGTGACGTCGCCGACGACGGTCGCGCCCGGCGCGACCCAGGCCTCGTCCGCGACCCGCGGCGCGCGGTCTCCGGGGAGTGACAGCAGCATCGGCGTTTCCTTCCTGTCGGATGGATGTCACGCTACCGCCCTTGACCGTTCATTGATCCGTGCCGTATATTCCTCTTGGAATAATCGACACGGAAGATACACATGCCTGAAGCACGAACACTGACGCCGCTCGCCGTCGCCGCCCTCGCGCTGCTCGCCGAGCACCCGTCGCACCCGTACGAGATGTACCAGACGCTGATGCAGCGCTCGGAGGACCGGCTCGTCAAGGTGCGCCCCGGCTCGCTGTACCACACGGTCGACCGCCTGGAGGCGCACGGATTCGTCCGCGCCACCGGAACCGAACGCGAGGGCAACCGGCCCGAGCGCACCACCTACGAGATCACCGAAGACGGCACCCGGGCGCTGGGGGAGCGGATCACCGAGATCATCGCGACCCCGGTCAACGAGTACCCCGAGTTCCCGCTCGGTCTCGGCGAATCGCACAACCTCCCGCTCGAGACGGTCGTCGCGCTGCTCCGCAAGCGCGTCTCCCTCATCCACGCCGACACCGCGGTGCTGGATGACGCCGTCGAGCACCTCACCCGCCGCGGCGTGCCCGCGAAGTACTGGCTCGACGTGCGCTACCAGCGAGCGCTCGCCGTGGCCGACGCGGCCGTGCTGGAATCCCTGATCGAAGACCTCGAGACCGGCGTAGTGTCCTGGTCCGAGGACAAGCACTGAGAGAAGACCCCATGGAACGTCAACTGAAGCCGTGGCCCGCCCTGTGGGCGCTGGTCATCGGGTTCTTCATGATCCTGATCGACACCACCATCGTGTCGGTCGCCAACCCGTCGATCATGAAGGGCCTCAACCTCGGCACCGACTACAACGCCGTCATCTGGGTGACGAGCGCCTACCTGCTCGCCTACGCCGTCCCGCTGCTGATCACCGGCCGGCTGGGCGACCGCTTCGGCCCCAAGAACCTCTACCTGATCGGCCTCGTCATCTTCACGGCGGCCTCCGCCTGGTGCGGTTTCTCGGGCTCGATCGGCATCCTGATCGCCGCCCGCGTCGTGCAGGGTCTCGGCGCCGCGCTGATGACGCCGCAGACCATGGCCGTCATCACCCGCATCTTCCCGCCGGAGCGCCGCGGCGCCGCGATGGGCCTGTGGGGCGCCGTCGCCGGCGTGGCGACCCTGGTCGGCCCGCTGCTCGGCGGCATCCTCGTCGACAGCCTGGGCTGGGAGTGGATCTTCTTCATCAACGTTCCGGTCGGCGTCGTCGCGTTCATCCTCGCCATGCGGCTCGTGCCGAAGCTGCCGACGCACAGCCACAGCTTCGACGTGCTCGGCGTCATCCTCTCCGCCGTCGGCATGTTCCTGCTGGTGTTCGGCATCCAGGAGGGCGGCACCTACGACTGGGGCGTCATCTGGGGCCCGATCTCGGTGTGGGGGCTCATCATCGCCGGCATCGTGGTGCTCGCGGCGTTCGTCGTCTGGCAGGCGTTCAACAAGAAGGAGCCGCTGCTGCCGCTCCCGCTGTTCCGCGACCGCAACTTCTCGCTCTCGAACGGCGCGATCACCACGGTCGGCTTCGCCGTCACCTGTATGGCCCTGCCGCTGGTGTTCTACTTCCAGACCGTGCGCGGCCTGACGCCCACCGAGTCCGCGCTGATGCTCGCCCCGACCGCGATCTTCTCCGGCGTGCTCGCGCCGTTCGTCGGCCGCCTCATCGACCGGGTGAACCCGCGCAACATCGCCACCCCGGCGCTGGTGCTGTTCGCCTTCGCGCTGTTCCTCTACTCGCGGATGCTGTCGCCGGATGTGAACATCTACCTGCTCCTCATCCCGAGCGCCCTGATGGGCATCGCGATGTCGGGCGTCTGGGGTCCGATCTCGACCACCGCGACCCGCAACCTGCCGATGCGTTCGGCGGGAGCCGGCTCCGGCGTCTTCAACACCACCCGCCAGATCGGCGCGGTGCTGGGGAGCGCGTCCATCGCCGCCCTCATCGAGAGCCGCCTCGCCGCCGACCTGCCGAAGGTCGCGGGCGGCGCAGCGAAGGCCAGCGAGGCCGCGGCCGGGACGGAGCTGCCGCAGTTCCTGCACGCCGGCTTCACGCAGGCGATGTCGGAGGCGCTGCTGCTGCCCGCGGCCGTCGCCTTCCTCGGCGCGCTCGTCGTGGTGTGGTGGGAGCGTCCGAAGCCGCCGGCGTGGGCGACGGCCCCGGCCGGTGAGCCGGGCGCGCAGGCGCAGCCCGCGGCCGCGCCCGTCACCGACTGACCCGCTCAACGCGAAAGGAGGAGGTCGCCGCCCACCCGGGCTGCGACCTCCTCCTTTCGCTGCGTCAGGGCCGATTCAGGAGGCGGTCTCCTCCGCTGCCACCACCCGCACGGCGTTTGCCCACGGGTCGTCGAACGTCACCGCACGGCCGTCGTCGCGGGCCGCGATCCCGTAGTGCCGCATCCGCTCGCTCAGCTCGCCGACGTCGTCGCCGGACGGCACGCGGATCTCCACCTCGCCGAGACCCAGTGCCAGCCGCCGGCGGCCGGCGCCGCGGCTGTTCCACGTGTTCATCGCCATGTGGTGGTGGTAGCCGCCGGCGCTCACGAACAGCGCGCTGCCGCCGAGCGCCGCGGTCGTCTCGAAGCCCAGCCGGTCGACGTAGAACGCGCGGGCCGAATCCACATCGCCGACGGAGAGGTGCACGTGCCCGACGCCCGCGTCTCCGAACGGCGTCGCGCCGTCCTCCTCGGCGAGGGCGACCGCCCGGTCGGTGAGGTGCTCCTGCAGGAACCGGTTCGGGTCGAGGTAGAGCGTGTCCATCTCGACCTGGCCGTGCGTCCAGCTCCACAGGCTGCGGTCGCGGTCCCAGTACAGCTCGACGCCGTTGCCCTCCGGGTCGGTGAAGTAGAACGCCGTGCTGACCAGGTGGTCGGCGCTGCCGGTGAAGGTGCCGGGGGCGCGGCGCGCGACGGAGTAGACGGCGGCGGCCAGCGCCTCCTGAGTGTCGAAGAGGATCGCGGTGTGGAACAGGCCGGCCTCGCCGGGCGACGCGTGGCGCAGCTCGGGTGCGTGCACGAGGATCACCGCGGGAGTCGACCCCCGGCCCAGGATGGCGCGGTCGCCCTCCGCGGCGAGCACGTCGAGGGTGACGGCATCGCGGTAGTAGCGGGTCTGGGCGTCGAGGTCGGCGACGCGCAGCGTCACGGCCCCCATGGCGGAGTCGGCGGGCAGGAGTTCGGGCATGCCCTGTAGAACACCGGCCCGACCGGGACTATTTCACGTCTCGATGGCGCCGCCGGTCTCAGCCAGGTAGCGCCGCAACGTCAGCGACGGATCCTCGGCCTGACGACGGCGGTACCGGGCGAAGTCGAGCTGGTCGCGCAGCGACGACCCGGCGCGCATCTGCTCCGCCTGCGCCCCCTCGACGGCCTGGATGCGCGCGGCCTCCGCGAACAACCGCTCGCGGTCGTCGCCGGGCAGCACGAGGACTCCGTCGTCGTCGCCGACAACCCAGTGCCCGGGCGTGACCGCGACACCGTCGAGGAACGCCGACCGCATCGCCGTGCCCGCCGGCGGGACGCGCCGCGGGCCGAATGGATGCGCGCCCCGGCTGAACACCGGCAGCCCGATCTCCCGCAGCTGCGCGGTGTCGCGGTGACGGCCCCAGATGACGGCGCCGGCCATCCCGGCCTCCCGCGCCTCCAGGAGCATCAGGTCGCCGACGCACGCCTCGTCGTCGCGGCCGCCGTTGTCGACGACGAGCACGGCGCCCGGCGGGGCGTCGTCGATGGTCTCCAGCAGCACGTCCACGCTGCCGAGATGGGTGACCGGGGCGGCGGGGCCGGAGAATGCGCGGCCGGGCAGCAGGGGGACCAGCCCGACCGGGGCGGTGTGCACGAGGACGCCGAGGCGGACGGCGGCGTCGGCGATGGCGGCGGTGGCGGGAACGGATGCGGCGACCATGACGCGACGCTATACCGGCCGGCATGCGCGGCGCGGCATGCGGTGCCAGCCAGCGGGCGCCCGCCGGCACCCGCGGCTACTCGCCGGCACCCACGACTACTCGCCCGAGAGCCGCTCCAGGAGCTCGCGGTAGCGGGCGGCCGTGCGCTCGACCACGTCGGCGGGCAGCGCCGGGGGTGTCCCGGTCTTGTCCCAGTTGGCCGCGAGCCAGTCGCGCACGATCTGCTTGTCGAAGCTGGCCATCCGCTCCTCCGGGGTGGTCCCCGCGGCGTAGGCGGCGGCATCCCAGTAGCGGCTGGAGTCGCTGGTCAGCACCTCGTCCGCGAGCGTGATCTCGCCGGTCTCGCGGTCGGCGCCGAACTCGAACTTGGTGTCGGCGATGATGACGCCGCGGGCCTCCGCGATCGCCGCGCCACGCTCGTAGACGTGCAGCGACAGCCGCCGCAGCTCGTCGGCCACGTCGGGCCCGACGAGCTCGACCGTCCGCTCGAAGCTGATGTTCTCGTCGTGCTGCCCGAGCGGCGCCTTCCACGCGGGAGTGTAGATGGGCTCCGGCAGGCGGTCGCCGTTCTGCAGGCCCGACGGCAGGGGGATGCCGCACACGCTCTGCGACGCGCGGTACTCCGCCCAGCCGCTGCCGGTGAGGTAGCCGCGCACGACGCACTCGATCGGGTACATGTCGAGCGGCTTCACGAGCATCGCGCGGCCGGCGACCGCGGCGGGGATGCGCTCCACGATCCGCTCGCCGTCGAGCACGTGGTCCGGGATGAGGTGGTTCGGCACGTCGTCGAGCCGGTCGAACCACCACAGGCTGAGGGTGGTGAGCAGCTCGCCCTTGCCCGGGATGCCCGGCTCGAGCACATGGTCGAACGCACTGACCCGATCGCTGGCGACCACGAGGACGCTGCCGGTGTCGTCGAGACCGCTCGCGCCCTCCGGCACGTACAGGTCGCGCACCTTGCCCGAATAGACGTGGACCCATCCCGGAAGTTCGCTCACCCGACCATCGTACGGGGCGCGTGCCGCGCACAGCGGCGCCCGCCGGGCCGGAGCCCGTCGGGCGCGCGGGCGCCGCCGGTGTCAGCCGAGCAGCTTCGCCTTGGCGGCGGCGAACTCGTCGTCCGTCAGCACCCCCTGCGTGTGGAGGGTGGCGAGCTGCTGCAACTGCGCCATCATGTCGTCCCCGGGGCCGGCGGCTGGGGCCGCCTGCTGCTGCGCGGCGGCCTGCTGCGCCATCTGCTGCATCTGCGCCTGCTGCTGCTGGTACTCGGCCTGCTGCTGCTCGTACGCCTGCTGCTGCTCGGCCGCCTGCTGGTCGGCCTGCGCCTGGTACTTCTGCTGCTGGTGGTGCTGGACACCACCGGCGACGGCCGAGGCCGTTCCCGCGACGACCGCCGTGCGCGCCGCCATCCCGATCAGTCCCGGGCGTCCCATTCGTCTCAACGGCATGGTCTCCTCCTCAGCTCTCCGTGGTCTCGAGTTCGTCGTACGCTTCCGCCGCCACCGCGTTCAGCACGGGGGCCGGGATGCGCTCGCTGTGCAGCACCGTGCCTCCCGACGCGAAGAAGCGGCTGGCCAGCTCCTTCGCCCAGAGGTGCTCGATCACGAGGATCGCGCCCGTGGAGCCGGGCTCCAGCAGCTCGGCGATCTCCTGCACGTCCTCGTCACCGGCGATGCCGCTGGCGTCCAGAGTGATGTCGGTGAGCCCGATCTCGTCGCCGATCTCGTCCAGCTCGACGATCTCGACAGTCCCGTCGTCGTGGCGCTCGATGAAGACCAGGTCGAGCAGGCGGACCGTGCCGTTCTCGACCAGGTCGAGGATCGCCTGGACCACCCCTGCCGACGGCCTGTCGGTGTCGAACTGCGCGACCATGAACTCTGCCGGACCGTATTCGAATTCGGCCATTTCCTGCCCCTCTCCCGCGGCGCACCCCGCTGTTCACGGGCACCATACTGCGCCGCCCGCGGGCGTGGCTATGCAGGGATTCCGCGGCCGGGCGACGTCCGGATGGGTCCGGTCACATTCCTAGAATGGAGCGAGCAGACCGGCACGGAACGCCGTCCGGCGCGGATCGAGGAGGACCGATGGCCGAGAAGAACTGGGCGGGCAACTACGAGTACACGGCAGCGTCCCTCGCCCGGCCGCGGTCGGTGGAGGAGCTGCGCGACCTCGTCCTCTCCGCCCCCGCGGTGCGCGCGCTCGGCAGCCGCCACTCGTTCAACGACCTCGCCGACACCCCCGGGCTGCTCATCAGCACCGCCGAGCTGCCGGGCGAGGTCCGGATCGACGGGTCCGCCCGCACGGTGACCGTCGGAGGCGGTGTGCGCTACGGCGACCTCGCGCAGCGCCTGCAGGAGGCCGGCTGGGCGCTGCACAACCTCGCCTCGCTGCCGCACATCTCCGTCGCCGGGGCGATCGCGACCGCGACGCACGGCTCGGGCGACCGCAACGGCAACCTGGCGACCGCGGTGTCGGGCCTGCGCATCCTGAACGGCTCGGGCGACCTGGTCGACCTGCGCCGCGGCGACGAGGGCTTCGACGGCGCGGTGGTCGGGCTGGGCGCGCTCGGCGTCGTGACCGAGGTGACGCTCGACATCCGCCCCACCTATGACGCGCGGCAGCGGCTGTTCGGCGGTGTGCCGTGGGAGGCGGTGCTCGGCCGTTTCGACGAGGTCACATCGGCCGCGTACAGCGTGAGCCTGTTCACGAGCTGGGACGAGCCCGCCGTCTCCCTGGCGTGGCTGAAGGAGCTCGACGGGGTGGAGCCGCTCGTGGGCGACGACTTCTTCGGGGCGCCCGCGCTGACCGAGCCGCGCCACATGATCCCCACCATGGACGTGCGCAACACGACGGAGCAGCTCGGCGTCGTCGGGCCGTGGAGCGAGCGGCTGGCGCACTTCCGGTTCGCCTTCACGCCGTCGAACGGCGAGGAGATCCAGTCCGAGTACCTCGTGCCGCGCGCCCGCGCGGTGGAGGCGATCGAGGCCGTGCGCGCGCTCGCACCCGTCGTGGCCCCGCTGCTGCAGATCAGCGAGATCCGCACCGTCGCCGCCGACGACCTGTGGCTGTCGAGCGCGTACGGGACCGACGTGGTCGGCCTCCACTTCACGTGGCTGCGCGACCAGGAGGGCGTGGAGGCGGTGCTCCCGCAGCTGGAGGCCGCGCTCCTGCCGCTCGGCGCCCGTCCGCACTGGGGCAAGCTCTTCGTCGACCGCGACCGCGTCGTCCCGACCCTCTACCCGCGCCTGGCCGACTTCGCCGCCCTCGCGACCCGCTTCGACCCCGCCGCCCGCTTCCGCAACCCCTACCTCGCCCGCCTCCTCCCCTGACCCGTCCCCCAGCCATCAGCTCCTGAGTTTTTCGACCTTTCGGCGGCGATTCGCTCGAAGAACTCAGGAGCTGATGGCGGCGTGGTGTGGGCGAGGGGGTCAGGAGACGCGGGCGGCGATGTCGGTGCGGTAGTGGGCGCCGTCGAGGTGGATGTGGCCGAGCGCCTCGTAGGCGCGGGCGCGGGCCTCGGCGAAGCCGGTGCCGCGGGCGACCACGGAGAGCACGCGGCCCCCGGTCGCCAGCAGCTCGCCGTGCTCGCCGCGCGCGGTCGCCGCGTGCGCGATCGTCACCTCGGGCACCCCGGCCGCCTCGGCGAGACCCGTGATCGGCCGTCCGGTGATCGGCGCCTCCGGGTAGCCCTCGCTCGCCAGCACAACGGTGACCGCGGTGTCGAGCGCGAACTCGGGACGCGGCATCCCGCCGAGCCCGCCGGTCGCCGCCGCGTACAGCAGCGACGACAGCGGGGTGACCAGGCGCGGGAGGACGACCTGCGTCTCCGGGTCGCCGAACCGCGCGTTGAACTCGATCACGCGGATGCCGCGATCGGTCACGATGAGGCCGCAGTAGAGCAGCCCGATGAACGGCGTCTGCTCCTTCGCCAGGGTGCGCACGGTCGGCAGCGCGATGGTCTCGATCACCTCGTCGACGAAGGTGTCAGGCAGCCAGGGCAGCGGCGAGTAGGCGCCCATCCCGCCGGTGTTGGGGCCGGCGTCGCCGTCGAGCAGCCGCTTGTAGTCCTGCGCGGGGGAGAGCGGCAGCACGTCGTGCCCGTCGCTGACCAGGAACAGCGACACCTCCTGCCCGTCGAGGAACTCCTCCACCAGCACGCCGCCGTGCCGCAGCCAGTGGGTGGCGTGCTCCACCGCGGCCGCGCGGTCCTCGGTGACCAGCACACCCTTGCCGGCGGCCAGCCCGTCGGCCTTCACGACGTACGGGGCGCCGAACTCGTCGAGAGCGTGCTCCGCCTCCGCCAGCGTCTCGGCGCGCACCGCGCGCCCGGTCGGAACGCCCGCCGCATCCATGATCCGCTTGGCGAACGCCTTCGACCCCTCCAGCTGGGCGGCCGCCCTGCCCGGCCCGAACACCGGGATGCCGCGCGTGCGCAGCGGGTCGGCGACCCCGGCGACCAGCGGCGCCTCCGGGCCGATCACGACCAGCTCGATGCCGTTCTCGATCGCGTACTCGGTGACCGCCTGGCCGTCGAGCGGGTCGAGCCCCGGCTCCACGCGCACGTCCTGCGCAATGCCCGCGTTGCCGGGCGCGGCGACGATGTCGTGCCGATCCTCCTCGGCCAGCAGCGCGGTGATGATGGCGTGCTCACGGGCACCGGAACCGAGGATGAGGATCTTCACGCCCCCCATGCTAGAGAACTCGCGCGTGGAAGGATGGTGCACATGGCGAGAGCGAAGATCGCGGACGAGGTCGGCGGACCCGCCGTGCGCGCCGCCGTCGCGGGCGGCGCCGACCGGAACACGACGGCGACGGCCGTGCGCTACCTGCTCCAGCTGCTGGCCGAACGCGCCCCGGGCAATACCGTCGAGGTGCGCGTGCCGCCGTTCGGCGCTGTGCAGTGCATCCCCGGTCCCCGCCACACGCGCGGGACGCCGCCGAACGTCATCGAGACCGATGCCGCCACGTTCCTCGCCCTCGCGTCGGGTGCGCTGACCTGGGATGAGGGGGTCGCCTCCGGCAGCATCCACGCCTCCGGGCAGCGTGCGTCGCTCGAAGGACTGGTTCCGCTGCGCTACTAGCTCCTCCGTCGAAAGCTGCTGGTTCGCCACCCCCCGAAGGACTCCCCAGCCACTCACCCCATCCCAACCCCCGGCGCGAGTGCGACGACGACCCCCGCCATCACACCCCGCCGGTACCACCCGACGTCCCCAACCCCATTCAGTTCCCCTTAACCCCTACAGACGCACGACCACCGCTTTCGTGACGCCCGACGAGCGTTCAGTTTCGATCTGGGAAAATGGGCTCATGAGCGACAGCCCCGCCGACCCGGATCAGACGCCGCAGCCCGCCGGCGCCGAGGAGACGGTCACCCCGGCCGAGGTGCGCGTGCGGCGCTCGCCGCGGTACTTCCGCTTCATGATCGCCGGTGCCGTCGTCTTCGCGATCGTGGCGCTCATCCTGACCTACGCGTTCCCCGAGAACCCGACCTACGACCGCGGCTCGGTCTTCGGCTTCCTGCTCGCGATCGGCGTCGCGGTCGGTGTGACGGTCGGCGCGGTCGTCGCGCTGCTGGTCGACCGGTCGACCTCCCGTCGGGCGCGCACCGTGCAGGCGGATAGAATCGATGTGCGCATCCCCGAGACCTCCGAGCCGCCCGCGCGGCAGGAGGGCTCGCAGCCGGAGCCCGGCACCAGCACCACCCCGAGCGACACCCAGAGCTGAACTTCCCGATTCCTGAAAGGGGTCCGCTGTGGCCGGAGGCGACGGTCTTCTCAGTCACGATCTTCTTCCCGGCGAGAAGGGGCCGCAGGACGCCTGCGGCGTCTTCGGCGTCTGGGCTCCGGGCGAGGAGGTCGCGAAGCTCAGCTACTTCGGCCTCTACGCCCTGCAGCACCGTGGGCAGGAGTCGGCCGGCATCGCGACGAGCGATGGCGACAAGATCCTCATCTACAAGGACATGGGCCTGGTCTCGCAGGTCTTCAACGAGAACGCGCTGAACTCGCTGCCCGGCCACATCGCCGTCGGCCACACGCGCTACTCGACCACCGGAGCCTCCAGCTGGCAGAACGCGCAGCCGACGCTCGGCTCGACCGCCAGCGGCACCGTCGCCCTGGGCCACAACGGCAACCTGACCAACACGGCCGAGCTGATGCAGCTCGTCCACGAGCGCTACCCGCAGCACGACGGCGAGCTCTCCCGCGGCAACACGACCGACACCGCGGTGGTGACCGCGCTGCTCACCGGCGACCTCGACCACACGCTGGAGTCGACCGCTCTGGAGGTGCTGCCCAAGCTGCGCGGCGCCTTCTGCCTCGTCTTCATGGACGAGCACACGCTCTACGCCGCCCGCGACCCGCAGGGCGTCCGCCCGCTGGTGCTCGGCCGCCTGGAGCGCGGCTGGGTCGTCGCCTCCGAGACGGCGGCGCTCGACATCGTCGGCGCGAGCTTCGTGCGCGAGATCGAGCCGGGCGAGCTGATCGCGATCGACGAGAACGGCCTGCGCTCGCAGCGCTTCGCCACCGAGAAGCGCGCGGGGTGCGTCTTCGAGTACGTCTACCTCGCCCGTCCGGACACCACCATCGCGGGACGCGGCGTCTACGAGGCCCGCGTCGAGATGGGCCGCCAGCTGGCGCGTGAGCACGCGGTCGAGGCCGACCTCGTGATCCCGACCCCCGAGTCCGGCACCCCGGCGGCGATCGGGTACGCGCAGGCGTCCGGCATCCCGTTCGGGCAGGGCCTGGTGAAGAACTCGTACGTCGGCCGCACCTTCATCCAGCCGTCTCAGACCATCCGCCAGCGCGGCATCAAGCTGAAGCTGAACCCGCTGAAGGAGGTCATCAAGGGCAAGCGGCTCGTGGTCGTCGACGACTCCATCGTCCGCGGCAACACGCAGCGCGCCCTGGTGTCCATGCTGCGGGAGGCCGGCGCCGCCGAGGTGCACGTGCGCATCTCCAGCCCGCCCATCACCTGGCCGTGCTTCTACGGCATCGACTTCGCCTCCCGCGCCGAGCTGATCGCGACCGGCCTGGGCGTGGAGGAGGTGCGCCAGTCGATCGGCGCGGACAGCCTCGGCTACCTCTCCGAGGACGGGATGATCGGCGCGACCGAGCAGCCGCGCGAGCGCCTGTGCACGGCGTGCTTCACGGGCAAGTACCCGATCGAGCTGCCGGATGCGCACCACCTGGGCAAGAACCTGCTGGAGCGTCCGGAGGTCGCCGCGACCGACGACGGCTCCGACGCGACGTCCGACGGCTGCGAGCCCGGCCCGGACGCCGAGTTCGAGCCGCTGCTGAGCTACGGCGACCCGGGCCGCCAGGAGTAGCGCGACCGTCAGGAGGGGCGCGGCCGGGAGCGGCCGCCGCCGATACGATGGAGCGGTGACCGACTCCACCGCTTCCTCGTCCGCCTCCTACGCCGCCGCAGGCGTCGACACCGCCGCGGGAGACCGGGCCGTCGAGCTGATGAAGGCCGCGGTCGGCCGCACGCACGGGCCCGAGGTGCTCGGCGGCGTGGGCGGCTTCGCCGGGCTGTTCGACGCGTCCTTCCTCCGTGACTTCCGGCGCCCGCTGCTGGCGACCTCCACCGACGGCGTCGGCACCAAGGTGGCGATCGCGCAGGCGCTCGACAAGCACGACACCATCGGCCAGGACCTGGTCGGCATGGTCGTCGACGACATCGTCGTGGTCGGCGCGAAGCCCCTCTTCATGACCGACTACATCGCCTGCGGCAAGGTCGTTCCGGAGCGCATCGCGGCGATCGTCGAGGGCATCGCCCGCGCCTGCGCCGAGACGGGGACGGCCCTCGTCGGCGGCGAGACGGCCGAGCATCCCGGGCTCCTCGCGGCGGACGACTACGACGTCGCCGGTGCCGCCGTCGGGGCGGTCGAGGCGGATGCCGTGCTCGGCGCCGACCGCGTCCGCGACGGCGACGTCGTGCTCGCGATGGCCTCGTCCGGCCTGCACTCGAACGGCTACTCGCTGGTGCGGCACATCCTCGCGGCCCGCGGCATCGGCTTCACCGACCACTCCGACGAGTTCGGCGGCACCGTCGGCGAGACGCTGCTCGAGCCGACGCGCCTGTACACGGCGCCGCTGCTGCGGGTGCTGCAGGATGCGTCGCTCGCCGGCGCGGTCCACTCGCTCAGCCACGTCACGGGCGGCGGCATCGCGGCCAACCTGGCGCGCGTGCTCCCGGTCGGCTCGTGGGTCGAGGTGGACCGTTCGACGTGGTCGCCCGCCCCGGTGTTCCGCATCCTGAGCGACCTCGCCGGGTCGTCGCTGGAGTCGAGCGAGGGCACCTGGAACCTCGGCATCGGGATGTTCGCGGTCGTCGCGCCGGAGGCCGCGGACGCCGTGGCCGCCGCGATCACGGCCGACGGCATCCCCACCTGGCGCGCGGGCACCGTCTCGACCGCCGCGCGCGACCTCGCCGGGTTCGAGCAGGGGGCGAAGGGCGTCGACGGCGGCGCCGTCCGCCTCGTCGGCGGCTTCGCCGGCTGACGCACCATCTACTGGTCCAAACACGCCGTCACGTCGCGGAGCGACGCGGCATGTCGGGACCAATCGTTGCGTCGCGTCACCCCTTCTGGGCGGAGCGCGGCGCGGGATGCGACGGTAGTGTTGCGCGTGTGAGCCGACCGCACGCCCGCTTCCGCCTGGCGTGGGCGCTCACCCTCGCGGGGTTCGGCGTGCTTATCGGAGTCGCTCCGGCGGCGGCCGCGACGGCGGCGCCCGCGGCACCCGCGCCTCAGCTCGTTCCCCTCGTGGACTGCGTTCAGGATGCGCCGCTCGGCACCGTCTCCGCGCGCACCGTCGTGCTCGGCTACCGTTCCGCGGAGGCCGCCCCCGTCACGATCGCGGCCGGTTCCGGCGCCAACGACCTCACCTCCGGAGCGGCCGACCGCGGCCAGCCGACCACCTTCGCGCCCGGGGAGCACCACGGCGTCTGGTTGCTGACCGTGGATGCGGCCGCCGAGCCGGATCTCGCGTGGCGGCTCGGCGACACCGAGGCCGGGTTCGCGGGCGCACCCGCCTGCACGACGGCCACCGCCGTCACGCTCAGCGTGCCCGACCGCGTCGCCGCGGGCGGGACGGTCGCCCTCTCGGCGACGGTCACGCGGATGCTGCTCGCCGCCCCGGACGCCGGAACGGTGGCGTTCTCGCTTGACGGCGCAGCGTCGGTGACCTCCGAGGTCTCCTCCGCCGGCGTGGCCCGCGCCGACCTCCCGGTCACGGCCGCGGGCGCGCACACCGTCACCGCCACCTACCAGCCGCCGCAGGGCTCCGCCCTCCGCGGCGCGACCGGCACCGCCTCCTTCACCGCCACGGCGGCCAGCGCCGCGCTCGCGGTCGCGGCCGACTCCGTGGTCACCGGCAGCAGCAGCGTCCTGGTCACCATCTCGCGCGCGTCGGCGCAGGGCACGGCGACGGTGGACGTCATGACCGCCGACGGCACCGCCCGCGCGGGCGCGGACTACACCGCCGTCGCCACGACCGTGGCTCTGGCGGAGGGGCAGGCCACGGCCATCGTGCGCGTCCCGCTCGCCGCGCGACCCGCCGGGGCGCCCGCAGCGACGTTCTTCGTGTTGCTCCAGCGCGCCTCCACCACGGTCACGACGGCCTCGGCGACGATCGCGCTGCCCGCGGTGCCGACGGCTGCGGCGACCGCATCGGCCGGGCGCGCACCGCTCGCCGGCGGAACCGCCGCGGACGGCGCCCCCGTCGCCTCCTCCGCTCTGCCGGCCGGCGACCCGACCGCGACCGGAACCCTCAGCAACGCCGGCCAGGACCTCGCCTTCCTCATCGGCGGCCTGCTGCTCACCGGCGGCGGCATCGCGGGCGTCCTGGGGCTGGTGCGGGCGGCAGGGATGCGCGACGCGCGTCCCTGATCCGCGTCCGTGACAAACGTCACCCCCAGGTCCTGACACCCGCTCTGCGCTCCCGCCGTGACGGGCCGCCACGCTGAGAGGGTGAACACGACACCCGCCATCCGCCTCACCGGCCTGCGCAAGACCTTCGGCGCGCTCACGGCCGTCGACGGCGTCGACCTGACCATCCGTCCGGGCGAGGTCGTCGCCCTGCTCGGACCCAACGGGGCCGGCAAGTCCACCACCATCGACCTGGCGCTTGGCCTGGCGCGGCCCACCTCCGGCGACGCGGAGCTCTTCGGGGCTGCCCCGATCGCCGCGATCCGCGAGGGCCGCGTCGGCGCCATGCTGCAGGGCGGCGCGCTGCTCCCGACGCTCACCGTGGCCGAGTCGGTCGCCCTCGTCGCGTCGGCGCACCGGCATCCGCTCAGCGTCGCGGAGGCCCTGGAGCGGGCCCGCTGCACCGAGATCGCCCGCCAGCGCGTCTCGAAGCTCTCCGGCGGCCAGCTGCAGCGGGCCCGCTTCGCCGTCGCCGTCGTCTCCGACCCCGACCTCCTCTTCCTCGACGAGCCGACCGCCGCGATGGATGTGGAGGCGCGGCGCACGTTCTGGCAGTCGATGCGCGAGTTCACCGACGCCGGCCGTACCGTCGTCTTCGCCACCCACTACCTCGACGAGGCCGACGAGTATGCCGACCGGATCGTCATGATGGCCCGCGGCCGCATCGTCGCCGACGGCAGCCCGGCCGAGGTGAAGGCGGTCGTCTCCGGCCGCCGCATCCGGGCGACGTCCGACTCCCCGGCGACGCCGTCGGCCCGCGCGGCGCTGCTCGCCCTCCCCGGCGTGCGCAGCGCGGAGCGGCACGGCGACCGGATCACCCTGGTCAGCGACGACTCCGACGCGACCCTGCGCGCCCTGCTGACCGCCCATCCCGACCTGCACGATATCGAAGTGACCGCGCACACCATGGACGAGGCCTTCCTCGCCCTCACCGAGGCGCGCGACACCGAAGGAGCTCTCTCATGAGCATCGCCTACCTGGGGCGCGAGTCGCTCCGCCAGCTGAAGAACATGCGGTCGATGATCTTCACCCTTGCCGTCCCGCTCGTCATGCTGCTCGCGTTCGGCGGCACGTTCGGAGGGGCCGGACAGGTGGATGCGGCCACGCGCCTGCCCTGGATCGTCGTCACCACCATCCAGGTCGCCGCGTACGGCGGGATGATGGCCGCGCTGTCGCAGGCGTTCCAGATCGTCACGGAGCGCTCGATCGGCTGGAACCGTCAGCTGCGCATCACCCCGCTGAGCGGCACCGGCTACCTGGTGTCGAAGCTCGTCGCCGCCCTCGCGCTCGCGCTGTTCAGCATCCTGGTCATCGTCGCCGTGTCGATCGCGCTGTACCACCCTGACCTGTCGATGGGCAGCTGGATGCTCGCCGGGCTCGGGATCTGGTGCGGCGTCATCCCGTTCGCGCTGCTCGGCATCCTGGTCGGTCAGCTCGCGAAGCCGGAGTTCGCGCAGCCGCTGTTCATGGCGGTGTTCATGGGCATGGCGGTGCTCGGCGGACTGTGGGTCCCGCTGCAGCTCTTCCCGGCCTGGGTGGCGGATGTGGCGAAGGCGGTGCCGTCGTACTGGCTCAACCGGGTCGGGCAGCTGGGTGCGCTGCAGAGCGGCGACGCGATCACCCCGGCCATCGTGCTGGCGGCGTGGACGCTCGCCCTCGGCGGCCTCATCGTGTGGCGTTACCGGCGCGACGCGGCCCGCGGCTGATCCGACCGCCCGGGCTGATCCGACCGCCCGGGCTGATCTAAGGTGGGCAACGTGTTCTCGAGCGAGGTGCCGGAGGTCCGGCCGACCGGCCTGGCCGCCCGCCTCGTCCACCCCGCGGCGTACCGCTGGTACCCGGGCGCGGCGATCGGCCTGCTGTACCAGGTGTCGGTGCTGGTCGGGCTGTGGGCCTCCGACCTCCCGCTCGCCCAGAAGCTGCTCGCCACCGGGCTGCTCGCCCTCGTCTACGTCGGCTTCCTGATCCTCCCGCCGCTGCTGTGGTGGGAGCGGGAGCGCACCCGGCTGATCGGTCTCGCGCTCTACTTCGCGCTCACCCTGCCGCTGTTCCCGCTGCTGGGCACGGTCACGTGCTGGACCTGGGTCTACGTCGCGTGCGTCGCCGGGATGGTGGTGGCGCGCACAGCGCTGGCGTTCGGGATCATCGGGGGACTCGGCGCGCTGCAGCTCGTGGTCTTCACGGTCGGCGGCACGGTCGAGGACTACTGGTTCGTCGCGCTGGTGACCGTCTCCATCGGCGTGATGATGAGCGCGTTCGCCCGTCAGATCGACGCGCTGCGCCGGCTGAGGAACGCCCAGGGCGAGATCGCCCGCCTCGCCGTCGTCGAGGAGCGCGCCCGGTTCTCCCGCGACATGCACGATGTGCTCGGTCACTCGCTCACGGTGGTCACGGTGAAGTCGGAACTGGCGCGACGGCTCGTCCCCGTGGACCCTGCGCGCGCGACCGAGGAGATCGCCGACATCGAGCGGCTCAGCCGGTCCGCGCTCGCCGACCTGCGCGCGGCCGTCGCCGGCTACCGCGAGATGAGCCTGTCGACCGAGCTCGCGTCGGCGCAGGCGAGCCTCGCCGCCGCCGACATCGAGGCGCACCTCCCGCGCAACGGCGAGGAGGTCGATCCCGACCTGCGCGAGCTGTTCGGCTGGGTGCTCCGCGAGGGGGTGACCAACGTGATCCGCCACTCCGGCTCGCGGAACTGCTGGGTGACCGTCGGCCCGGACCGCCTCGACATCGAGGACGACGGCCGGGGGAGCGGGCTCGCGGGCACGCCGGCGCCGGTCGGATCGTCGGTCGCGCCGGCGCAGCCTCCCGGCTCGGGCCTGGCGGGGCTGCGGGCGCGGGCCGCTCAGGTCGGCGCGAGCATCGCGGTCGAGCCGGGCTCGCGCGGCGGGACGCTGCTGACGGTTCGGAGGACCGCATGACCGCTCCCATCCGCCTGCTGCTGGCGGACGACCAGGCGCTGGTCCGCGGCGCTCTGGCCGCCCTGCTGGACCTGGAACCGGACTTCGAGGTGGTCGCCCAGGTGGGCCGCGGCGACGAGGTCGTGGAGGCCGCCCGCTCCTCCCGGGCCGACGTCGCGCTCCTCGACGTGGAGATGCCGGGTGTCGACGGCATCCAGGCCGCCGCTCTCCTCCGCTCGACGCTGCCCGCCTGCCGATCGCTGATCGTGACGACGTTCGGCCGGCCGGGCTACCTGCGGCGCGCGATGGAGGCGGGTGCCTCCGGTTTCGTGGTGAAGGACACACCGTCGGGCCAGCTGGCCGACGCGGTCCGTCGGGTCGCTTCGGGGTTGCGCGTCGTCGACCCCGCGCTGGCGGCGGAGTCGCTCGCGTCCGGCGCCTCGCCGCTGACCGCCCGGGAGGCGGAGGTGCTCGCGGTGGCGGGGGAGGGAGGGACGATCGGCGACATCGCGCGCCGGGTCCACCTCAGCGAGGGGACGGTGCGCAACCACCTGTCGAGTGCGATCGGGAAGACGGGCGCTCGCAACCGTTCGGACGCCGTCGCCATCGCGACGCGGCAGGGCTGGCTCTGAGCGAGGGATCGCTAGGCGCGCTTCGGCGTGCCCGTCTCCTCGTCTTCGTCCGAGTACTCGTACTCGTCGTCCGACTCGTTCGCGTCCTCGGGCTCGTAATCGGCCCACTTCGCGTACTGGTCGTCTTCATCATGGGAGTGAGAGGTCAGCTCACGCTCCAGCGCGTCGTAGTTCACGTTCGGACTGAACGACTTCAACTGGCGAGCGATCTTGGTGTGCTTTGCCTTTTGACGGCCGCGCCCCATGCGTGACCCCCTTTTGGTCCCAGCCCGGGCGGACTCCCCGGGGATCGAATAGAAACAGTGAAAACTAGCATGAAGTTTAGCATGCTGACCCCGTGCGGCCCCGAGTGCGCGCACAGCGAGAGGTGATGGGATGAGCGCGTGAGCACGACCACGACGGAGACGCAGGTGGTGGTGGTCGGTGCCGGCCAGGCGGGCCTGGCCGTCGCTTACTATCTTCGCCGGTTCGAGCTGGTGCCCGGGACCGATTTCGTCATCTACGACCGGGGTCCCCTCACCGGTGGGGCCTGGCAGCACCGCTGGGATGCGCTGAAGCTCGGCAGTGCCCACCGCGTGCACGATCTGCCCGGCATGTCGGAGCTCGGCCTCAGCTTCGACACGGCCGACCGGTCGCTGCCGGCCCGCGACATCGTGGCCGGCTACTACCGCCGCTACGAGGAGCACTTCGGGCTGCAGGTGCAGCGTCCCGTGAACGTCTCCCGGGTCTTCGACCGCGGGGCCGACCTCATCGTCGAGCACAGCGCGGGAGAGACGGCCACGCGGGTGCTCGTGAACGCGACCGGGACGTGGGGCTCGCCGTTCGTGCCGTACTACCCGGGCGCGAACACATTCGCTGGGCGGCATGTGCACACCTCGTCGTACGTGTCGGCGGAGGAGTTCGCCGGTCAGTCGGTCGTCGTGGTGGGCGGTGGGACGAGCGCGATCGGCTTCCTGCTGGAGCTGGAGGGGGTCGCGCGCTCCCTGACCTGGGCCACCCGGCGGCCCGTCGACTTCCGCGACGAGTCTGAGCTGACCATCGAGGGGGGCGTCGCGGCGGTGGCCATGCAGGATGCGGCGGCGCGCGCCGGCGAAGCCCTGCCGTCGATCGTCAGCGGCACGGGCGTTCCCCGCACGCGGCGCATCGCCGCCGGGATCGAGCGCGGGGTGCTCGTCGAGCGCCCCATGTTCTCCCGGATCGAGGAGCGCGGAGTGCGGTGGCAGGACGGCTCGTTCACCGAGGCCGACGCGATCATCTGGGCCACGGGGTTCCGGCCGGAGCTGCGGCACCTGGCGCCGCTCAAGCTGCGTGAGAAGGCGGGCGGACTCACCGTCGCGTCGGGTGCGTCCTGGCAGGATTCGCGCATATTCCTCGCCGGTTATGGTCCCCAGGCGTCAACGATCGGCGCGAACCGGGCGGGCCGCATCATCGCCCGCCAGATCATGGCCCAGCTCTAGCCCATACTGTCGCGGTGACGTGCCCGGTGCGCCAGGTCGGGTACGCCGGGCACGTCGCCGCGACGAAGGGCCGCTCAGACCGTGACCGTGCGCGGTGCGCCGGCGAAGCGCAGCCCCTCGACGCGCATCCCGCCGGCGGCCGGATCGGGGTCGACGTCGAGCCGGTCCGCCGGGGCGTCGGCGCGCAGGCCCAGGCGAGCGGAGAGCACCGCCACCGCGGCCGCGGCCGACCACGCCTGCGGGCGGCATGCGGCCGGGTAGGGGATGGGCGCGCTGGTCTGCTCCGCGCTGTCGCCGGAGTGCAGCTCGGGCATCCGGTAGGAGAAGCCCTGTGCCGCGGCGAGCAGCCCGTCGGCGAGCTGCTCCGCCTCCGCCCGGTGGCCCTCGGCGGCGAGCCCGGTGATGGCGATTGCCGTGTCGTGCGCCCAGACGCTTCCGCCGTGATAGCTCAGGGGCCAGTAACCCGCGGAGTCCGTCGACATCGTGCGCAGGCCGTAGCCCGACGCGAGTTCCGGTGAGACGAGACGCCGGGCGATCAGCGCGGACTGTTCCGCGTCGAGGATGCCCGTGCCGAGCAGGTGGCCGATGTTGCTCGTGACCGTGTCGACCTTCCGCTTCGCGGCGTCGAGCGCGACCGCGGGGTAGGCGCCCGCCGGGTCGTCGATCCAGAAGGCGGCGGCGAACCGCTCCTTCAGCCCGGCCGCCCAAGCGCGCCACTCGGCCGCCCCCGGGCGGTCGAACGCCTCCAGCAGCTCCGCACCGCCGATCGCGGCCTCGTAGGCGTAGCCCTGCACCTCGCACAGCGCGATCGGGCCGTCGGCCAGCGTGCCGTCGCGCCACTGGATGGAGTCGCCGGAGTCCTTCCAGCCCTGGTTGGCGAGGCCGTGGCCCGTGGTGTCGATGTATTCGAGGAAGCCGTCGCCGTCGCTGTCGCCTTCGTCGCGCATCCAGGAGAGCGCCGCCTCCAGGTGGGGCAGCAGCGCCTGCACCTCGTCGCGCGGCATGCCCCACTTCCACGCGTCGTGGAGCAGGCAGGCCCAGAGGGCCGTGGCGTCGACCGTGCCGTAGTAGAGGGGCGGCAGCACCACGCCCTCGCCGGGGATGGCGAGCGCGCCGGGACGCAGCTCGTGCATGATCTTGCCCGGCTGCTCCGCCGTCTCGGCGACGTTCTGCGTGCCCTGGTAGTGCGCGAGGACCCGCAGCGTCGACGCGGCGATCTCGTGTCCGAGGGGCAGCAGCATCCGCGCGGCCCACAGGGAGTCGCGACCGAACAGCGTGAAGAACCACGGCGCGCCCGCGGCGAGGAACGTGTCGTCGGGGTGCTCGACGGTCGACATCCGCAGCGCCTGCAGGTCGGCGACCGCGCGGTCGAGCCAGGCCTGGAGCCGGGAGTCGTCGGTGCGGGCGCGGAACGCGCTCCACTCGGCCGATGGCTCCGCGCCGGCGACGACGGCCATCGGGTCGTCCACGTCGATCCGCCACTCCACGCCGGCCTCGGAGTGGGCGGCGACCTCGACCTCCCACCGCGCGGAGACCCGCCGGCCGTCGACGTGCAGGGTGGCGCCGGGCGCCGAGATGCGGGCCGTGACGGGGCCGCTCCGCGCGACGATGCCGTCATCCTCGGGCTCGACGGTGACGGGATGCTCGCCCCCGGTCAGTCCGGCCTTGATGTTCTGCATCGCGGTGAAGTCGGCGGCGAGCTCCAGCTCGATCGACGTGCGGAGCGGGGTGCCGAGTGCGTTGCGGAGCACGATGCGCTCGGCCAGCGCGCCGGCCTCGACCCGGCGTGTGGTGTCGATGCGGACCCGGGGGTCGGCGGTCGCGTCGTCCAGCCGTCGGGCGAGGCCGGTGAAGACCGAGGTTGCCGCGTCCGGTCCCGCCGTGGCGATGTGCTCGGGACGCTCGCCGCCGACCGTCAGCAGCACGCGGTCGAGCACGCGCACGTCGGAGTGGTAGAAGCCGTGGATGCCGTACCCGTCGATCCGCCCGTCGGGGGCGGACCATGCCTGGGAGGGGGCGGTCAGCACCACGACGCTGTCGTGCAGGAGCGGCTGGAGGGGTGTGGTCATCGTGGATGTCGTGCTTTCGTGTTCGTCCGGTGCGCCGGCGGCGCCGTGATGGTGGGGATGGGTCGTGGTCATGCGGTCTCGGCTCCCGTCTCGAGGAGGCGCGGCTCGATGCGCGTCTCGCGCACGCCGTCGCCGCCGCGCTCGACGCGCCAGGCGGAGGCCCCAGCGCGCTCGGCGACGACGTCGTCCAGCCGCCTGCCGCGGTAGACCAGGCCGACGCCCTCGTCGAGCGCATGGCCGGCAGGGAGGATGCCGTCGGCGACGGCCCGCTGGTGCGCGGGCCGTCGCGCCGGGTCGGAGTCGTAGTGCACGGCGAGGGAGCCGGGCACGAGGCCCAGGCCGTCGGGGACGGCGGCGATCTCCGGTCCGAACGACGCCGTCGTCCCGCCCTCGTGCCAGCACAGCGCGCCGGCCGAGCCGCCGGCCAGCACGACGCCCTCGCCCCAGGCCTCGGCCAGCAGCTCGTCGAGGCCGTGCGCGCGCCAGACCGCCAGCAGGTTGACGACGCTTCCGCCGCTGACCCAGACGACATCCTGCCGGAGCAGGTGCTCCCGCAGGTCGCGGATGTTGCGGCGCGGGAAGAACCGCAGGTGGCTCGCCTCCACGCCGGCGGCGGCCGCCGCTTCGAGCTCTGCGCCCTCCACATGCCGCTGGTCGCCGCCGGCGGTGTTGATGTGCGTCACGCGGGCCGGTCGTCCGTGCACCTGGGCCAGTGCGACGGCGTGGTGGAGCAGCGGCCCGTACACCGAATCGGTCCAGGAGCCCGCGTCGAGCCCGCCGCAGGTCGCCAGGATGGTCGGCTCCGACGCGCTCATTCCTTCACCGCCCCGTCGCTGGAGTTCATGATGCGGCGCTGGAAGATGAAGAACAGCACCGCGACGGGGATGGTCATGATGGCCGCCGCCGCGAGCTTGAGCGGGTACTGGCTTCCCTGGCTCAGCTGGCCGCTCGCGAGTCCGGCGACGCCCTTGGTCAGCGTGGTGAGGTCGGGGTTCTGTGTGGACACGATGAAGTGCGCCAGCTCGTTCCACGAGCCCTGGAACGACAGGATGATGATCGTGATGAGGGCGGGCCGGGCCATCGGCAGCACGATCGACCAGAAGACGCGGAAGGTGCCGGCCCCGTCGATCCGCGCCTGCTCCTCCACGCTGGCGGGGATCGACTCGAAGAAGCCCTTCATGATGAACACGCCCGCCGCGTCGGCCAGCAGCGGGACGATCATGCCCGTGTACGAGTCGTAGATGCCCAGCTGGTTGATGACGAGGAACTTCGGGATGAGCAGCACGACCATCGGGACCGACATGACCGCGACGAGGGCGGCGAACACGACGGAGCGCCCGCGGAAGTGGAGTCGCGCCAGCGCGTACCCGGCCAGCGAGTCGAAGAACACGCGGCCGAGGGTCACGAAGACGGTGACGACGGCCGAGTTCGCGAACCAGACCGGGAAGTCGGAGTTGAGGAAGAGCCGCTGGTAGGCCGCGGTCGTGAAGGTCTGCGGGATGAGCGCGACCGGGTTCGCCGTCGCCTCGGCGTCGGTCTTGAACGACGTCGCGAGCTGGATGAGGAACGGCATGATGTAGACCACCGCGAGCACCACGAGGATCGCGTAGGTGATCGAGGAGGCGACGATCGTCGTCCGCGACCGATGCCGACGGCGCTGCGGTGTGCGCGGCCGCGGGTCGCGTACCGGTGCGGCGGCCGGCCGATCGTTCTGGACGGTGGTCGAGCTCATCGGAGCGCTCCCTTCCGGTCGGAGTCGTCCGTCGACGAGGGGACGCTGCTCGGAGCGCCGCCGGCGGCGGTGCCGGCCGCGAGTGCGGGCTGGTAGAGCCGCATCCGCCGCTTGGAGACCGCGCGCTCGCGCAGCACCCAGCGCTGGAACAGCGTGAACAGCACGATGATGACGAAGAGGATGAAGGCGATCGCGGCGCCCTGACCCCACTCCTGGTTGACGAACGAGGTCTGGTAGGAGAGGAACGCGGGCGTCAGCGTCGTCTTGCCGGGGGCGCCCTGGGTGCCGGTGTAGATCTGGTCGAAGACCTGCCAGCAGCCGATCAGGCCGAGCGTCAGCACGGTGAAGAGGGTCGGGCGCAGCTGCGGGAGCGTGATCCGCCAGAAGCGCTGCCAGCCGTTCGCGCCGTCCATCATGGCGGCCTCGGTCACGTCACCCCCGAGGTTCTGGAGGGCGGCGATGAAGAGCAGCATGAACGTGCCGCTCGTGGTGAAGATGGCCATGATGATGTACGCCGACATGGCCACCGAGGGACCGCCCAGCCAGTCCCACCACGAGACGCCCAGCGCTGTGTTCTGCGTGAGCGCGGCCGGGCCCTGCGTGACGCCGAAGGCGGCCAGCAGGTTGTGGATGATGCCGCGCGGGTCGTTGAACCAGTTGGGACCGTGGATGCCGAACCACGAGAGGACTTTATTGACCGCGCCGCTCGTGCTGAACAGGAACAGCCAGAGCACCGTGATGGCCACGGAGCTCGTCACCGACGGGAAGTAGAACGCGGTGCGGAAGAAGCCGCGGCCGCGCAGGATCGCGCGGTTGACGAGCACGGCAAGGCCCAGCGCCACCGCCGTCTGGATGGGGACGACGAGCACCACGTACCAGGCGTTGTTCTTGAGCGACATGCCGAAGTCCTGTTCGGCGAGACCGCCGCCGCCGAGGAGGGTCGAGTAGTTCTTCAGCCCGACGAAGTGCACGTCGGACGAGAAGGGGCTGCCGCGGCCGCCCCAGTCGGAGAAGCTGACCCAGAGCGCCATGAGCACCGGGACCACCAGGAAGACGCCGAGCAGCAGGACGACCGGGGCGGTGAACACCCACCCCGAGGCGGCCTCGCCGCGCCGGATTCCGGTGCGGCGAGACCGGCTCGTGGTTGCAGACATTGCTGGTCCTTCCCTCTTTCTTCTGCGCTGCTTACTTCAGGAGCGCTTCGAGGTTCTTCTGCGTGGCCTCGAGGATGCTCTTCGGGTCGCCGGTCGCGAGCGACTCGAGTTTGCTGTTGAAGTCCGTGACCACATCCGCGGACCCCTTGGCGGTCGGGACGCCCTTGGCGTAGTCGGCGGCGGCGAGGAACGGGACGAGGTCGGGGTTGGCGGACTTCCACTCGTCGGCGGCCGACTTGATCGACGGCATCGGGCCGAAGGCCTTCGAGAAGGCGAGCTGGTCGTCCTTGCTCGTCAGCTTCTCGACGAGCTTGAGCGCGGCG
>Ga0209563_100250_pt1 | contig 25212 bp, 20 predicted proteins | sample AraplaCvi_mMF_r2_FD_184271 | JGI IMG/M metagenome (GOLD analysis project Ga0209563, IMG submission 184271) | Arabidopsis root microbial communities from North Carolina, USA - plate scrape CL_Cvi_mMF_r2 (SPAdes) (version 2) | ecosystem: Host-associated > Plants > Roots > Endosphere | place: USA... | reverse complement strand
CGGCCCGAAGCCCCCGTTGAGGGCGCTTCCGACCTGGCTCCCGAGGAGGAACAGCACGGCCGACATGACGGCGATGCCGGCGGGCAGGAGCGCTGAGAGCCAGAACCGCTTCGTCCAGGCGATGTTGACGAGGAGGGCCGCCCCCGCGGCGATCGTCACGAAGACCGCAGCGTCGGCCCGCGCTCCCCCGCCCATGAAGGCGGCGACGACGGCGAGGGCGGCCAGCCCGGCCTTCCGCCAGGAGGTGGACTCGAAGTACCCCGCCGTCGCGACGAAGACGATGGCGCCGGAGAGGATGGACCAGCTGCTCGGATTGATGGAGGCGATCAGGAACGCGCCGAGCGGGATGATCGATCCCGCGACCCCCCAGAACAGCGTCTGTCTGCGCCGGATCGGAAGCAGCCAGCAGACGAGGGAGGCCATGCCGACGAAGAGCAGCGCGTTGACGATCCGCATGGTGACCACCGACGTCTCGACGTCGCCGGTGACGAAGGCGCGCATGGTGCCGTAGAAGAAGGGCGGGTACAGCCCGGCGAAGTTGCCGCGCGTGGTCTCCACCTCGGCGGGATGCTTGGTGAGCTGGCAGGACGCGCTCGTCTCCGGGTGGAACGCGTAGCAGATGCCCTTGGCGACGAGCCAGGGCACCTCACGGGTGTTCTGCGTCGTACCGGGTTCGCAGACACCCTGCTCGCTTCCGCCCGCGCACCAGATGCTGGTGAGGTGGAAGTCGTCGTCCGGGCTTGCTCCGACGGGGCTGGCCAACGCCCAACCGGCGAAGGCCATGAGTGCGAGGACCGGGATGAGCGCAAGCCTGATCGCGCTGGCGATCCCACGACGGCGGGGTGTGGTGTTCATACGGTGATGTCGTCCAGGGGGTTTCGTCGGGCCGGCCGGGCGGATCGGCGCCAGTTCACCCTACCGGCTCCCACGCTGCACGCCTCATGGAACGGTGACGTTCGCGCAGCCGAGCAGGGTGTGGCCGCCCGCGCCCGTGTTGATGCCGTAGGCGCAGACCTTGTGCTGGCCGGCCGAGGTCGGCAGGGTCGCGTCGAAGCCGTGCGCCGCGCCGTAGCCCGGGTAGGCGGCGGCGATGTCGGTCCGCGCGCGGTCGGCGGTGGTCGGTGTCCCGGTCGTGTCGATGTAGATGTGGACCGCGATCGAGTCAGCGGTGTCGGGGTCGATCGCCCAGCCGGCCACCCGCACCGCGCCGGACTGCGCGGAGACCAGCTCGAGGTTCCCGACGGGGGCGCGGCCGAGGTCGGGCCCGGTGACGGGGACGACGACGGTCCGGCAGCCGAGCAGCGTGTGTCCGCCCGCGCCGTTGTTGATCGCGTACACACAGACGGAGTGCGTCCCGGGCGCGGCGGAGACCGTCGCGGAGAAGCCGTGGGACGAGCCGTAAGCCGGGTAGGCGCGGGCGATGTCGTCGCGGGTCCGGTCGGCGGTGAACGGTGTCCCGGCCCCGTCGACGTAGACGTGCACCGGGATGGGCGCGACGGTGTCGGGGTCGAGGGCCCATCCGGCGGCGGTGATCTGACCGCCCGTCGCCGTCGCGGCCTCGAAGTTGCCGATCGGAGCACGCTGCTGCTCGGTCACCGAGCCCTGGACCACCACGGTCGAGCAGCCCAGCAGGCTGTTGCCGCCCGCGCCGTTGTTGATGGCATAGGTGCACACGCTGTGCGTCCCCGGGGTGGAGGTGACGGTCAGGTCGAACCCGTGGTTCGGGCCGTTGTCGGGGTAGAGGCGGCCGATGTCCGTGCGCGCGCGGTCCGCCGTCGTGGCGGTGCCCGCGCTGTCGACGTAGACGTGGACGGCGATCGGCGCGGCGGTGTCCGGGTCGAGCGCCCAGCCGGCGGCGCGGATCTCGGTGCCCTTCGCGGAGACGAGCTCCACGCTCCCGATGGGGGCGCGGTTCAGGTCCGTCAGGGGCCGCGGCGCGACGGCATCCCGGCAGCCCAGCAGGGCGTTCCCGCCGGAGCGCACGTTGATGCCGTAGGCGCAGACCGTGTGCGGCCCGGGCGTGAGCTTGGTCGTGTAGCTGAAACCGTGCGCGTTGCCGTAGCCCGGGTACTTGGCTCCGACGTCGGCACGGTTCGCGTCGGCGGTGATCGCGACGCCGACGGAGTCGACGTAGACGTGGACCGTGATCGGGTCCGTGACGTCGGGATCGAGGGCCCAGCCGCCGATCGTCGCCGTCCCGTCGCTCGCGACATCCGCCGCCTCCAGCGCACCGAGGGGCGATCCGCCGAGGAGCATCAGCGAACGGCAGCCGAGCAGGCTCGTGCCGCCGGGGCCGGCGTTGATGCCGTACACGCACACGTCCTGCACGCCGGTGCTCGTCACCGGGACGGTGGCGTCGAAGCCGTGATTCGGTCCCATCCCCGGGTACGTCGCCGCCACATCCTGACGCTCGCGATCCGCGGCCGCCGCGGTCCCGACGGGGCCGACATAGATGTGCACGGAGATCGGCCCCGGCGTGTCGCGATCGAGCGCCCAGCCGGCGACCCGGACCTGTCCGGGGGCGCCCGCGACCAGCTCGATGTTGCCGATGGGGTTCGACGCCACCGGGTTGCCGAACCACTGGTAGTAGTAGACCCAGAAGTTGCGGTTGCCGTACGAGGAGCAGTCGTTTCCGACGCCGTACAGGTTCGCGAGCGCTTCGGGGTTGGGCTGGTAAGGCGTGTAGTAGTAGAGCGCCGCGGTGGCCTTGTTGCGGATGGTGATGACCGGGGACTTGCAGTCGGGCGCCGGGCTGTATCGCACAGCCGTGGGTGTTCCGACGGGGAACCAAGTGAAGGTGTTCGAGGTGCCCGGCGGGTTCCCGTACCGCTGGAGCTGCTTGGCGGCGTTGTACACCTGATTGAAGAAGCCGTAGCTGGTCACGTCGCAGGAACCGGTGTCGGGGCAGGCGTAGCCCATCGCGATGCGGATGCGGGAGTCCGTCGGAGCGGGATTCGTGATGAGCCCTTGCTCCTTCTGCAGGATCACCAGGAGCGCCCGGGCGCTGATGCCGCACGCCTGCTGCACCTTGAAGATGATCTGCGAGGCCGGCTCGCCCGGTCCGCCCGGGTAGGCCGCGCACATCGGGTTCGCGGGCTGCGAGGTGGAGTCGAATCGCGCCACCGCGAGACAGAGGGAGTTCTGGCAGGTGACCTTCGACGCGAGGAAGGCCTGCACCTCCGCCTGCGTGAGCGCGTGCGGGTCGTAGAAGTTGTCGTCCGAGATGATGTTGCCCGGATCGAACTCGGAGCCGCTGATCGCCTGCGCCGGCGGCGCGGCGACGTTCCCGGCGAGGGTCAGGCCGGCGATCGCGGTGACGGCGCAGAGCACTAACGCCAGCAGCCTCTTCATCGCACCCCGTCCGGTTCTCCGCGTGCATGCGCGCAAATGCATGCGTAGTAATGCACCACTCTAGACGGGAGGGGGACACAGCGGTCGGAGGCACACACCCCGTATTTGAGGGTCAGGCCGGCTGGAGGAGGTCCCGCACGATATCCAGAGGGCCCTGGCTCGCGAAGCGGTGGTAGTCGCCCCGGGCGGCCAGGATCAGCACCGGCCCGACCCGCAGGAGGCGCACCCGCGGGAGCCGCGCCCGGCGCAGCTCGAACAGCGCCTTGCTCCGGGAGAGGGCGACGACGCGCTCCGGTGCGCGGTGGCTCCGGAGGTAGGCGGCGAGCTCGGCGCCGCGGTGCGCGAGCACGCGGTTGCGGTCGCCGCGGCGCTCCAGCACCCGGGCGATCTTGCGGCGGAGGGTCGGCTCGACGACGCCGATCGTGTTGCCGCCGTGGATGCGGTACCGGACGAGCGGTCGCCGCTCCACGCCGAGGCGGCCGTCCGCGGCGGCGAGCATGGCCAGCCACTCGTCGTGCACCCAGTGCGCCGGGAACGGCACGGCACGGTCGAGGAGCCGGCGCCGGAGCGCCATGGTCGCCCCCGTCGCGAGGTTGCGGTGGAGGAAGACCTCGAAGGCCGCCGCTCCCGACTCCACCGCCGCGAGCTCATCGCCGCCGACCTCGACCATCCCGAACAGCGTCGCCCCGGTGGGGTTCCCGTCGCCGTCGACGATGACCGCGTCGCCGAACAGGGCGTCGAGACCGGGCTCCACGCGGAATCTCTCTTCGAGGCGGGCCAGGCGGTCCGGCTCCCACACGTCGTCCTGGTCGCACAGCACCAGGAGGTCGCCGTCGGTGGCGAGCAGCGCCTGCTCGAAGTTGCGTGTGACGCCGAGCGGCGGGTCGTTGCGCAGCACCACCAGCGCCGGCGCCGCATCCCCGGCCGCGCCGACGGCGGCCTCGACGACGCGGACGGTGTCGTCGGAGGAGGCGTCGTCCGAGACCACGAGCTGATCGGCCGGGCGGGTCTGCGCGAGCACACTGGCCACCTGCTCGCGCACGAACGGCAGGCCGTCACGCGTGCAGAGGGCGACCGAGATCCTCACGGTCCGCCCGTCAGTCGGCCTGGACCGGTGCGCGCTCGCCCAGATCGACGATCTCGGGCTCGGCGTACAGCGTGCCGACGGCGGGTTCGTAGTAGGGGACCTGGAAGCTGGCCGCCTGCGGGTGGTCGGCGATGTGCCGGCTGGCGAAGTCGAGCAGGGACGCGTTGACGAAGTACTGCCCGGTTCCGAACCGCACATCCTTCATGAGGAAGCGCACCGTGCGCGGGGCGCGGAGCGGTTCGAGGTCGACGGCGACCCGCTTCGTGTTCGTGCCGTACACCGCCTGGCCGGCGGTGTTGTCGATCTGGATGGCCGCGATCCACTCGTCCATGCCGTCGTAGTGCTCGAAGTCGACCTCGACCACCAGGTCGCTGCCCGGGACCACGGGATCGCCGGGCGCTCCCCCGGCCGGGAAGACGCGGGTGCCGAGGATCGCGCCGCGGCCCATCACCGCATCGCTGTGGTCGCCCTCTGCCTTGCGGCGCTCCTCCAGGTTCTCGCGGAGCAGCGCGACGCCGGCGTTGGGCTCCCCCTCGTAGCGGACCTCGCCCTTGTCGAGCAGGATGACCCAGTCGCAGAGCTCGGTCACCTGGCTCGACGAGTGCGTGACGAGGATGATCGTTCGGCCCTGCTCCTGGAAGGAGCGGATCTTGTCCAGGCACTTCCGCTGGAAGGCCTCGTCGCCGACGGCGAGGATCTCGTCGACGAGCAGGATGTCGGGGTCGGTGTGCACCGCGACGGCGAAGGCCAGCCGCACGTACATGCCGGACGAGTAGAACTTCACCTGGGTGTCGATGAACTCGGCGATCCCCGAGAAGGCGACGATGTCGTCGAAGCGCTCCTCCGTCTCCTGGCGGGAGAGGCCGAGGATGGAGGCGTTCAGGAACACGTTCTCGCGCCCGGTCAGGTCCGGGTGGAACCCGGCGCCCAGCTCCAGCAGCGCCGCGACGCGGCCCCGCCTGCTGACCGTCCCGCTCGAGGGGTCGAGGATGCCGCCGATCACCTTGAGCAGCGTGCTCTTGCCGGAGCCGTTGTGGCCGATGAGGCCCACCGTCGTGCCGGCGGCGATGTGCGCCGTGACGCCCTTGAGCGCCCAGAAGTCCTCACGGTGCTTGCGGCCCCGGCCGAACGACACGAGGCGTTCCTTGAGGGAGTTGTCCTTGCGGACGACGAAGCGCTTGGTCACATCGTCGATGACGATGATCTCGGGGCCGACTCCGGCGGGGACGGCCGAGGCGGAGGTCGAGGAGGTCATGGCTGTTGTCATCGCCTTCCGATCACAGCTCCTGCGCGAAGTTGCCCTGGAGCCGGGCGAACACGCGCTGGAATCCGACCAGCATCACCAGACCGACGACGATGGCGATCAGGATGCGCGGCATCAGCCACTCCGGCGACGGCAGGTCTTCGCCGGACACCCACATGGCCTTCTGGAAACCGAGCACCGCCAGGGTGATCGGGTTGTCCGTGTAGATGTCGAGCAGCAGTCCGTTCCCCAGCGCCTTCTGCACGAAGCTCCACGGGTAGACGATCGGCGACGCCCACATCAGCAGCATCATCCCGACCTCGACGAGGTACTGGATGTCGCGCAGGTAGACGTTGAGCGCCGACAGCAGGATGCCGAACGCCGTCGCCATGACCACGATCAGCAGGAACGAGGGAATGAGGAAGACCAGTCCGGGGTGGATCGGGATCTTGCCGATCACGATCGTGAAGACGACCAGGATGGTGAACTGGATCAGGAAGTTGAACAGGGCGGAGCCGACGCTCGCGAGCGGGAAGATCTCGCGGGGCAGATAGATCTTCTTGATCAGGCCCGCGTTCCCCACGATCGAGGACGTGCCGCCCGAGACGATCTCGTTGAACAGTGTGAAGACGGTCAGGCCGGTGAACACGTAGACCGCGAAATCCGGGGTCCCGTTCGCCGCGCCGAGGAACCGGCCGATGACCACGTAGTAGATGACGAGCTGGGTGAGCGGGCGCACGAGCGACCACACGAAGCCGAGCGCGCTGTCCTTGTAGCGGGCCTTCAGGTCGCGGCGGACGAGCAGACCGAGCATCTCGCGCTGCGACAGCACGTCGCGGAGCGCGGACACCGAAGCGCCGAACCGGCCCGCGGAGGATCCGGCACGGACGAAGGGCGCCTCCGCCAGCGCGGCGAAGCGGGCGTCGCGCATCTCGGAGTCGGTCAGGTTCTGGTTCGTCATGAGCAGAAGCAAGCATAGCCCGGGCCTGCCTGAACCCCGGCTGGGACAGCCGCGAGGGCCGGACGGCGCTCAGGGGCGCCGCATCGGGGTCAGCGACCGCGGTGGAGGGCGCGGCCGACCGTGTCGGCCAGGCGCACGACGCGGCGCGATCGCGTCAGCTGGAGCTCGTCCCGCACCGCTTTCTCCCGCTCCTCGCCCGCGCGGACGTCGTCGAGGAGGCCGTCGATCCGGTGCTTCGCCTCGTCCACGATGTGCAGGAGCTCGTCGATCCGCGCATCCTTCGCGCCGACCATCGCCCGCCACTCGTCGTCCGACCGTGCGATCGCCGTCCCGTATTCGCGCGCCGCCGCCTCGCGGGTCTTGCCGAGCGGCTTGTCGGCGACCGGCGAGGCGAACCGGTCGGCGATCCGTCGGTCCTCCACCAGAGTGCCGTCCGCAGCACCCGTCGCCCGCTCTGCCGCATCGGGATGGCGGATGACGTAGTAGGGGAACAGCGTGCCGGCCCGGAGGCGCCGGTACTCGCGCATCCCGTGATGGTTGGGGCTCGGCTGGAGCTCCGGGTTGCTGTCGTAGGCCAGCCCCGCCTTCTCGACCTTCGAACGGAACTGCTCCCAGGAGCGCCAGGGATAGTGCAGCACCTCGATCCCGAGGCCCTCTGGCACGTCGCCCTGCTGCACGAGGTTCACGAAATGGTTGCCCTGCGAGACCTCGATGTGCGGCGTCCCGATGTGCACCGCGTCGGGTGTCGCGTGGGCGTGCAGGCCGATCTCGTTCATCCGCGCGAGCGACCGGGTGTCGCGGAGCACCAGCCGGTCGAGGCCGCTCCCCCGCTCGGCCGGGTCGCCGATCATGTCCACCACGTCGACCGTGAAGGTGCGCAGCGAGGTCGGCAGCTGCTCGAAGACCTCGCGGACGGTGGCACCACCCGCCTTCGGAAGCCAGAACTCGTCGGCGTCGGCGTTGATCACCCAGTCCGCGCCGTGGACGGTCGCGGCGTCGCGGGCCATGCCGGTGACGACCGAGAACTGCTGCTTGCGCTGAACCGGGTCGTGCCGGAGGTCGATGCGGTCCCCGAAGCTCTCGAGGATCTCGACCGTGCCGTCGACCGAGCCATTGTCGGTGACGATCACGGTGTCGACACCCTGCTGGAACAGGTTGTCGAGAACCGGCCTGACGATGTCCGCCTCGTCGCGGACCATGAGCGTAGCTACGAGCCTCACAGGTGGGCTGCCTCTTTCGGAATCGGGTCCCCTTAATCTACATATACCCGGTCGGGAAGACCGCCCAGGGCCACCTTGTAGACTGCGGGACGTTCCAGGGCCGAGAAACGCAGAGGGAAGTATCATCCGATGAAGAAGCGCCGCAGTGGGGTCGTGTCCGTTGTCCTCGTCAACTTCCGGGGAGCGGACGACACGATCGACGCGGTGCGCGGCCTCCAGGGGCTGAACTGGCCGGCCGACCGCCTCGAGATCGTCGTGGTGGAGAACGGATCGGGCGACGACAGCATGGAGAAGCTGTCCGCCCTGGGCGACGCCATCACGCTGATCGACTCCGGCGCGAACCTCGGCTTCACCGGAGGCTGCAACCTCGGCGTCTCGAAGTCCACCGGCGAGATCGTCGCCTTCCTCAACAACGACGCGAAGCCGCACGCCGACTGGATCGCCGAGGCCATGACCACCTTCGAGTCGGGGCTCGACATCGGCGCGGTCGCCAGCAAGGTCCTCGACTGGGAGGGCGAGAACGTCGACTTCGTCGACGGCGCGGTCACCTGGTACGGCATGGGCTACAAGCCGCACGCCGGCGAGCAGGACCGCGGCAGCTGGGACGAGGAGAAGGACGTGCTGTTCGGCACGGGCGCCGCGATGTTCATCCGCGCCGACCTGTTCGAGCAGCTCGGCGGCTTCGACGACGACTACTTCATGTTCTACGACGACGTGGACCTGGGCTGGCGGCTCAACCTGCTGGGGTACCGGTTCCGGTTCCAGCCGAAATCGCTCGCGTACCACAAGCACCACGCGTCGATGAACAAGTTCGGCAACTTCCGCGAGGAGTACCTGCTGGAGCGCAACGCGCTCTACACGCTCTACAAGAACCTCGACGAGGAGTCGCTGCAGACGGTGTTCGCGGGCGCCGTGCTCCTGGCCGTCCGCCGGGCGGTCGCGCGCGGCCGCCTCGACTCCACCTCCCTCGACCTGCGCAACCCCGGCGACGACGCCGTGCGCGACCTCCCGGTCGACAAGTCGACGATGGCCGGGATCTTCGCGATCGACCGGTTCGTCGAGCTGCTGCCTGAGATGACCGCCAAGCGGGAGAAGATCCAGGAGACGCGCGTCCGTTCGGACCGCCAGCTCCTGCGCCTGTTCGGCAAGACCGACGAGCCGGCGTACCCCATCGAGAGCTACCTCGCCGGCTACGAGAAGATCGTCACCCAGCTCGACGTGCTCACCACCTCCACCCGCCGCCGGGTGCTCGTGGTCACCGGCGACCCGATCGGCGAGCGCATGGCCGGCCCGGCGATCCGCGCGTGGCACATCGCGAAGGAGCTCGCGGGCGAGCACGACGTCCGACTCGTCACGATGACGAGGGCCGAGCCGATGCCGGGCGCGCCGTTCGAGATCGGCGTCATCTCGCACCACCGGCCCAGCTCGGTCGTGGAGCACGAGAAGTGGGCAGACGTGATCGTCGTGCAGGGCAACGCCCTCGCGCTGTTCCCCGCGCTCGCCAAGTCGAGCAAGGTGCTCGTGGTCGATGTCTACGACCCGATGCACCTGGAGCAGCTGGAGCAGGGCCGCGGCCAGTCGATCGACGCCTGGAACCGTCAGATCGGCAGCGCCACCGACTCGCTGAACCAGCAGCTGGAGCTCGGCGACTTCTTCCTCTGCGCCAGCGACCGGCAGCGGCACTTCTGGCTGGGCCAGCTCGCCGCCCTCGGCCGCGTCAACGCCTACACGTACTCGCGCGACTCCGACCTCGACTCCCTGATCGCGATCGCGCCGTTCGGCATCTCCGGGCACGACCCCGAGCAGACCCGGCACGCCATCCGCGGTCAGGTGCCCGGGATCGGCGAGAACGACAAGGTCATCATCTGGGGCGGCGGGCTCTACAGCTGGTTCGATCCGGAGACCCTCATCCACGCGGTGGCCGACCTCGCCGAGAAGCACGACGACATCCGGCTGTTCTTCCTGGGCGTCAAGCACCCCAACCCGGACGTCCCGGAGATGGAGATCGTCGCCACCTCCCGGGCGCTCGCCGAGCAGCTGGGCGTGCTGGACAAGAACGTGTTCTTCAACGAGAGCTGGGTCGACTTCGAAGACCGCCAGAACTACCTGCTCGACGCCGACCTGGGAGTCTCGACGCACTTCCAGCATGTCGAGACCACCTTCTCCTTCCGCACTCGCATCCTCGACTACCTCTGGGCGGGGCTGCCGATCGTCACGACGGAGGGCGACTCGTTCGGCGACCTCGTGCGCGAGCGGGGCCTCGGCGCCGCCGTGCCGGAGCGCGACCGCGACGCCCTCGCGAACGCGCTCGAGCGCTACCTCTACGACGGGGACAGCGCGGCGGTCGCGCGCGCGAACATCGCCGAGGTCCGCGAGGAGTTCCGCTGGTCGCGCACGCTCGCTCCGCTCGTCGAGTTCTGTAAGAACCCGATGCACGCCGCCGACAAGAAGGTCGCGTCCACGGGCGAGCCGAAGACCGGCTCGATCAAGCGGGTCACGAAGCGCGTGCCGAGCACGGGCCTGCGCAGGGACGTCGAGCGCGCGCTGTACTACCTGCGCGAGGGCGGCCCCGGCGCGGTGCTGGCGCGCTACCGCGCTCGCGCCGTCCGCCGGCGCGAAGCCCAGAGCTGAAAGATGCTCCCCCGCACCCTCATCGTCACGGTCACCTACTCGTCGACGGAGGCGCTCCGCCCCTTCCTCGAGTCGGTCGCCGACGCCGGAGAGAGCGTCGGCGAGGTCGTCGTCGCCGAGAACGCGTCCCCGGAGGCCGAGCGCACCAGGCAGCTGGCCGAGGAGTTCGGCGCGACGTTCGTCCACGCAGGCGGGAACCTCGGCTACGGGCGCGGGATCGCGGCCGGGGTGGCGGGCGCGACGCGGCCGTACGACTTCATCCTCGCCGTGAACCCGGACGTGACCTTCGAGCCGGGCGCGGTCGACCGCCTCGTCGAGGCGGCGCAGGAGCTTCCGCAGGGAGGGTCGTTCGGGCCCAAGATCCTGACGGCCGAGGGCGACGTCTACCCGTCGGCGCGCCGGCTCCCGTCGCTGCGCACCGGCGTCGCGCACGGCCTCTTCGGCCGGCTCTGGCCGTCCAACCCCTGGTCGGCGGCCTATCGCGTCGAAGGGGAGACCGAGCACCGACGCACCGCCGGGTGGCTGTCCGGCGCGTGCGTGCTCATCCGCCGTTCGGCCTACGAGCAGGTCGGCGGCTTCGACCCGGCGTACTTCATGTACTTCGAGGATGTGGACCTCGGCCGGCGCCTCGGCGAAGCCGGCTGGAGCAACTACTACGTGCCGGAGGCGGTCATCACCCACACGGGCGCCCACTCCGCCGGGCGCGAGGTCAAGCGGATGGAGAAGGCGCACCACGACAGCGCCTACCTGTACCTCCGGCGCCGCTACAGCGCCTGGTACTACGCCCCGCTCCGGCTCGCCCTGCGCCTGGGCCTGTGGGGCCGGCTCTGGTGGGTCTCCCGCTGACGCGGGCCGCGCTACCGGACCGGGAGGGTCACTCCTGGTCGAGAAGCTGGTTGAGGTACGAGCCGTAGCCGCTCTTCACCAGCGGGGCCGCCAGCTCGCGCAGCTGCCCGTCGTCGATCCATCCGGCGCGCCAGGCGATCTCCTCGATGCAGCCGACCTTGAAGCCCTGCCGGTCCTCGATCACGCGCACGTACTCCGACGCCTGCATCATCGACTCGAATGTCCCGGTGTCCAGCCACGCGGTCCCGCGGTCGAGCACCTGCACCTGCAGCCGCCCGGCCTGGAGGTAGCGCTCGTTGACGGTCGAGATCTCCAGCTCGCCACGCGCGCTCGGCTCGATGGTCTTCGCGATCTCCACCACGTCGTTGTCGTAGAAGTAGAGCCCGGGGACCGCGAACTTGCTCTTCGGCTGCGCCGGCTTCTCCTCGATCGAGATCGCCTTGAAGCCCTCGTCGAACTCCACGACGCCGTACGCCGTGGGGTTGCTGACCTGGTAGGCGAAGATGACCGCGCCCTCCACGTCCGTGTGCGTGCGGAGGTTCGAGCCGAGACCCGTGCCGTGGAAGATGTTGTCGCCGAGCACCAGAGCCACCGACTCGTCGCCGATGAACTCCTCGCCGATGATGAACGCCTGCGCCAGCCCGTCGGGCGACGGCTGCACGGCGTACTCGATGCGGATGCCGAGGTGGGACCCGTCGCCCAGCAGCGCGCGGAACTGGTCGTTGTACTCCGGGGTGGTGATGATCAGGATCTCGTCGATCCCCGCCATCATCAGCGTCGACAGCGGGTAGTAGATCATCGGCTTGTCGTAGATCGGCATCAGCTGCTTCGAGATGCCCTTGGTGATGGGCCACAGCCGGGTGCCGGAGCCGCCGGCCAGGATGATTCCGCGCATGGTCGGTGTGTTCCTTACTTGTCGTCGAGCGAAGCGTAGAAGGCGCGGGCGGATTCCCACGTCGGCAGCAGTCCCTGCTCGCGGGCTTCGGCGAGGCCGGGGGCGTCGGTGTCCTTCGGGGACAGCAGCAGCTCGTCGGCCGCGATCGGGAACTCGAGCGCGATGTCCGCGTCGAGCGGGTTGATGCCGTGCTCCCGGGTCGGGTTGTAGGTGTCGGTGACGAGGTAGCTGACCGTGGCGTCGTCCGTGAGTGCGACGAAGCAGTGCCCGAGGCCCTCTGCCACGTAGATCGCGCGGCGGTCCTTGTCGTCGAGCAGCACGGAATCCCACTGGCCGAAGGTCGGCGATCCGACGCGGATGTCGATCACGAAGTCGAGGACGGCGCCGTGCGGGGCCATGACGTACTTGGCCTGGCTCGGCGGGATGTCGGCGAAGTGGATGCCGCGGACGGAGCCGCGGCGCGAGACCGACAGGTTGCCCTGGCGCAGGTCGAGCCGGTGCCCGACGGCCTCCTCCAACCGGTCGAACCGGTACCACTCGGTGAACAGGCCGCGGTCATCGGCATGCTGCTTCGGGGTGATCTCGTAGGCGTCGGGGATCGCGAGCTCTCGGATTTGCACCCGGGGAGTCTACCAATCGCCCGCTGTGCGCTCCGCGACGATCCGGACGAGCTGCTCCGCACGCCGGTCGAAGGAGTGCTCGGCCGCGATCCGCGCGGCGATGGCGCGCAGCTCGCCGGGGTCCGGCCAGCCGTCGTCGGAGCGCAGCAGCCGCGAGAGCTCCTCCGGGTCGCGGTAGCTGCGCACGGCTCCCCCGAACACCTCCAGCCCGTCGATCGGGTCGGAGACGACGCGGGCACCGGAGGCGACGGCGTCGAAGAGGCGATTGGAGAGGAAGCCCTGCTCGCGCATGTCGTCCCAGTGGTCGTTCAGCACCCGGCGAGCGCTCCGGTACGCCGCAGACGCCCGGTCGTTGGCCAGGAACTCCGAACGGATCGCCGCCGGGTCGAGGAAGGCCTCCCAGCCCTCGCCGTAGACGGCCAGGTCGGCTCCGCTCGCGGCGGCGTCGCGGACGATCGGCCGGAAGACGTTCCGCGTCTTGCCGACGAACAGGACGTCGGAGGCCAGCTCCGGGTCCGGATCGCCCGGGTGGAACCGCTCCGGCGCCGTGGCCTGCAGCAGGGGCAGCACGGGGACGGCCACGCGTGGGGCCATGCTCTCCGCCCAGCGGGGGCCGGCCGCGAGGACGATGTCGTACCGCTCCAGCTCTTCCGGCGTGACCATCTCCGGATGGCTGATCACCCACAGGATGTTGAGGGCGGCGGGGTTCGGCGGAACGACGTGGAGGCCGCGCAGCGTCACCGCGACGCCGTCGAGGTGCTCGGACGGCCGGCCCACCGAGGTGCGGCTGTCCAGCACGACGTCTTCGCCCCTCCGCCGCAGCGCCCGCACGAGATCGTCCGCGAAGTAGTGGTCGCCCCACAGCCGGCCCGCCTCGCCGGCCGGCGCGCTGGACCGGATGGACCACCGCATCCGCCGCGGCTCGGTGCGCGTGGCGATCGGGACGATGGGCCGGGTCACGCCGTCGAGGTCGTTGGCCTCGATGAACCACAGCAGGTCGTCGGCCGGTGCGCTGGTGACGGCGGCGACGCGCAGACCGCTCGCGCCGAGGGCCTCGTCGAGAGTGGGCGAGCGAAGCTCGGACGTCGGGTGGCCGAACCACGTGCGGGCGGCCGAGCCAGAGAGCGCGGTCCCGGCATCGGTGACGCGTACGCGCGGCGCGACCACCGGCTCCCGGGTCACGGTCGCGCGTGCGATCGCGTCCTCCGCGCCCAGGCCCGGTTCGAAACCGGTGAAGCGGGGCAGGTGGATGAGGACGCACCGTGCGGTGACGACCCCCGTCGGCAGGTGGTCCGCGTCGGGCAGGTCCTCCGCGGGGTGCCCGGCGAGCACCCGGGCCGGGGGCGAGCCGCGCGAGACGAAGACCGACCCGGCGTCCACGACATCGCCCGCAGCGTCGAGCACGGCGGGCTGGACGAAGACGGCACCGGTCCGCTCGGCGATCCGGAGCAGCGCGTCCTCGACGCCGTCCGCGGACACGTCCGTGTGCACCAGGAGCACGTGCTCCGTGTGGGCTTCGGAAAGAGCAGCGTTCGCCGCGGAGCTCCACGAGTCGGCGTCGCCCGTCTCCGCGTCGCCGACGCGCACGACCTCCACGCCGGGGCGGAGGGGGTGGAGGGCGGCGTACGGGATGGAGCGCGTGCCGTCGCGACCGGCCGTCGGCGCATCCTCCACCGCGAGGCCGGTGAGCGGGGGCCGGTCCGCGCGAGCTCCGGGGCGGGCACGGCGCAGCGCCCGGCGGCCCGCTCCGGGTCCGAGAAGGAGGCCGAGGAACCGGCGTGCGGCGGCGCCGTCGTCAGGGCGGCCGGTGAGAGCGTGCGCCTCTCGGGCCGCGACGGCGAGCCGGGCATCGACCGGAGCGGTCGCGGTCACGACGAGGTCGGCCTCCGCGGTCAGCCGGCGCAGCGACTCCGCGTACGACGCCGTCACACCGTCGAGGTCGTCGACGGCCAGGATGAGGCGGGCGCCGCGCTGGCGGGCCCGGGCGATGACGCCCTCCAGCAGCTCGCCGTCGCCGAGGCCTCCGACCACGACGACGACCGCGTACGCGTTGCGGTCGGAACCGGTGGCGTACGCCACGGGATCGATGCCGGTCGCGGTGGCCAGAGCCTGCTCCTGCAGCTTCTCGATCCACCGCAGCACGGGCGGGTCGGGCGTCACGGCCCGATCGACGATGTAGCCGAGATGCGGGCGCGTCCTCATGGGTACCCACTATGCCAGGACCGCGGGCGCCGCCGGCGGTCCGAGCCGCTGCTTCTCCCGCTCCCCGGGGCGCGCCGGGGCGCTCAGACACCGGCGGCTATGATGAAGCGGACCTCGAACCGAATGGAAAGCTTCCACTCCTCATGAAGATTCTCGTCACTGGCGGCGCCGGATTCATCGGCTCCAACTTCGTCCGTCGCACCCTGCAAGACGCCTACCCGGGCCTCGAAGGTGCGGAGGTCGTGGTGCTCGATGCGCTGACCTACTCCGGCAACCTCGCCAACCTGGCCCCGGTCGCCGACTCGCCGCGCTACACCTTCGTGAAGGGCGACATCCGCGACGGCGGGCTGCTTGACGAGCTGTTCCCCACCGTGGATGCGGTAGTCCACTTCGCGGCAGAGTCGCACGTCGACCGCTCGGTGCGCGACGCGTCCATCTTCGTCGAGACCAACGTGCTCGGCACGCAGCAGCTGCTCGACGCGGCCCTGCGCAACAACCTGAAGCGCTTCGTCCACGTCTCCACCGACGAGGTCTACGGCTCGATCGCCGAGGGCTCCTGGGCGGAGGACCGCCCGCTTGAGCCCAACTCCCCGTACTCCGCGTCGAAGGCCGGCAGCGACCTGCTCGCGCGCAGCTACTTCCGCACGCACGGCCTCAACCTCTCGATCACGCGCTGCTCGAACAACTACGGCCCGTACCACTTCCCCGAGAAGGTCATCCCGCTCTTCGTCACCAACCTCATCGACGACAAGCACGTGCCGCTGTACGGCGAGGGCAACAACATCCGCGACTGGCTGCACGTCGACGACCACACCCGCGGCATCGCGATGGTGCTGGTGAACGGCCGCGCCGGCGAGATCTACAACATCGGCGGCGGCACCGAGCTCACCAACAAGGAGCTCACCCAGCTGCTCCTCGACGCCACCGGCAAGGACTGGTCGTACGTCGACCGCGTGGCCGACCGCCTCGGCCACGACCTGCGCTACTCGGTCGACATCTCCAAGATCCGGTCGGAGCTCGGCTACGAGCCGCTCGTCCCCTTCCAGCAGGGCCTCGCGGACGTGGTGCAGTGGTACCGCGACAACCGCGCCTGGTGGGAGCCGCTGAAGGCCCGCGCGGCGCTCGACAACTGATGGCCCGCTATCTGATCGCCGGCGCGGCCGGGCAGCTCGGACAGGACCTGCGGAAGGCCCTGGCCGGCCGCGATGTCACCGCGCTCACCCGAGCCGACCTCGACGTCACCGACCGGGAGGCCGTGCTCGCCGCCGTCGCCGGTCACGAAGTGGTCATCAACGCCTCCGCCTACACCAAGGTCGACGACGCCGAGACGCACGAGGACGACGCTTACGCGATCAACGCGCGCGGCACCGAGAACCTGGCCGTGGCGGCCGCGGAGAACGGCGCGCGGTTCGTCACCGTGTCCACCGACTACGTGTTCGACGGACACGCCACCACGCCGTACGCGGAGGACACGCCGCGCGACCCGATCAACGCCTACGGCCGCACCAAGGCCGCCGGCGAGGAGCTGGCGCTCGCGGCGCATCCCGACGGCACCTACGTCGTCCGCACCGCGTGGCTGTACGGCGCGGGCGGAGCCAACTTCGCCAAGACGATGGTGAAGCTCGCCGCGAGCCACGACACCGTGAGCGTCGTCGACGACCAGCTCGGCCAGCCGACGTGGACGGGCGACCTCGCCGCACAGATCGTCGCGCTGCTCGACGCCGACGCACCGGCGGGCATCTACCACGGCACCAACTCCGGCCAGGCGACCTGGTACGAGTTCGCCCGAGCCGTCTTCGCGCAGGCCGGGCTCGACCCGGAGCGGGTGAAGCCGACCGACAGCTCCACCTTCGTGCGCCCCGCCCCGCGGCCCTCCTACTCCGTGCTCGGGCACGACGGCTGGGCGCGCGCGGGACTGGCCCCGATGCGGCCGTGGGAGGACGCGCTGGCGGACGCGACGACGGAAGGGCTCTTCGCGGAATGATCACCCTGCGCGTTGTCGTCGACGAGCTCGTCTCCGACGAGCCGGGCGGCGCGCGCCGGTACACCGAGGAGCTGACCAGGCAGCTGATCATGACGGCCCCACGGGGCTGCGACGTCGAGGCGATCGTCTCGAATGTCGGCGACGACCAGCTGGAGGAGCTGCGCACCCGCCTCCCCGGCGTGGGCGCCGTCACGCGCCTCCCGCTGGCCCGCCGCGAGCTCGCGCTCGCCTGGCAGTCCGGCCTCTCGGTCGGCGGACCTCCCGGGATGCTGCACGCGCCGACGCTGCTGGCACCGCTGCGACGGCACGACCGGCAGGAGCACCAGCAGGTCGCCGTCACCATCCACGACACCCTCGCGTGGACGCATCCGGAGAGCCTCGGCGCGGGAGCGACCCACTGGACCAAGGCCATGGCGAAGCGGGCGAGGAAGCACGCCGACGCCGTGGTCGTCCCGACGCACGCGGTGGCTGCGCGGCTCGCGGAGTTCATCGACTTCGGCGACCGCATCCGGGTCATCGGAGGCGCCCCCGCCACGGCGCTGCGCCTCCCGACCGACGCCGACGAGCGCGCCGCCCGGCTCGGGCTGCCGGACCGGTACGCGTTCACGCTCGGCACCGTCGAGCCGCGCAAGGGGATCGCCCCGCTGATCCGCGCGGTGGCGCGGCCCGAGGCGCAGGACATCCCCCTCCTCATCGCGGGCCCCGATCGGGTCGGCGAGCGGTCGGCGACGGGCGTCGCGGCGGCCTCGGGCCTCCCGGAGGACCGCGTGCGCGCCCTCGGCCGGCTCGACGACGCCGACCTCGCGGTCGCACTCGACCGGGCGACGCTCTTCGTCTTCCCGAGCCTGGCGGAGGGCTTCGGCCTGCCGATCGTGGAGGCCTTCAAGTTCGGAAAGGCCGTCATCCACTCCGACGACCCCGCTCTCGTCGAGGTCGCCGCCGGCGCGAGCGTCGTCGTGGAGCGCCCAGAGAAGCCCGACGACGACGCCGGCTACACCGAGCGGCTGGCGGAGGCCATCGGGCGCGTCCTCTCGGATGCCGAGCTCCGCTCCCGCCTCGGCGTGCTCGCCTCCGACCGGGCCAAGGCGTTCAGCTGGCGCGACTCAGCAGAGCGCGTCTGGCAGCTTCACGCCGACCTCTGACCGGCCTCCTGGGGCGCACGGGCCTCGCGCCCCGCCTGAGCCGCCTGCTCGTCGTCGCGGCCGAACCAGGTGCGGTAGCGGTCGGATGCCCACGCACCCACCGACTTCGACCAGCCGTGGCTGCGCTTCTCGATCAGCCAGGTGAAGGCGACCGCGACCACGACAGCGACCGGGATGCCGAACAGGAACGGCCCGACGTACCACGGCTCGTCCGCGAACAGGTACGTGCTGAAGATGAGGATGGGCACGTGCACGAGGTAGAGGCTGAACGAGATGGCGCCGGTGAACTGCACCGGCCGCGTCTCGAAGACGGCCCGCAGCGGCTTCCAGCCGAGCACGACCACCACGAGCCCCGCGGCGGCCAGCGGCACCATCCCCTTCAAGACCGGGTCGAGCTCCGGGATCTCGCCGACGCCGGGCCCGACCAGCCACGGCGCGATCAGCAGCAGGAGGCTGCCCACCGTGAGCGCCGCCCAGAGCAGGTGCCGGTACCAGTGCGTGTTGATGCGGTCGGCGACGTTGCGGACGGCGTCCATCCGCACCGCGAGCACGGCGCCGACGAAGAACGCCGGCAGGTACTGCAGCTCGCCGGAGCCGGCGTGCACCCCCAGGTAGGTGAGGGCGCAGGCGGCGGCGAGCCCGCCGATCCACCACTTGCGCACCGCGAGCGCCAGCACCGCGAAGATCGGCAGGGCGAGCGAGAAGATGAGCTCCCACCGCAGCGACCACAGCGGGTTGTTGATCTGGCCGTCGCCGCCCAGCAGATCCCAGGCCTTGACGATGTACTCCCAGCCGAAGTCGGGAGTGGACGAGTTGCTCAGCCACGTGCCCTTCGGCTGTGTCGAGACCTGCGGGATCGCCATGACCCAGACCGCGGCGAGCAGGACGGAGGCCATGACCGGCACGAGCAGCCGCACCGCGCGGCGCGGGAAGTAGGCGACCCAGTCGAAGCCGCGCTTCCGGATCACCGGGAGGGTGACCACCAGGCCGGACAGCACGAAGAACACGATCACCGACTCCACACCGGCCGTGAACAGCTTCAGCGGCGTGTAGCTGATCCACCACATCGCCGAGCCCGCCGGCGCCGTCCCTCCGCCCGGGGCGCCAGGAAAGCCGGGGTTCGTGTACATCGCATGGTGCAGCAGGACGACCACCGCGGCGATGCCGCGCAGACCGTCGAGCGCGGCCAAACGGCCGCCCGGGGCGTGTCTCGTCTTGTCTCCCACGTTTCCACCTGTACCCGTCATAGGCGGGGGACGCTACGGGGTTGCCCTGGGCAGATCCTGTGACCTATTCAGGGGACAGCTGAGCGCGCTCCGCGTGGCGGCGCGGCCCCGCGGCGCCCGCGACCTACCATGTTCGCTATGCCCGAGAACACGTCACCGCTGGTCTCCGTCGTCATGGGGTCCGACTCCGACTGGTCGGTCATGCAGGAGGCGTCGCGCGTCCTGAGCGAGTTCGGCGTCGCCCACGAGGTGGAGGTCGTCTCGGCCCACCGCACGCCGGAGAAGATGATCGGCTTCGGCAAGGCCGCCGCCGGCCGCGGCGTCCGCGTCATCATCGCCGGAGCGGGCGGAGCCGCCCACCTCCCCGGCATGCTCGCCGCGGTCACCACCCTCCCCGTCGTCGGCGTGCCCGTCCCGCTCGCGCGCCTGGACGGGCTGGACTCGCTGCTCTCGATCGTGCAGATGCCCGCCGGGGTGCCGGTCGCGACCGTCTCCATCGGCGGCGCGCGCAACGCGGGACTGCTCGCCATCAAGATCCTCGCGACCTCCGACGACGCCCTCAGCGAGGCGCTCGCGCGCTTCGCGGCCGACCTGGAGGCGAGCGTCGAGCAGAAGAACCAGGCCCTCCAAGCCCAGCTGTGAGCCGCACGCCCATGACCATCGCCACGCCGCTCCGCCACCCCGACGCCCGCTCGGCGCACACCATGACCAAGCGCGGATGGTGGCTGGTGACGATGAACATCCTGCTTCCCGGCTCGGCGCAGCTGGTGGCGGGCAACCGCATCCTGGGCCGCGTCGGGGTGCTGTCGACGCTGCTGCTGTGGCTCCTCGCGATCGTCACGCTCGTCGTCTACCTGGTCTCGCCGTCGTCCATCTACACGCTGTTCACGCAGGCGGGCAGCCTCACGCTCGTGCAGACCCTCCTCATCGCGTACGCGGTGCTGTGGGTCGTGCTCACCCTCGACACGCTGCGGCTCGTGCGGTTGGTGCGCACCCGGCCCACCTCGCGCGGCTGGATCGCCGCGTTCGCGGTGCTCGTGCTCGTCGGCATCACGGGAACGGCCGGATACGCCTCCGTGGTCGCAGGCTCGGCGCGCGGAACGCTCGGCGACATCTTCTCTGCGGGTCCGTCGCAGCCTCCCGTCGACGGCCGCTACAACATCATGCTGCTCGGCGGCGACGCGGGCCCCGACCGCGAGGGTCTGCGTCCGGACAGCATGTCGATCGTCAGCATCGACGCGAACACCGGTCAGGCCGTGACCATCGGGCTCCCCCGCGACCTCGACCCCGTGCCGTTCCCGGCGAAGTCGCCGCTGCACACGCTCTACCCCGACGGGTACGGCTACAACGGCAAGTGCGATGTCGACGTCTGCCAGCTCAACTCCATCTACACCGAGGTGGAGTTGTACAAGGCCGACCTGTACCCGAACGCCAAGAAGAACGGCAGCGAACCCGGCATCGAGGCGATGCGGGACGCGCTGGAGGGCGCGACCGGCCTCACCATCCAGTACTACGTGCTCATCGACATGCAGGGCTTCGCCGACCTGGTGGATGCGCTCGGCGGCGTCGACATCACGGTGAAGGACCGCATCCCGATCGGCGGCGACGAGAACCTCAACGGCGTCGTGGAGTGGATCGAACCGGGCAAGCGCCACCTCGACGGCTACCACGCCCAGTGGTACGCCCGCGCCCGCCACGGATCGAGCGACTACGACCGGATGGCCCGCCAGCGCGAACTGCAGGACGCCATCCTGAAGCAGGTGAACCCGGTCAACGTGGTCTCCAAGTTCCAGGACATCGCGCACGCCGGCACGCAGGTGGTGAAGACCGACATCCCCCAGTCGATGCTCGGCTACTTCGTCGACCTGGGGATGAAGACCCGCAAGCTGCCCGTGCAGCGCCTGGAGCTCGTGCCGCCCGCCATCGACCCGGAGAACCCCGACTACGCGAAGATCGGGCAGCTGGTGCGCCAGGCGCTGCACCCGGCGACGGCGAAGCCCGCAGGCGGCTGACGAAGCCATCTCCTCCTGAGTTTTTCGACGTCACCGCGGCGTGTCGCTCGAAAAACTCAGGAGGCGATGGCTTGGGGGTGGCCGTCAGCCCTCGAAGAAGGCTGCGGCTGCCCGCGCGCGGTACACCACGTCGTCCAGGTCCTCGCCGCCGACGACCGTCACGTGGCCGACCTTGCGGCCCGGACGCGGCGCCTTGCCGTAGCCGTGGAACTTCGCCGCGGGATGCGCGGCGAGCGCCGCCGGGTAGCGGTCCTGCAGGGTGCCCTCGCTGGGGCCGCCGAGGATGTTGACCATCACCGACCAGTCGGCGCGCGGCTCCGTGGAGCCGAGCGGCAGGTCGAGCACCGCGCGCAGGTGCTGCTCGAACTGACTGGTCACCGCGCCCTCGATCGACCAGTGGCCGCTGTTGTGGGGGCGCATGGCGAGCTCGTTGACGAGCACGCGGCCGTCCGTCGTCTCGAAGAGCTCGACCGCGAGCACGCCGGTCACCCCGAGACCCTCCGCCACGCGGTGGGCGATGTCGGCGGCCGCCTCGGCCACCCGGCCCGCCGAGCCCGGGGCGGGAGCGAGCACCTCGGCGCAGACGCCGTCGCGCTGCACGGTCTCCACCACCGGCCACGTGGCGATCTCCCCGGAGGGGCGCCGCGCGACCAGCTGCGCGAGCTCGCGCCGGAACGGCACCAGCTCCTCCACGAGCAGCGCTCCCCCGCGACCGTCCTCGGCGAGCGCCAGGAACCAGTCGTCGGCTCCGCTCGCGTCCGTCACCACCCGCACGCCCTTGCCGTCGTACCCGCCGCGGGCCGTCTTCACGACCGCGCGGCCGCCGTGATCGGCGAGGAAGGCGCCGAGCTCGTCGGCGGACTCGATCGCCGCCCAGTCCGGCACCGGGAGGCCGAGCTCGCTCAGCTTGGCCCGCATGTGGATCTTGTCCTGGGCGTACAGCAGCGCATCCGGTCCCGGGTGCACCGGGACACCGCGGGAGACGAGCTCGCGGAGGATCGCCTGCGGCACGTGCTCGTGGTCGAACGTGATCACATCCACGGTCTCGGCGAAGGCCAGGACGGTGTCCAGGTCGCGGTAGTCGCCGACGCCGGTGGCCGCAATGTCGGCGCTCATCCCCTCCGCCTCCTCCAGCACGCGGATCTCGACACCGAGCTCGATCGCCGGGGGGATCATCATCCTGGCCAGCTGACCGCCGCCGATAACGCCGATGATGTGACTAGCCATGGACCATCCACTCCTTGATACTTTTCATGCTGGCCGGGGGGATTCACAGGAACGCGATACCTGGTCCGCGTAACGTGACGAACGCACTGACCATCTTCCCGCATCTCCAGGCAGGGGCATGACGACCGAGACTCCGACACCGGCGCGCAAGGCGCGGCTCCTCCCTCAGCTGATCAAGTTCGGCGCGGTGGGTGCCGTGGGCTTCGTCGTGAACCTGGTCGTGTTCAACCTGTTCCTGCTGGTGATCCTGGCGAGGGTCCCGCACGCCACGCTGTACTCGACCGTCATCGCCACGCTCGTCGCGATCGGGACCAACTGGCTGGGCAACCGCTATTGGGCCTTCTCGGGCAACCGCAACGAGAACGCCACCCGCGAGGGCATCGAGTTCTTCATCGTCAGCCTGGCCGGGATGGCCATCCCGCTCGCCTGCGTGTGGGTGTCGCACTACCTGCTCGGCTACACGAGCCCGCTCGCGGACAACATCTCCAACAGCGTCGTCGGCCTCGCGCTCGGCATGGTCTTCCGCTTCGCGTTCTACCGCTGGTGGGTGTTCTCCCCCGAGCGGGCCGCCGCACGTGCCTCGCGCGTCGCACGCGCCCCCCGCGCTCCGCAGTCGGTGACGCGCACCGAGGTCCCCGCCGTGACCGGGTCGACGCTAGCGCGCACCCCAGACCGTCGTCTCGTCGGTGACTGACTCGGACTGCTGACGCCGGACCGTCACGACGGTCTGCGAGTGGTCCATGAGCTCGTTCAGCGCGCGCTGGACCTGGTCGGCCTTCGGCACGTCCTTCAGAACGACCGGATGCTCCAGCCCGGAGTTGATGAGCACGTCGCCCGAGCGGAACGCGCTCTGCAGCCACGTGCGCCGCACGCTGACGTCGTAGCCGCGGCTGTGCAGCAGCTCCTGCCGCACCCGCACGAAGAACCCGTGCCGGATGATCAGCCGGCGCGTGGTGATCGTGTACCGGCGGCTCAGCCACGCCGCCAGGGGAAGCAGGAAGAGCAGGAGCACGACCGCGGCGGCGGCGGACCAGAGCAGCACGACCTCCCACACCTCGCCGACCCGGCCGGCGAAGTAGCCGACGGCTCCGGCGGCGACGATGAGGGCGAGACTCGGCCAGAACAGCCGGCGCGCGTTCGAACGCAGCCGGGCGACGACGCGCTCGGCCGGCTGGGCGGGCTGCGCGGCGGTCCCGTCCATGCTGCTGGTCATGCTCAATTAATACCGCAGGTGCGTCACGTCGCCCGCCGCCACCGCGGTGCGGCCCGCATCCGACTCCACGATCAGCCGGCCGTCCTCGTCGATGCCGACGGCCGTGCCCAGCAGATCCTCACCCGACGGCAGCTGGACGCGCACCGACCGGCCGATGCTGTGGCACGCCTCCACCACCTCGTCGCGCAGCGCGCTGCGGACAGGATCGCCTCCCGCGGCGAGGAACTCGCGGTACAGGGTCGACAGCTGGATGAGGTAGGCCGAGAGCACGGCGTCGGCGTCCACATCCCGGGCACCGGCGAGCGCCAGCGACGTCGAGGTCGGCGTGGGCAGCTGCTCGCGCGACTGGAACAGGTTCACGCCGGAGCCGATCACCAGCCCCGACATCCCGGGCAGGAGCTCGGCGAGGATGCCGCACACCTTGTCCCCGTCGATCAGGACATCGTTGGGCCACTTGACCTGGACGCCGCCGGGGACGAGCGGCCCCAGAGCACGGCTCATCGCGAGCCCGGCGAGGAGCGGGAACCAGCCGAACGATGTCGGCGGCAGGCCGACGGGCTTCAGCAGGACGGAGATCGCCAGCGCGGTCCCGGGCGGCGTCACCCACTCCCGGCCGAGCCGGCCGCGGCCGCCCGTCTGATTCGCGGTCACCAGCACCGAGAGGTCGGGCAGGTCGCCTGCGCGGGCGCTCAGGACGTCGTTCGTCGACCCGGCCTCGGGCAGGACCTCGAGCACGGGGACGATGGCACGGCTGCGTCGGAACTCCACGCGCCCAGTCTCCCGCACTGGGCCACTCCGCCAGTGCAGGCACGAGGATTTGTAGGAATTCGTCAACGGCATGCCCATTCGACTGGCCGGTAGAGTGAACGGCGTGACCGACACCGAACCACGTCAGACCGAACAGCTCCCCGACCTGACCACCACCGCCGGCAAGCTCGCCGACCTGAAGGAACGGTTCCACGAGGCCGTGACCGCGAGCGGGCAGGCGGCCATCGAGAAGCAGCACGCCAAGGGGAAGCTGACCGCGCGCGAGCGCATCGACCTCCTCCTCGACCAGGGCTCGTTCGTCGAGTTCGACGAGTTCGTGCGCCACCGCACGCACGCCTTCGGCATGGAGGCCAAGCGCCCCTACGGCGACGCCGTCGTCACCGGCGTCGGCACCATCCACGGCCGCAACGTCGCGGTGTTCAGCCAGGACTTCACCATCTTCGGCGGCTCTCTCGGTGAGGTCGCCGGCGAGAAGATCATCAAGGTGATGGACCACGCGCTCAAGACCGGCGTCCCGATGATCGGCATCCTCGACTCCGGTGGCGCGCGCATCCAGGAGGGCGTCGTCGCCCTGGGCAAGTACG
>Ga0209563_100249_pt1 | contig 25469 bp, 23 predicted proteins | sample AraplaCvi_mMF_r2_FD_184271 | JGI IMG/M metagenome (GOLD analysis project Ga0209563, IMG submission 184271) | Arabidopsis root microbial communities from North Carolina, USA - plate scrape CL_Cvi_mMF_r2 (SPAdes) (version 2) | ecosystem: Host-associated > Plants > Roots > Endosphere | place: USA... | reverse complement strand
GGTGCGCGCGAGCAGGCCTGAGAGGTCAGGGTCGGGACCGATGTCCGGGATGAGGACGGCCGCGTTGGCGCTCGCGGCCGCCGCGCCGAGGGTGAGCGCCCGCACCAGCTCCTCGCCGTCCGCGAGTGCCGCGGCGAATCCGGCGAGGAACGTGTCCCCCGAGCCGGTGGCGTTCCTCGTCTCGACCGCCGGGGCCTCGACGTCGAACACGTGCGTGGGCGTCACCGCGACGAGCCCGGCGGCGCCCAGGGTGACGATGACCAGGGAGACGCCCGTGTCGACGACCGAGCGCATGGCGACGATCAGCCGGTCGCGGTCGCCGTCGGTGAGTACGTCGCCCGGCCCGGGGGTGTGCTCCCGTAGCGCCCGGAACTCGGCGAGGTTGCACTTCACGGCCCACGGCGTCGCCGCCGCGGCGGCGACGAGGGCGGCTCCCTCCGCATCCACGATGGTCCGTGCTCCACGTGCCCGGCCGAGCGTGATCAGGCTGGCGTAGAAGTCGTCGCCCGCTCCGCGCGGCAGGCTGCCGGTGAGGATGAGCAGGTCGCCCTCGCGCAGATCGTCGGCGATCGCGGTGGTCAGCGCGGCCACCTCGGCGGGGGAGACCGTCGGGCCGGGCTCGTTGATGACCGTCGAGAGACGGGTGCGCTCGTCGACCAGGATGGTGTTGATGCGGGTCTCGTCGCTGATCTCGGTGTGACGGTCCCGGATGCCGAGCCGCTCGCACTCGGCGCGCAGGTAGTGGCCGGTGGCGCCGCCGAGGAAGCCGTACGCGCTCACGTCGTGCCCGAGGCGCCGGAGCGCACGGGCGACGATGAAGCTCTTGCCCCCGGCGCGCGGGCTGCTCACCTGGGCACGGTTGACCTCGTGCGGCCGGAACTCGACGATCTCCTCGGTGCGGTCCATGGCCGGGTTCGGCCCGACGACCCGGAGGGCGGGGAGAGCGGGCACGGCCCCGGAGGCCGTGGAGGCCTCCGCGTTCACACGATCGGATCCCGACATCCTCGCCCTTCCCATTCGGTGCAATTCAAAACCAAAGCAAACAAAGCAAAGCACAGGAAGAACGGACCCGTCAAGAATGAATCAAAACCGTAAGATGTGAGACGCGGCAGCCGGAGCGCTGCGGACCAGGGGAGGGGACATGACGTCGATCGACGACGAGGAGCGGCTGTCGGGCCCGGAGCGCCAGCGGCTGCTCCTGGAGACGGCACGGCAGCAGGGGCGGGTGCGCGTGAACGCGGCCGCGAAGTCGCTCGCCGTCACGCCGGAGACCGTCCGCAAAGACCTGGCGGCGCTGCAGGCCGACGGCCTCATCGTGCGCGTGCACGGCGGCGGCATCCCGGTGGAGACCCCGGCGTTCGAGCCCGGCATCACCGCGCGCACCGAGTGGACGGCCGAGAAGGAGCGCATCGCCCGCGCGGCTCTCGACGAGATCCCGGTCGGCGGCGTCATCTTCATCGAGACCGGGTCCACCACGGCGCACCTGGCCGACCTCATCCCGGCCGACTTCCCGGTCACCGTGGTGACCAACTCCCTGCCGATCGCCCAGTCGCTGGCGACCCGCTCGACCGCCGCGACCGTCGTCATCCTGGGCGGGCGCGTGCGCTCCGTCACGCTCGGCAGCGTCGACTCGCTCGCCATCCGCAACCTCGAGGACCTCTTCGTGGATGTGGCCTTCCTCGGCACGAACGGCCTCAGCCTGGAGCGCGGCCTCACCACCCCGGACATCGCGGAGGCCGAGACCAAGCGCGCGGCGCTCCGCTGCTCCAACCGGCGCGTGCTGCTGGTCGACCACAGCAAGGTGGGCCGGGTGTCGTTCTGCCGCTACGGCGAGCTGTCGGACATCAACCTGCTCATCACCGACACGGGCCTGTCCGCGCAGCAGGCGGCCGAACTGGAGACCGTCGTCGGGCGCGTCGCCCGCGTCTGAGTCGATCCGCTTCTGACCTCGCTGTCGCGAGGCGCTCTGTTACGTTCTGATTACGCTCTTGTTTGCGCTTGACTAGTTCCGGTTTGCTGTGTTTGACTTCCGTTACTTCGCCGCCGGAAGCCTCGAAACGAGGAGCCGGGCGAGGTGAACAAGGTCGTTTTCAGTGAGGAGCGAAGTGGACGCGCAGGTTGGCGTAATCGGATTGGGAGCCGCGGGAAGCGCCGCGCTCTGGCGCTCGGCGGCACGCGGAGCCGACGTGATCGGGTTCGAGCAGTTCGGCTCCGGGCACGACCGCGGTTCCTCGCACGGCTACTCGCGCGTGTTCAAGTCCGTCACGCCGCAGGGCCCGCAGGAGTCGGCCCTGGCGCAGCGCGCCGTCGGCCTCTGGCGCGAGCTGGAGGCGGAGAGCGGCGAGTCCGTCCTGCACATGACCGGCGGCCTCTCGATCGGCCGCCCGGACGGCCCGCTCATCGCCGGCCTCGAGAAGGTCGCCGCCGAGACGGGACTCCCGCTGGAGTACCTGGACGAGGCGGACCTGCGGCGCCGGTTCCCCCAGCACGTCATCGAGGCGGGCGACATCGGCGTGATCGACCCGGCCAGCGGCTACCTCCAGCCCGAGCTCGCCATCCGGACCGAGTGGGCGCTCGCCCGCAGACACGGCGCCCGGGTCGTCGACGCCGCGGTGCTCGAAGTGATCCCGCAGGAGGAGTCGGTGCTGATCGTCACCGCCGACCGCACCTGGGAGGTCGGGACGGCCATCGTCTCGGCCGGCGCCTGGCAGCGCACCCTCCTCCCGTTCCTCCCGCTGGAGCTGACGCCGCGTCGCGCGACGCTCTCCTGGTTCGCACCGAAGGCGGGCCGCGAATCGCTGTTCACCGCGGAAGCCTTCCCAGCATTCACGCACGAGGCGCTCGGCGAGACGGGATGGGGACTGCCCGAGTTCGACGAGTACGGCGTCAAGATCGGCCTGGACTTCACCGAGGGCTACGAGATCGTCGACCCGTCCGCCAACAAGAAGGAGGTGGAGGACTGGGAGCTCGCCCGCGTCCGCGCCTTCGTCGCCGAGACGCTGCCCGACCTGGAGCCGGTCCCCGCCCACTCCGGCGGCTGCATGATCACCATGACCCCCGACGAGGAGTTCACCATCGGCATCCCCGCCGACCACCCGCGCCTCGTCGTGCTCTCCGCCTGCTCCGGCCGCGGATTCAAGATGTCGGCCGCGAACGGCGACGTCGCCGCGCAGCTCGCACTGACGGGCGAGACCGACCTCGATCTCAGCCTGTTCTCTCCCGACCGGTTCGCCGCGGGAGCCACCCCCAGCACCACGTCCACCACCACCATTGGAGCAACGAAATGAAGCGACTCACCAAAGCGTCCCTCGCTGCAGCGGTCCTCACCGCAGCGCTCGTCGCGACCACCGCGTGCTCGAGCGGGTCCAGCGCCGGAACCGCCTCGACGGCCGCGGGCGGCAGCTCGAAGTACGAGACCATCAAGCCGGGCGTCATCACGATCGTCACCAGCAGCGACCTCACCCCCTTCGCCTACATCAAGGACAAGAAGTGGGTCGGCGTCGACATCGCGCTGGTCGAGAAGGCGGCCGACAACCTGGGCCTCAAGGTCGACATCACCGGCCGCGACTTCGACACGCTCATCCCGCTGGTCGCGGGCGGGCAGGCCGACATGACGATGGGCTCCATCGCCGACACCGACGTCCGGCGCAAGACCGTCGACTTCACGCTGCCCGACATCATCGGCAACAACGCGCTCGTCGTGCCGAAGGGCTCCGACATCCACAAGGAGAGCGATGTCGACGGCAAGAAGATCGGCATCCTGCAGTCCAGCCAGGCCCTGCAGTACGCGCAGAAGTACTGGACGAAGGCGAACATCGTCACCTTCCCCTCCAACAACGCGGCGCGGCTCGCGCTCTCGGGCGGCGGCCTCGACGGCATCCTGGTCGACCCGCAGAACGCCAAGGCCTACACGAGCCAGTTCGGCTTCAAGGTGGCGCTCTCGGCCGTCAACCCGGAGGACCGCGGCGGCGCCTGGATCCTCAACAAGAAGGCCACCAACCTCCGCGTCGCGCTCAACGAGCAGCTGCGGAAGTTCCTCGCCGACGGCACCACGCAGAAGATGCTCGAGAAGTGGAACCCGGCCGACGACGCCAAGCCGGTCATCGAGTGGCTGAAGAAGTACTACGCCGCGCACCCCTCCAACAAGTACTCGGTCGAGTAAGCAGACACGCACCCGGGCCGGCCAAGGGATAACACATGGACATCATCAACGGCTTCTTCAACTGGGATCAGATCAAGGCGATCCTCCCCGACCTCATCATCACGGGGCTGCCCAACACCCTGATCCTCGCCATCGGCGCGATGGTGCTCGGCACGATCGTCGGCATCCTGATCGCCCTGGCCAGCATGTCGAAGCGCGCCATCCTGCGGATCCCGGCCCGGGTGTACGTCGACCTCATGCGCGGCCTGCCGGTCATCCTGACCATCTTCCTGCTGGGGCAGGGGCTGCCGCTCATGGGCGTGCGGATCTTCGGCGACAGCTCGTACCCCTACGGCATCCTCACCCTGGGGCTGATCGCCGGCGCGTACATCGCCGAGATCTTCCGCTCCGGCATCCAGTCGCTCCCGGCGGGGCAGCTGGAGGCGGCGCGGGCGCTCGGCATGCCGCACGGGATGGCGATGCGCCTGATCGTGATCCCGCAGGGCGTGCGCAACGTGCTCCCGGCGCTGACCAACCAGTTCATCGCCACCATCAAGGACTCGAGCCTGGTCTACCTGCTCGGCTTCACGGTGTCGGAGCGCGAGCTCTACCGCATCGGGCAGGACGCCGCGCAGCAGACCGGCAACCTGTCTCCGCTGGTGGCCGCGGGCATCATGTACCTCATCATCACCATCCCGCTCACCTACGTCGTGAACTGGATGGACAAGCGGTTCAAGACGGGCCGCAAGCCCGAGAACGCGATGACCGGGGAGGCGGATGCGGCCAATCTGACGCCGACCGCCCCGGTGTCGTCGCAGCAGCTGGAAGGGGCGGACAAGTGACGCAGATCGACAGCCGCCCCGAGCGGAAGGACGTGCAGCACACCATGGCAGCAGAGACGGCGATCACCGCACCGGCGAAGGCCGGGCGCGTCGCGGTGGAGGGCATCCACAAGAACTTCGGCCCGGTCGAGGTGCTCAAGGGCATCGACCTCACCATCGAGCCGGGCGAGGTGGTGTGCATCATCGGGCCGTCGGGCTCCGGCAAGTCCACCCTCCTTCGGCTGCTCAACCGCTTGGAGGAGCCGAGCGCCGGCCGCGTCGTGGTCGACGGTCAGGACATCACGGCGCCGAAGACCAACATCGACGCGGTGCGCAGCCGCCTGGGGATGGTGTTCCAGAACTTCAACCTCTTCCCGCACATGACGGTGCTGGAGAACGTCACCATCTCGCTGCGCAAGGTGAAGCGGATGAGCAAGGCCGAGGCCGAGCGGATCGCCCGGGAGCGCCTGACCGAGGTCGGTCTCGCGCACAAGGCCTCCTCGCGGCCGGCCCAGCTCTCCGGCGGCCAGCAGCAGCGCGTCGCGATCGCCCGCGCCCTGGCGATGGACCCGGAGCTGATGCTCTTCGACGAGGTCACGTCGGCGCTCGATCCCGAGCTGGTGAAGGGCGTCCTGGATGTGATGACCGGCCTGGCGAAGGCCGGCATGACGATGGTGGTGGTCACCCACGAGATGGGCTTCGCGCGGCGGGTGGCCGACCGCGTCGTCTTCATGGACGGCGGCGTGATCGTCGAGCAGGGCGCGCCGGCCGACATCTTCGACCGCCCGCACTCGGAGCGGCTGAAGCGGTTCCTGTCGCAGGTGCTCTGAACAGCAGCGCCTACGAGTTCACGCGGACGATCTCTTCCTGGTACGGCGCGACGACCGTTCCCGAGATGCGCAGGTCGAGCACGAGGAAGGGCCGCTCGCCGGCGGGCCGCGCCGTCCACGCGGCCAGCGCATCCAGGTCCTCCGGCGTCCGCACCACGACGCCCTCCGCGCCGGCCGCCCGGCCGAGCCCGGCGAAGTCCACCTCGGGGATGCGCATCGGCCCCTGGGCCAGGCCCTTCAGCCCGTACAGGTTGACCTCGGCGCCGTACGCGGCGTCGTTCCAGACCACGGCGAGGCCGCGGCCGCCCGCGACCCGGACCGCCGACTCCAGGTCGGAGAGCGCCATCAGCCCGCCGCCGTCGCCGGTCGTGAGCACCACCGTCGACTCGGGATGCGCGAGAGCCGCACCCGGCACGCTCGGCCAGCCGAGCCCGATCGACTGGTACGCCGTTCCGACCATGATCATGCGGTCCGGCGACGCCACCGGCCAGTACATGTTCGCCCACCCGATGAAGTGGCCGCCGTCGGAGACGACCACCCGGTCCTCCGGCAGCAGCGCGGCGAGGCGGGCGGCCGCCGTGCGCGGGTCGAGCCGGCCGTCGGCGGCGAGGCCGTCGCCGGGATGCTGGGCGCGGGCGGCCGGGACGTCGACGGTCTCGCGCCAGCCGGAGGGGGAGGCACCCGTCTCGTGCAGGCGGGCGACCAGCGCCTCCGCCACGAGTCGCGCGTCCCCGCGCAGGTAGGCGCCGACGTGCGGGTGGGAGGCGGCGGGGGCGACATCCACCTGGATCACGCGCGTGCCGGGCGCGAACAGGGAGCCGAACCGCATCGTGAACTGGTTGAGCGAGGCGCCGAAGACGACCGCGACATCGGCCGAGCGGATCAGCTCCATCGCCCCCTCCGCGCCGAAGCCGCCGGTCACGCCCAGGTCGTAGCGTCCCTCCGGGAACACGCCCCGGCCGAGGGCGGTGGATGCGGTGAGCGCGCCGGTCGCGTCGGCCAGCATCCCGAGCGCCTCGCCGGCCCCGGAGACCCAGGCGCCGCGGCCGGCGAGGAGGAGCGGGCGCCGCGCTGCGGCCAGCGCCGCCGCGGCCGCGTCGATGCTCGCCTCGGCGAACGGCCCGGCGGGCGCGAGCGGCGCGGGGAGCACCGGCTCGGGCGCCGCCGGCACCGGTCCGGCCTCGCGCGTGGCGACGTCGTACGGGATGGCGATGACCGTCGGCACCCGGTAGGTGAGCGCGTGCTCGACCGCGATGGCCGTCGTGGCCGCCGCGTCGGCCCGCCCGACCGTGTAGGTGCGAGCGCCGACGGCGGCGGCGAGCGAGATCTGGTCCACATCCCACGGCCGCGGCCCCGACGTTGGCTCGTCGCCGACCACGAGGATGAGCGGGATGTGCGCCTGCACCGCCTCCGCGAGCGCGGTGAGCGTGTTGGTGAATCCGGCGCCGTAGGTCGCGGTCGCGGCGGCGAGGCGGCCGGAGGCGCGGAAGTAGGCGTCGGCGGCGACGACGGCGCCGCCCTCGTGCCGCATGGCGCAGTACTCGACGCCGCTCTGCCGCTCCAGTGCATCCAGGAAGTAGGCGTTGCCGTTGCCCATCACACCGAAGACGTGGGTGACGTGCGAGGCGAGGGTGGCGGCGACGTGCGCGGAGACCGAGGGCATGGCGAAGACCTTTCGAGACAGACGGAGGGTGCATTCCGTATGTGTCTCGCGCACCGGGCCGGCGGCTTCGTGCCCTTTTTTCGAGCACCGGCGGTCGTCCGCCGGACGCCACCATGCTACCGGCGTACGGTGTGGGCGTGCAGACGTTCCTGCCCTATCCCTCCTTCGCCGAGAGCGTGCGCGTGCTCGACCGGGCGCGGATGGGCAAGCAGCGCGTGGAGGCCCTCCAGGTGCTGCGCGCGATCACCGTCGAGGGGTACGGCTGGCGCCACCACCCGGCGGCGAAGATGTGGCGCGGCTACGTGCCCGCGCTCGCCAAGTACGCGCTGGAGTCCGCGGACGCCTGGATCGAGCAGGGTCACGCCGACACCGTGCGCCCGCAGCTGCTGCCGTTCGCGCCGGAGGTGGTGGACCTGTCCCAGGACGACCTGGAGCTGCCGCCCTGGGTCGGCGACCCGGACTTCCACCGCAGCCACCAGTCCAATCTGGTGCGCAAGGACCCGGAGTTCTACCGGCCGCTCTTCCCCGACGTGCCCGACGACCTCCCGTACGTCTGGCCGGCCCCGACCCGCGGCTGATCCCGGCGCCGGGTCAGGCCAGGAGGGCGGCAGGGACGGCGTGGTCGCGGAGGGAGGAGGCGAGCATCTCCATCCCGGTGCCCGGCGTGAGCGGCGCGCGGTAGCGTCCGCCCTCGACGATCGCCGGCGCAGCGAAATGCTCGTGCAGGTGCGTCGTGTACTCGATCATGCGCCCCTCCTGGCTGCCGGAGACGGCCACGAAGTCGAACATCGAGAAGTGCTGCACGGCCTCGCACAGCCCGACGCCGCCGGCGTGCGGGCAGACGGGCACGCCGAACTTCGCCGCGAGCAGCAGGATCGCGACGTTCTCGTTCACGCCCGCGACGCGCGTCGAATCGATCTGGACGACGTCGGCGGCCCCGGCCTGCAGCAGCTGCTTGAACAGCACCCGGCTCATGCCGTGCTCACCGGTCGCGATCGGGATGGGCGCGACCGCCCGCGCGATGGCCGCGTGGGCGAGCACATCGTCGGGGCTCGTCGGCTCCTCCACCCAGGCGAGGTCGAAGGGGGCGAGGGCGCGGATCCACTCGATCGCCTGGTCGCGGTCCCAGCGCTGGTTGGCGTCGACGGCGATGCGGATGTCCGGGCCGACGGTCTCGCGGGCGATGCCCAGCCGGCGGATGTCGTCCTCCAGGCGGTCGCCGACCTTCAGCTTGATCTGGGTGAAGCCGTCGTCCACGGCCTCCCTGGCCAGGCGGCGCAGCTTGTCGTCCGAGTAGCCGAGCCAGCCGGGCGTCGTGGTGTACCCGGGGTAGCCGGAGGCCAGCAGCTCGGCCTCCCGGTCCGCCCGGCCGGGCTCGGCGGCCCGGAGGAGATCGAGGGCCTCGTCGGGCGTGAGGGCGTCGGTGAGGTACCGGAAGTCGACGAGCGCGACGAGCTCCTCGGGGCTCATGCGCGAGAGCAGCTGCCAGAGGGGGAGGCCGGCGCGCTTGGCCTTGAGGTCCCAGAACGCGTTGACGACGGCGCCGATCGCCATGTGCATGACCCCTTTCTCGGGGCCCAGCCAGCGCAGCTGCGAGTCGTGGACGAGCTCCCGCCAGAACCCGCCGAGGTCGTCGAGGAGGGCTTCGACGTCGCGGCCGACCACCCGGTGCGCGACCGCCTCGATCGCGGCGACCTGCACGTCGTTCCCGCGGCCGATCGTGAAGACGAACGCGTGACCTTCGAGGCCGTCCGCGGCGTCGGTGGTCACCCGGAGGTAGGCCGTCGAGTAGTCGGGGTCGGGGTTCATCGCGTCGGAGCCGTCGAGCATCGCCGACGTCTCGAATCGCACGTCCAGGGTCTCGAAGCCGGTGACGATGCTCACTCCGTTGTCCTTCCGTTCGGCTACCCAATATCCTATTGGATATAGCCGGTTGGCGCGCAATGCAAAAGCGCAGCCCGGTCGGGGACCGTGCTCGCGGCGGTCGTCAGCCCGCGTGCTCCGCCTCGGCCAGGCTCGCCGAGATCCGCGCGTACGACCGGGCGAGGTGCTCGCGCATCGCCTTCTCTGCCGCGGCCGGCGTGCCGCTGCGCAGTGCCTCCAGCACCGCTTCGTGCTCCCCGGACGTCTCCTCCACCACGCCATGGCGGAAGTAGATGCGGTACTGGTGCATGTGCGCGCGCAGGCGCGCGATCGCGTCGGTCAGGAGGGCGTTGCCCGCGTGCTCGGCGATCAGCCGGTGGAACTCGGCGTCCTGGTTGGCGAAGTCCTTGTAGTCCTCGAAGCGGTCGTCGCCGGTCTGGGCCGCCTGGCCGCTGCGGTGCATCGCGGCGCACAGGTCGTCGAGCTGCTGCAGCGTCGCGGCATCCAGCTCGCCGGCGGCCTTGCGGGCCGCGTACGGCTCCAGCAGCCGTCGCATCTCGAACAGCTGGCGCAGGCCGTCGCTGTCGAGCAGCGGAGCGGCGGTGTACCCCTTCAGCGCCTTCTTGACGACGAGTCCCTCCGACTCCAGCCGCGCCAGGGCCTCCCGCACCGGCGTCGGAGAGACGTTCAGCTGCCGGGCGATGCCGTCGATGCTCGCGCGGCTGCCGGGCTCGATCACCTGGTCCATCAGCAGCGCGAGCACCGCGTCGTAGACGTCGTCCGCCAGCGCTCGCCGCGCCGGCAGGAAGTGCTCGCCCGATTCGATCGTCATGGGGACATCCTAGGTCGGCCTCCGATTTTCGAAGAGGAAAGAGGATGCAGGATCGTCAGGCCAGGAGACCCTCCACGCGCAGTTCCTCCCACACCCCCTCCGGCACCGCAGTATCGGCAAGCGCGGCGTTTGTCGCGATCTGCTCGGGGGTGTCCGCTCCGAGCACGACCGTGGACACGGCCGGGTGCCGGAGCGGGAACTGCACCGCGAGCTGCGGGACGGTCGTGCCATGGCGCTCCGCGATGTCCGCCATCCGCTCGACGCGGGCGATGAGCTCCGGCGCCGCCGCTCCGTACTCGAAGGTCGCTCCGGGGCGGGGCCGCTCGGTGGCGAGGATTCCGGAGGCGAACACCGCAGCGACGGCGACCGACACCCCGCGCTCCTGCGCCGCGGGGAGCAGGTCGGCCTCGGCGGACGGGTCGAGCAGGGTGTAGCGGTTCGCGCACATCACGATGTCGAGGTCGGTCTCGCGGAGGAAGCGGGTCAGCATCCCGGTCTGGTTCATGCCGGCGCCGTAGGAGCGGATGACGCCCTGCGAGCGCAGCTCCTCCAGCGCCGGGAAGGCGCCCTCCAGCGCCTCCCGCTCGAACTCGTCGGGGTCGTGCACGAACAGCACGTCGATGCGGTCGACGCCGAGCCGGCGCAGGGAGTCCTCGACCGAGCGCAGCACGCCGTCGCGCGAGTAGTCCCTGCGCCGGCGGAGGGTGGACGGCACGGCGAAGAGGTTCGCGATGTCGGTCTCGCCCGGCCGGTACTCCGGGTTCGGTTCGAGCACGCGGCCCACCTTCGTGGACAGCACGTAGTCATCGCGGGGCCGGTCGCGGAGGCCGTGGCCGAGCCGCTCCTCCGAGAGGCCGAGCCCGTAGTGCGGCGCGGTGTCGAAGTACCGGATGCCCGCCCGCCACGCGGCCGGGACGATCCGCGGCCAGACGTCCTCCGGGCGTGCGGCGTACAGGTTGCCGAGCGCGGCCGCGCCGTAGCCGATCGGTCCGACGGTGAGGCCGTCGCGGCCGAAGGGGCGGGACCGCGGCGGCGCGGGTGTCGTGGGCTCGTTCGCGTTCATTGAGCACTAATGCTATTGCCTATAGGATATGGAGGCGCGCCGCTCGCTCGCGGCCGGCATCCGTTCGACGACGAAAGAGACCCCAGCGTGGCCATGTTCGCAGACGATCCCGTCCGCCCGGAGCACTACCGCCGCTTCGAACGCCCGGTGCCGCAGTGGTTCACGGACGCGAAGCTGGGGATCTTCGTGCACTGGGGTCCGTACTCCGTGCCGGCGTGGGCCGAACCGATCGGCGAGCTCGGCACCATCGAGTCGGAGCACTGGTACGCCCACAACCCGTACGCCGAGTGGTACTTCAACACCATCCGGATCCCGGGCAGCCCCGCGGCCGCCCACCAGCGCGACGTGTACGGAGGAGCGTCCTACGACGACTTCCTCGACCAGTGGGACCCGGTCGAGTTCGACGCCGACGCCCTCATGGACCTCGTGAAGAGCACCGGCGCGCGCTACTTCGTGCCGACGACCAAGCACCACGACGGGGTGACCCTGTGGGAGGCACCCGGCACCGACGGCCGCAACACCGTCGCCCGCGGGCCGCGCCGCGACCTGGTCGGCGACTTCGAGCGCGCCGCCCGCGCGGCCGGCATCCGCTTCGGCGTCTACTACTCGGGCGGCCTGGACTGGCACTTCGCCGACCTGCCGCCGATCACGGCCGACGGGGAGGCGTTCCGCCGCCCGGTGGACGCAGCCTACGCCGAGTACGCCTATGGCCACGTCGCTGACCTGATCGACCGCTACCGGCCGGACGTGCTGTGGGGCGACATCGAGTGGCCGGACGCCGGGAAGCCGAGCGGCCCCTTCAGCATGGAGCGGCTGTTCGAGAAGTTCTACGCGGCGGCGCCGGAGGGCGTCTCGAACGACCGCTGGGGGACCACGCACTGGGACTTCCGCACCAGCGAGTACCAGAACGGCACGAACGTCGAGGGCCACGGTTCCTGGGAGAACTGCCGCGGGATCGGCTACTCGTTCGGGTACAACGCGCGGGAGGACGAGCGTCACGTGCTGAGCGGACCCGACGCGGTCGCGTCGTTCGTCGACATCGTCTCGCGCGGCGGCAACCTGCTGCTGAACGTGGGCCTGACCGCCGCCGGTACCGTGCCCGACCTGCAGCGGCGGACGCTGGAGCACCTGGCGGCCTGGAACGCGCTCAACGGGGAGGCGGTCTTCGCCTCCCGTCCGCTCGACACCGGGCTCGCCGCGCCGTCGGACGAACCGTGGGTGCGCTGGACGCGGACCGGCGACGTGGCGAACGCCTTCGTCGCCGGAGCCGGGCCGGTGCGTCTCGCGGGCGTCTCCGCGGCCGTCCTGGAGCAGACGGCGCGACGAGCGGACGGCTCCCCGGTCGCCGTGACACGGGACGGTGACGCGCTCACGGTGACGCTGCCCGAGCCGGCCGTCGCCGGCCCGACGCTCGTCCGCTTCGACCTCGCCGCCGCGTGACCGTCGACGCCCACCTGCACCTCTGGGACCTCGAGCACGGGACATACGCATGGCTGAGCGACGCCGTGGCCCCGATCAACCGCTCGTTCGCGTTCGAGGAGGTGGAGCCGCAGCTGCGGGAGGCAGGAGTGGATCGGGTGGTGCTGGTGCAGGCCGCGGACACGCCGGAGGACTCCGCCGCGATGTTCGACGTCGCCGCGCGGCAGCCGATGGTGGCCGGAGTGGTCGCGTGGGTCGACCTCAGGGATCCGGCCGCGGTCGGTGGCGCCCTCGATCGCTGGTCTGCGGCCGGGCCGCTGCTCGGCATCCGGCACCTCATCCACGACGAGGCCGACCCGGACTGGCTGGGGCAGGAGGCCGTGCACCGCTCGCTCGCGGTGCTCGCGTCGCGCGGCCTCGCGTACGACGTGATCGGCGTGCTGCCTCGGCACCTGGAGCACGCCGTCGCCCTGGCGGACGAGCTGCCCGAGCTGCGTCTCGTGGTGGACCACCTCGGAGCGCCGCCCGTCGGCGCGGACCCCGGCGCGTGGGAGAGGCTCGTCGCCGAGCTCGGCCGCCGCTCGAACGTCTTCGTCAAGCTGTCGGGCCTGACGACGCTCGGCCCCGCGGGGCGTGCGTCGGCTCCGGACCTCCGGCCGTACGTCGACCGCGCGCTCGACGCCTTCGGTCCGTCACGCATGCTGTACGGCGGCGACTGGCCCGTCTCGACGCTGGCGACGCCGTACGCCGAGACCGTCGCCGTCGCCCGCGACCTGCTCGCGGCGCTGACCCCCGCCGAACGCGACGAGGTCCTCGCCGGCTCCGCCGCCCGCGCCTACCGCCTCCCCTGACCCGCCGACCGCGCTCCGATTCGTGCCGAATGAGCGCAATTCGTCACGAGTTCCGCTCATTCGGCACGAATCCTGGAAGGACCAACCGGCGCTGGTTTACGCGTCGGCGGGGTGGGTGGCGGTGGGGTGGAGGCGGGTGAGTTGGGTGACGTGGGCGGGGGTGAGCTCGTCCAGGGTGCGGACTTGGAGGAGTTTCATGGTGCGTACGAGTTGGTCGGTGAGGATGTGGATGGTGCGGTCGACGCCTTCCCGGCCGCCGGCCATGAGCCCGTACAAATAGGCGCGGCCGATCAGGGTGAACTTGGCGCCGAGGGCGTAGGCGGCGATGATGTCGGCGCCGTTCATGATGCCGGTGTCGATCGCGATCTCGGTGTGGTGCCCGACCTCGCGGGCGACCGTGGGGAGCAGGTGGAACGGGATCGGTGCCCGGTCCAGTTGCCGCCCGCCGTGATTCGACAAGACGATCCCGTCCACGCCCAGGTCGGTGAGCCGGCGGGCGTCGTCGAGGTTCTGCACCCCTTTGATCACCAGTTTCCCCGGCCACAACGCCCGGATCTCGGCGAGGTCGTCGTAGTCGATCGAGGGGTCCATCGCCGCGTTGAGCAGGTCGCCGACGGTGCCGCCGGTGGCGGACAGGGACGCGAACTCCAGCTTCGGGGTGGTCAGGAAGTCGTACCACCACCACGGCCGCGGGATCGCGTTCAGGATCGTGCCCAGGGTCAGCTGGGGCGGGATGGAGAACCCGTTGCGCTTATCCCGCAACCGTGCGCCGGCGACCGGGGTGTCGACGGTGAAGAACAGGGTGTCGAACCCCGCCGCCGCGGCCCGCTCCACCAACGCGTAGGAGATCTCCTTCTGCCGCATCACATACAACTGGAACCAGTTCCGGCCGTGCGGGTTCGCCGCCCTCACATCCTCGATCGAGGTCGTGCCCAGAGTGGAGAGCGTGAACGGGATCCCCGCCGCCCCCGCAGCCCCCGCCCCCGCGGTCTCCCCCTCGGTCTGCATCAGGCGGGTGAACCCGGTCGGGGCGATCCCGAACGGCAACGCCGACGGGCCACCCCAAATCGTGCACGAGGTGTCCACGCTCGACACGTCACGCAGGATCGAGGGGTGGAACTCCACATCCTGGAACGCCTGCCTGGCCCGCGCCAACGACAGTTCGCCCTCCGCGGCGCCCTCGGTGTAATCGAACGCGGCCTTGGGTGTGCGCCGGCGAGCGATCCGGGCCAGGTCCTCGATCGTCAACGCCGACTCCAGCCGACGCTTCTTCAGATCCAGCTCCGGCTTCCTGAACTGCATCAACTCCAGCAACTCAGCCGGACGAGGAAACTGACGATCAACCATCTTCTGGCTCACTTCCGGGGACGCAGCGAATACATTCCGCCGTCGACGGGCAGGATGACGCCGTTGCTCGACCCCGACGACGGCGAGGCGAGGTAGGCGACGGCTTCGGCCACCTCCTGCGGCTGCACCAGGCGGCCACTGGGCTGCCTGGCCTCGAGCGCGACGCGTTCGGCCTCCGGGTCGGCGGAGGAGTCGAGCAGCCGGCCAACCCACGGGGTGTCGGCGGTGCCGGGGGCCACGGCGTTGACGCGGATGCCTAGCGGGAGGCAGTCCGCGGCGATCGCCAGCGTCATGGCCGAGATCGCGCCCTTCGACGCCGAGTACAGCACGCGCTGGGGGAGTCCCGCCCAGGCGGCGATGGAGCTGGTCAGCACGACCGCCGCGGACGGCGACTCCCGCAGATGCGGCAGCGCGCGGCGCACCGTGCGGGCCGAGCCGATGACGTTGACGTTGAGCACGCGCATCCACTCGTCGTCGTCGTTCGCCTCGATGTCGCCCTGCGCGCCGATGCCCGCGTTCGCGACCACGACGTCCAGCCGCCCGGCCTGGGCGACCACCTCGGCGATCGCCTCCCGCACGCTGGCGTCGTCGCCGATGTCGCAGCGGACACCGGTGTGCGGCGCGGCCACCGCCTCGGGCGCCAGGTCGAGGGCGAACACGCGGGCGCCCTGGGCGGCCAGCTCGTCCGCGATGGCTCTGCCGAGCCCGGACGCGCCGCCGGTCACGGCGGCGACCAGGCCATCGAAGTGCGACATCCTTGTCTCCTTGTTCTGGGTGATCCGGGCCGGGTCAGAGAGCAGGCCGGACCGTGGAGCGCTGCGCCCCGAGCCCGTCGATCTCGACCTCGACGACGTCGCCCGCCGCCAGGTAGGGGAAGCGGCCGGAGAGGCCGACGCCCTCCGGCGTCCCGGTGTTGATCAGGTCGCCGGGCTCGAGCACGGTGAACCGGCTCAGCCGGTAGACGATCTCGGCGACGCTGAAGATCAGGTCGCTGGTGGACGAGTCCTGCCGCCCCTCGCCGTTGACACGCGAGCGGATGCCCAGGCCCGAGCCGTCGCCCACCTCGGCCGTGGGGACGAGCCACGGCCCCAGCGGGTTGAAGGTCTCGAAGCTCTTGCCCTTGCTCCACTGGCCGAGCGAGCGTTCGAGCTGGTACTCGCGCTCGGAGACGTCGTTGGCGACCGCGAAGCCCGCGATGTGCTGCAGCGCCTGCTCCGGGGAGTCCAGGTAGCGCGCGCGGGTCCCGATGACGGCGGCGAGCTCCACCTCCCAGTCGGTGGTCGTCGAACCCGGCGGCAGCAGGATGTCGTCGAAAGGTCCGACGACCGTGTTGGGGTGCTTGTAGAAGACGACGATGTCGGACGGCGGCTCCGCGCCGGACTCGCGTGCGTGGGCGGCGTAGTTCATGCCGATGCAGATGACCGCCTGCGGCCGGGCGATCGGGGCGCCGATGCGGAGGCCCTCGGTCGCGAGCTCGGGGAGCTCTCCGGCCGAGGCCGCCGCGGCGGCGCGCGCGAGCCCGTCGGAGGCGAGGAAGGCTCCGTCGATGTCGTCTGTCAGGGAGCGGAGATCCCAGGTGGTGGTGCCGTCGCTGACGGCGGGGATCTCGGCTCCGTGCTCGCCGAGCCGCAGGAATCGCATCGGGGTCCTTTCGATCGCAGTGCGCCGAGGTTATTACTATTTCCTATAGCAAATCAACTCGACCAGCAGGGAGCTGCCGGATGCGCATCGCTCTTCACTCCGTTCTCCGCGAAGGCCACGAGGCCGCCTACGATGCGGCGCACGCCGCCATCCCCGCCGACCTGATGGCCTCGTTCGAGCGCGTCGGCATCCACGACTGGCAGATCTGGCGGAGCGGCCGCGACCTCTTCCACCTGGTCGAGTGCGACGACTTCGCCGCGGCGATGCGTGCCCTCGACGACGACCCCGCCAACCGGCGCTGGCAGGAGTCGATCAATCGCCACGTCGACCACTTCGTCGCCGACCGCCCCGGCGCCGACGGGATGGTGCTGCCGCTGGTCTGGACCCTGGCCGCACAGCGCGCCGGCGTCTGACGGCGAGCCGCCCGTAGCCAGCGTCGGGCCGCGTCGCTACCCTGTCGCCTGAGCCGCCCGCGCGGACGCGGACGGCGTCGCGGAGAGGGGGAGCCATGTCTCGTGTCTCGGTCGTGACCGGCGCTGCTTCGGGGATCGGGCGCGCGACGAAGGAGCTCCTCGAGAGCCGGGGCGAGCGCGTGATCGGGGTCGACATCCACGACGCCGAGGTGATCGCCGACCTGTCGACCGCGGACGGCCGTGCGGGCCTCGCGGACGGCATCCGGCGCGTGCACGACGGGCCGGTGGATGCGGTCCTCGCGATCGCGGGTCTCGCCGTCGCCGCGCCGCCGACGGTGGCGGTGAACTACTTCGGCACGGTCGCCACGCTCGAACAGCTGCGGCCTCTGCTGGCCGGATCGCCGGCGCCGCGCGCCGTACTGGTCTCGTCGATGGCCGCCCTGATGCCGACCGACGCCGAGCTGGTGGCCCTGCTCGCGGCGGGGGATGAGGTGGCGGCGCTGGCGCGCGCCGCGGAGCTGGCGCGCGACCCCGCGACGACGGGCGCGCGGATCTACTCCTCGACGAAGCTCGCGCTCGACAGGTGGCTGCGCCGTCAGGCGGCCACCGAGCAGTGGGCCGGCGCGGGCATCCCGCTGAACGCCGTCGCCCCCGGCATCATCGCCACGCCGATGACCGCGGACCTGATCGCGACTCCCGAGGCGCGCGACGCGCTGCTGGGGCTGGTCCCGATGCCGCTGAACGGCATCGCCGAACCGATCGTCGTCGCACGCCTGCTGGCGTGGCTGACGAGCGAGGAAAACACGCACCTGTGCGGGCAGATCGTGTACGTCGACGGCGGCAGCGACGTGGTGCTGCGCGGCGACAGCGTCTGGTGATGCCGGGGCCCCTCTTCAATAGCTGACCGGCTGCGCGACGCTCTCGCTGCTCCCGCGGGCGGTGCCGTCGAGCGCGCTCCGCCACGTTCATTTGCGCCATAACCGATTATCGATTATCGTATGTTCCGCGCCGCAGAGGTCGTGCGCAAGAGAGGATCAATGATGATCAACAGGCGAACAGTGATCGCGGTCGGCGCCCTCGCAGCCCTCGGCCTCGGCCTGAGCGGATGCGCCACCGGCGCGACGGGAGGCGACACCGGCGGCAAGCAGACCGTCAGCCTCCTGGTGAACGTCACCCCGAACCTCACCGAGGCGTGGTGGAACGACCTGGTGAAGCCGTTTGAGAAGGCCCACCCGGATATCGATGTGAAGATCCAGAACCCGGGTGCGGAGGGTGTGGCCGCCGCGGTCCCGCGTCTGCTGGCCGCGGGGGAGGCGCCCGACGTCGTCGAGTCGCTCCCGCCGACCACGGAGCTCGCCCCCGAGCTCGTCGACCTGTCCAAGTACAAGTGGGCGACCGAGGCGCCACTCGCCGAGCAGTACGCCATCGACGGCAAGTACTACATGGCGGGCATCGGCCTGCAGGTGCAGAGCCTCTGGTTCTACAACAAGGACGCGTTCGCCGCCGCGGGCATCGCAAAGCCGCCGACGACGGTGGAGCAGCTCTCCGACGACCTCGCCAAGCTCAAGCAGGCGGGCTGGACGGGCATCCAGACCGGAGGCGACTGGATGTCGAGCTACGCCCTGCAGACCGTCGCGCTGCCGACCGTGATCGCCGAGCACCCCGACTGGTACCAGAAGATGACCGCGGGCAAGCTGACGTTCAGCAAGACCTACGGCGACTCGGTCGCGGAGTATGCCGACTGGATCAAGAAGGGCTACGTCAACGACGACGCCCTCGGCATCAAGTACCCCGACGCCGAGCAGAACTTCCTCGCCGGCAAGGCCGCGCTGTACCCGATGGGCAGCTGGTTCGTCGCGAGCGACGCGGCGGCGAAGAACCCGGCGAACATCGGCGTGTTCCGCGCCCCGGCGTTCGAGGGCACGAAGCAGCCGGCGATGGGCGCGAACATCGCGAGCCCGTACGTGATCATGAAGGAGTCGAAGCACCAGGACGCGGCGGCGAAGCTCGTCGAGTACCTCGTGACCGACAAGGATGCGATCCTCGACCAGCTGAAGGTCGACGGCAACTACCGCGCCGGGTACGAGTACACGATGAACGACCTGGGCCAGGAGCTGCTCAAGATCGTCACCGACACCCCGGACAAGGCGTACACGCCGACCGGCCAGGGCTACGGAGAACGGACGCTGCCCACGGGCTACTCGACCGAGATCAACGCGCAGACCCAGGCGCTGCTCGGCGGCACCTCCGCCGCCGACGTGAGCAAGGCGATGGACGACTGGTTCACCGCGAACGCCCACTGAGCCCCACACCATGCTGACCGACAACGTTGCGACCACAGCCGTGCAGGCCCGTGTCCGCGACGCCGGGAGCCGCCGTCGCCCCAGCGCCCGCTGGGGCGACCGGCTCGCCGGCGTGGTGATGGCGGCCCCCGCGGTCCTGGTATTCATCGCCATGTTCATCGTGCCGATGATCCTGGCCTTCGTGCTGAGCCTGACCGACTGGAACGGCTACAGCCTCCGCTTCGACTTCATCGGGTTCGAGAACTACCGGTTCGCGTTCCGCAACCCGCGCACGATCGACGCCGCGGTGTTCACCGCGACCGTCGCCGTGGTCGGCACCATCCTGTGCAACGGCTTCGGGCTGGCGCTCGCCGCGCTGATCTCGGGCCCGGGCCGGACGAACACGGTGCTGCGGACGATCTTCTTCTACCCGTACATCATCAGCGCCCTGATCATCGGCTTCCTGTGGTCGGCGCTGCTCTCGCCGCACGGCGCCGTCAACAGTGTGCTCGGCGTTGTCGGGGTGGGGCCCGTTCCGTTCCTCACCGATCCGGCGTTCGCGAAGACGACGGTCATCCTGACGATCGTCTGGGCGCACTTCGGCTTCAACATGATCCTCTACATCGCCGGCATCAAGTCGGTGCCGACGGAGTTCTACGAGGCCGCGACGGTCGACGGCGCCAGCCGCTGGCAGCAGTTCCGCAGCGTGACCGTGCCGATGATCGCACCGGTCGTCACCGTGAACCTGGTGCTCACGCTCGTGGGTCTGCTCAAGGTCTACGACGTGGTGCTCGCGCTGACGGACGGCGGACCCGCGGCCTCCACCCAGACGATCGTCTACCAGATCCTCAAGGACTCGTTCGCCCAGTCCAAGCTGGGCCTCGGTGCCGCGCAGTCGGTGGTGCTGCTCATCATCACCGCCGCGATCGGCCTCGCGGTCACATTCGCCCGCCGGGGCGCCGAGCGGAAGGTGACCGACTGATGACGACGCCGCTGCAGGACACACCGAACCTCGGGGCGGAGGCGCTGCTCGCCGAACCCGGACCGCGCCGCACCCGGCCACCCCGCCGTCGCTCCGGCTCCGCCCGCGAACGGCGCTCGCCGCTGGCCGCCGCGGTGCGCTGGATCGCGCTCGGCGCCACGGCGCTGGTCATGCTGATCCCGCTCTACGTGCTGGTGATCAGCGCGTTCAAGCCCCAGGAGGAGATCGTCCGGCACCCGCTGGAGATCTCGCCCAGCACCTTCACGCTGGAGTTCCTCTGGAACGCGATCACCAGCAGCAAGTTCAACGTCATCGCGGCCTACGGCATCACCCTGCTGTTCGTCGCACTGGTGAACCTGTTCTGCATCCTGCTGTCCGCGCCGGTGGCGTATGTGATCGCGCGCGGGCGCCGGAAGTGGCACATGGCGCTGCTGCTGCTGTTCGTCTCGGGGCTCTTCATCCCCGGGCAGGTCACGCTGATCCCGGTGATCTTCGTGCTGCGGGTGCTCGGGCTGATCAACACCATCCCCGGCTTCATCCTGTTCGAGACGGCCGCGACGCTCCCCGTCACGATCTTCCTGTTCAGCGCCTACCTGCGCACGGTGCCGCGCGACATCGACGAGGCCGCCGCGCTCGACGGTGCCGGGCGCATCCGGATCTTCTGGTCGTGCATCTTCCCGATCATGCGGCCGGTGGTGGCCACCGTCGTGGTGCTCAACTCGATCGGCGTCTGGAACGACTTCGTGAGCCCGCAGATCATCCTCGGTCCGAGCTCCGGGATCTACACGGTGACGACCGGCGTGTACGCGGCGGTGGGCGAGTTCTCGACGGACTACACGGTGGTCTTCCCGACGCTGCTGCTGGCGATCGCCCCGATCGTGGTCTTCTTCATCATCATGCAACGACACATCATCGGCGGCCTGGTCGCCGGGGCGACGAAGGGATGACCGTGGAGCGCATCGAGGGCGTCCCGCTCGACGCCGTACCGGCCTGGGCGGTGCTGCAGCGCCGGCTGTTCGCGGACATCGAGGACGCCTGGCGCCTGTTCGAACGCCGGTACACCCGGCCCGACGGCGGAATCGCCTTCCCCGCCGCGTTCACCGACCGCGACGGCGTCGACGACCTGTACGAGCCGTTCTTCAACTGGCCCGCCTTCTACCTGCTCGGCGGCAGCGACGAGGTGCTGGCGGCGGCGAAGCGGCACTGGGAGGGCGTCACCGCGCAGCTGGAGGCGGCCGGGATGCTGACCGGCGAGTACGAGAACGGGTACGACTGGTTCCACCAGGGCGAGTCGCTGCTGTTCTTCTACGGGATCTGCGCCGCCGACCCGGGCGACGCCGCTTTCGCGCGCCGCGCCGCCCGGTTCGCCGAGCTGTACACCGACCCGGCGAACGGCAACTACGACGCCGAGCGCAACATCATCCGCGCGCCGCACAACGGCGCCCTCGGCGCGCGGCCGGGCCTCAACGACGTGGTGCAGCCGTACTCAGCGGCGCTCGCCGAGATGGAGCGGTACGGGCTCCCGCTGGAGGACGTGCCCGGCATCGATTCCTGGGCCGACCTCGCCGACCCCGGCAACGCCCAGGCGATGGGCGAGGCGATGCAGCGCGCCGCCGCCGGCGATGTGGTGGTGAACCTCGCCGCCACCAGCCTGGTCGCGAACCGCTGGCTGTACGACGGCGACCCCGAGGCGGCGGCCTGGATCGAGCGCTACGTCGGCGGGTGGGCCGAGCGCGCCCGCGCCAACGGCGGCCTGGTGCCCGACAGCGTCGCGCCGGACGGCACCGTCGGCGGTCTGCACGGCGGACGCTGGTTCGGCGGCCACTACGGCTGGACCTGGCCGCACGGCCTCCCGTCCGTGGGCATGGCGACCGTCGTCTCCGGACTGAACGCGGCCCTCGTCACGGGCGACGACCGCGCCCTCGACACGGCGCGGCACGTGCTCGACACCGTGCTCGGCCAGGCCGTCGTCGCCTCCGTCGCGGAGACGCCGTACAGCCTCGCGGGCGGTTGGCTCGCCCGGCTGGGGGCCGACGCCGAGAAGCCGGCGCTGCTGGTGCCGCACCGGTACGGCGTGCGCGGCTGGTTCGACTACGCGCCGATGCCGCTGGAGCTGCCGACCTGGCTGTGGTGGTGGACGCGCAGCGACGCCGACCGCGCGCGCCTCGATCGTGTTCGGGAGGGCCTCCCCGCGGCCGAGGAGCCGGTGAAGGCGTTCCGCGACAAGGCGGAGGCCGGGCACGAGGCGCCCTGGCTCGACTACCTCGACGGCCGCCTCCCGGACTACCCCGAGCGTGCGCTCTCGATGGCGCTCGGCCAGGTCGCCCGCCGGGTGGCGCTGATCGCCGAAGACGACAGCGACCCGGCCACCGTTCACCTGCACTTCTGGCAGCGGGTGAACCCGGTCGTCACGGAGATCCTCACCCAGCTGGTCGCCGGCGCCCCGCAGGTGCTCTACAACGGCGGGCTTCCGTTCGCCGCCGTCGAGTACGAGGACGCGGACCGCGGCCGACCGGGGCTGCCCTCCGACGTCGCCGCACTGGTGACCGGCCTCGACCGCGACCGGGTCGCGCTGGAGCTGGTGAACGTCTCGCCGCTGCACGAGCGCAGGGTCGTCGTCCGTCCGTCCCGCTTCGGCCGCTCGCGGCTCACGGGGGTGCGGTTCGAGGCCGAACCCGGCGTCGACTACCCGGGCGCGACGACCGCCTACGCGGCCCGCCGCGGCACCCCGCAGACCGACGGCTTCGCGACGGACGCCGACGGCGTGGAGGTCGTCCTCCCACCCGCGCACCGCCTCCGGCTGGAGCTGCTCACCGCTGCCTCGCCGTCACCCGCCCGCCACCGTGGCGCGGCGGCCCTCGACCGGATCGAACACACGAAGGAACGAGCATGACCGACACCCCAGGTGCGCTCCCGCACCCCGACTTCACCCTCCCGGTGCGCGGCGGCGCCTACCGGCGTCCCGACGCCGACACCATCGCGGGCTTCGACACGATCACCTCGGCGACGGCCTGCGCCAAGCTCCACGGGATGGGCATCACACGGTCCTACGTCGACGGCCCTGTGCCGCTGACCCCCGGCCAGCGCGTCGTCGGTACGGCGATCACCCTCCAGTTCATGCCCCAGCGCGAGGACCTCGCCTCCGGCCTCGGGCAGGAGTACGTGGAGCGGCACACCGCGCTGTGGGCGGTGCTCGAGCAGGTGCAGCCGGGCGACGTGCTCGTCATCCAGGCGTACGGCAGCCGGTTCTCCGGGTGCATCGGCGACATCCTGGCGCGGTACTTCCTGCGCAAGGGCGGCGCCGGGATCGTCGTGGACGGCCGCATCCGGGATGCCGCCCGCATCCGGGCGCTCGGTCTCCCGGTGTGGTCGACGGGCACGACCCCGCACTACGCGTCGCAGACGGAGCTGTTCCCGTGGGCGTACGACGTCCCGGTGGCCGTCGGCGGGGCGCTGTGCATGCCCGGCGATGTCGTGATCGCCGACGACGACGGGCCGGTCATCGTGCCGCAGGCCATGTCCGGCGAGGTCATCGAGGCCGCGCGCGACCACGAGGAGTGGGAGACGTTCAGCCGTCTGCGTCTGGACGAGGGCGCCCGGCTCAGCGACTACTACCCGCTCACGCCGGACACGCGAGGGGAGTACGAGGCGTGGCGTTCCGCGCAGGCGTTCGCCCTCTGACGCCGACGCTGGGCGCGTCGGAGACGTTCGGGCTCGGCTGCGCGCCGATCGGCAACCTGTATCGCGCCGTCGCGGAGGATGCGTCGGAGGCGACGGTCGCCGCCGCGCTCGGGCACGGCATCCGCTTCTTCGACACCGCCCCGCACTACGGCGCGGGCGTGAGCGAGGAGCGGCTGGGGCGCGCGCTGCGCGGCGTGGACCGCGACACGGTCGCGATCGCCACCAAGGTCGGCCGCCGCATCGTGGACGCCGACGGCGACACGGTCGCCACCGGCGAGACGGGCGTCGGAACCGTCGGCGACCTCAGCGGCGACGGCGTGCTCCGCAGCGTGGAGGGCAGCCTCCGCCGCCTGGGCACCGACCGCATCGACCTGCTCTACCTGCACGATCCCGCCGACATCGACGAGGCGCTGCGCGGCGCCGTGCCCGCGCTGGTCCGCCTGCGCGAGGAGGGCGTCGTCCGCGCGATCGGGGCGGGGATGGTGTGGCCCGAGCCGCTCACCCGGCTCGTCCGCGAGGCGGAGCTCGACGTGGTGATGATCGCCGGCCGCGTCACCCTCCTCGATCGGACGGCCGAGAGCGGACTGCTGCCCGCGGCGGAGGAGCGCGGCGTCGGCGTCATCGCCGCCGGAGTGTTCAACTCGGGCATCCTCGCCGACCCGGAGGGCAGCCCGTACTTCGACTACAAGGAGGCGAGCCCCGAGCTGCGGTCGCGGGCGCTCCGCCTGCGCGACGCCTGCCGGGCGCACGGCGTGACGCTCGCCGACGCGGCCGCCCGCTACCCGCTTCGGAAGCCGGGAGTGGAGGCCGTGGTCATCGGCGCGCGGACGCCCGCCGAGGTGGCGGCGTTCGCCGCGGCGGAGACCGCCGCCATCCCGGACGACCTGTGGGCGGAGCTGGAGGCGCTGTGAGCCCGGCCGGCGGCGCCGTCGACGCTCACATCCACCTCTGGGACCTCGACCACGTCGCCCTGCCGTGGTTCCGGCCGGAGCTCGGCCTCCCGGCCGCCGCACTGCCCGGCGAGCTGGCCGCCCGCGCGGCGCAGGCGGTGACCCCGGTCGGAGCCGTCCGCAGCGCGATCGCGGTGCAGGCGGCCGATACTCCGGCGGAGGCGGACTGGCTGCTGGCCCGGCGGCATCCCGTGCTCGCCGGCGTCGTGCTGCAGTTCGACCCGGAGGACGCGTCCGGCGCGGCGGCCGCCCGGGTCGGGGGCGCCGCCCGCGGCGTGCGCGTGGCCGTTCCGGGGCGCCGTGCCGACCTGTCGGACGTGCCCGGCCTCGACGCGCTCTGCGAGCGGCTGGCGGCGGTCGGGGGAGTGGTCGAGTTCCTGGTCCGTGCCGAGCAGCTGCCCGCGGTCGCGAGCCTGGCCGGCTGCCACCCGCGCACCGCGATCGTGGTCTGCCACCTGGGCCTCGGCGCGGGGACGCCGGACGAGGCGTGGGCGTCGGCGCTCGCCTCCGTTGCCGCACGGCCCAACGCCGCTGCGAAGGTCTCCGGCGTGGTCATGGGCGGCGCGAGTCCGGCCGACGCGGACGCGCGGCTTCGCCGGGCGGTCGGGGTCGCGTTCGACGCGTTCGGCGCGGGCCGCCTCCTCTTCGGCAGCGACTGGCCGATGTCCGCGCGCGTCGCCCCGTACGAGG
>Ga0209563_100246_pt1 | contig 25714 bp, 29 predicted proteins | sample AraplaCvi_mMF_r2_FD_184271 | JGI IMG/M metagenome (GOLD analysis project Ga0209563, IMG submission 184271) | Arabidopsis root microbial communities from North Carolina, USA - plate scrape CL_Cvi_mMF_r2 (SPAdes) (version 2) | ecosystem: Host-associated > Plants > Roots > Endosphere | place: USA... | reverse complement strand
GCTCCAGGGCACGACGACGCCCATCGACTCGTGGTCGAGGTGGGCGTCCACGCGGATGTCGGCCTGGATGCGCGGGGACTCGGCGTACAGGTGCGTACCCGCGCCCTGCGGGGTGAGCCGCACCAGCACATCCTTGCGCCTGGCCTCCATCGGTCCGTCGTTGAACGGGTCGCGCATCCCGCCCGCCCCGGGCAGCCAGGTGTTGCCGCCCTGGCGGATCTCGCGGTAGCCGTCGCGCTCGGTGAACCCGACCGAGACGTTGGCGCGGTAGTCGTGGTGCGAGATGTTCATCGTCACGATGGCGTCGGGGGTGGTGACCGCCCAGTACTCGAAGCGCTTGTTCCGGCCCCAGCCGGGCAGCCCTGTACGGTGCAGGGCGTGCCGGGCCCAGCCGACGGACTCCGGGTTGAGGCGGCCGCCGGGCAGGCACAGGTCGACGGCGTCGACGATCTCGCGTTCGGCGATGCGCTGGCCGCCCGGGGCGACGGGACGCAGGGGTAGTCTCACGGGACTCTCTTTCTGGCTTTCTGGTGAGGGGGAAGGACTGTGCGTTCAGCCCTTGGTTGCGCCGTCGGCGAGGCCGCGGATGAGCCATTTCTGGACAACGAGCGCCAGCACGACCACGGGGATCACGGTGAGCGTGCCTGCCGCGGCGAGCGCTCCCCAGTTGGCGCCGTGCTCGGTGTCGCCGACCATCCCGGCGATCGCGACGGGCACCGTCGTCGCGCGGCGGTTGGTGAGCACGAGCGCGAACAGCAGCTCCTCCCAGGCGAGGATGATGCTGAAGATGAACGTCGAGATCAGGCCAGGCGCCGAGATCGGGACGATGATCCGGAAGAAGGCGCCCATGCGCGAGCAGCCGTCGAGCATCGCCGACTCCTCCAGCTCCTTCGGCAGCGACAGGAAGAACCCGCGCATCAGCCACATCACGTAGGGGATGACGAACGAGCAGTACGCCAGGATCAGCGTGGCGTGCGTGTCCGTGATCCCGAGCGTGCGCGCCACGAGGAACATCGGCACCGCGAGCGCGATCGGCGGCACCCCGCGGGAGGCGAGGATGAGGACGCCGATCGTCGCGGCTCCGCGGATCCGCAGCCGCGCCAGCGCGTACCCGGCCATCGCGCCCGCGACGAGCGAGACCAGGCCAGCGCCGAGGGCGACGATGACGGTGTTCAGCATCTTGGGGCCGAGCCCCTGGTTGACCCACGCCGCCACGTACTGGCTGAGCGTCGGGTCGAAGAAGATCGTCGGCGGCACGGTGAAGATGTCGCGCTGCAGCTTGAAGGAGGTGATCACCATCCACACCAGCGGGAGCAGGAAGAGGATGCAGACGATCACGCCCGACCAGATCCGCCAGCGGTGGCCGCTGTGCCTGCGCCGGCGTGTGGGTGCCGGCTCGGCCGGGCGCACCGGCCGTGTCGTGGGTCGTTCGGCGGTCGCGGTCATACCCGGTCCTCCAGCTTCTTGCTTCCCCACAGGAACACCAGGGTGAGGATCGTGGTGAGTACCAGGACGATCACGGCCATGGCCGACGACTCGCTGAAGCGGAGCATCTGGAACGCCTGCTGGTAGATGTACAGGTTGACCACCTCCGTGGCCTTGCCCGGTCCGCCGTTCGTGGTGGTGAGGATGATGTCGAACATCTTCACCGCGCCGAGCCAGCGCACGATGAAGGTGGCCGCGATGATCGGCGCGAGCATCGGGAGGCTGACCCGCCAGAGCGTCTGCCACCAGTTGGCGCCGTCCACCTGCGCGGCCTCGAACACGTCCTTGGGCAGGGCGAGCAGGGCGGCCGAGGCGATGAGCACCACGAACGGCACCGACCGCCAGGTGTCGATCATGACCACGCTGATCATCGCCGTGGCCGGGCTGCCGAACCAGTTGACCGGCGGGAGGCCGACCAGCGATCCGAGCCAGCCCAGCACGCCCCAGAGCGGGTCGAGCAGCATCTTCCAGATGCCTCCCGAGACGACAGGGGCGACGACCATCGGGATGAGGAAGAGGGCGCGGAACACGCCGCGCCCCCTCCACTCGGCGTTGAGCAGGAAGGCGATCGCGAACCCGAGGACGATCTGCAGCGGGAGCGCCAGCACCAGGTAGACCCCGGTGACCACCAGGGAGTTCTGGAACGACGCGTTCCCCAGGGCCTTCGTGTAGTTCTCCAACCCCACCCAGGAGCCCGGGCTGAACGTGCTGAGGTCGAAGTGCGAGAAGCTGATCTGCAGGGTGTAGAGCAGCGGGTACGCGAGGACCGCCACCAGGACCACCGTCGCCGGGATCATGAACGACCAGCGTCCGGCGATGTCCTTCAGGCGGGCCGGCACACTCGACCGGCCCCTCCGCTGCTTCGAGAGCGCGACCGTCATCGTGCTACTCCGTCAGCAGGTCGTCGATCTGCTGCGACGCCTTCTTCAGGGCATCGGAGCTGGACGTGTCGCCCATCACCGCCGCGCTGGTCTCATCCGCGAGGATCTGCTGGATGGCGTTGGACTGCACCGAGCGCACGCGCCACATCTGGCCCTTGGCCGCGACGTCGTAGGCGGATTGCAGCGTCGTGAAGACCGGAGCAAGCCACTCCTGCTCCGGGGTGGAGGCCAGCGTGGACTTGCGAGCGGGGAACGAGCCGAGGTTGTTCGTGATCCACTTCTCGCCCTCCTTGTCGGTCATCCACTGCAGGAAGGTCCACGCCGCCTGCGGGTGCTTGGAGTTCTTGAAGACCGATCCGCTCCAGATGCCGCGGTGGGTGCTCGCGCCGGCCGACCCGGCGGGCATCGTCTGGATGCCGACCTCGTCGGGGGTGAGCTTCGTCACGGCCGGGTCGACCGCGGCCGACTTGTAGGCGCTGCCCCACGTGAAGATCGTGGCGACCTTGCCCTGGCGGAACGCGTCGAGCGGCTCGGTGTAGTTGTAGGCCGTCGCCCCGGGAGGCGCGTACTTCAGCAGGTCCACCTGCGTCTGCAACGCGGCGATGCCCGCCTTCGTGTCGAAGGACGGCTTCAGGTCGCCGGTGAAGAGCTTTCCGCCGTTGGAGTTGAGCACGGCCTGCCACACCGGCGGCGAGAGCACGCCCTTCTGCCAGGTGAGACCGACGGCCCACGAGTCGGTCTTGCCGTCGCCGTCGGTGTCCTGCACCAGCTTCGGAGCCTCCGCCAGGTACTGCTTCCAGGTGAGCTCCGGGGTCGGCTCGGTGAGGCCGGCCTTCTGGTAGAGCGTCTTGTTGTAGAACATCAGCAGCATGTTGGAGCGCAGGGGGACCCCGTACTGGCCGCCGTCCCACTCGCTCGCGCCGAGGGGTGCGGAGTTGAAGTCGGCCCAGTCGTAGCCCTTCTCGGTCCAGGCGGCCGCCGACTTCTTCAGGTCGAGGAGCACGCCCGCGTTCGCCAGCTGCGGCGTCCATGGGTCGTCGAGCGTGATCAGGTCGTACTGCGGGTCGGGGTCGGTGCCGTTGAGCATCCCCTTGGCGAGCAGGTCGTCGTACGGCGTCGAGTCGATCGTGACGTCGATGTACGGGTACTTCTTGTTGAACTCGGGGACCAGCTGGGTCTGCCACGCCTGCGCGAAGGCGTCGTTGGACATCATCGTGATCTTGACGTGCTTGTCGGCCGTGCCGAGGCCGCCGCCGTCCTTGGCGGCGGGCGTCGCTCCGTCGTCGCCGCTGGGCACGCAGGCGGTGAGCGCGACCGCGGCGGCCGCGACGGCCACCATGCCGAGTACGCGGCTCACCCGGGGGATTCGGGTCATGGGATTCATCTCCTCGTCGTTGTGGAAGATCTGCGACCTGTGCGGCCCGGAGGGGGAGTCCGTGCCGGTGTCGCCGCGACAACTCAAGCAGACGTCGCGACATATTGCAACGTGGAAACATTAAGATCTCGCAACGTTGAAACAATCCTGCGCTCCGGTGGAACCAGCCGTTACGCTATCCCAGTGACGACCGATTCCTCGCGCCGCGGCCGCCGACAGGGCGCCCCGCCCACGCTCAAAGACGTCGCGGCGGTCGCCGGCGTCTCGTACCGCACCGTCTCGAACGTGATCAACGGCCACCGGTACATCAGCGAGGCCACGCGCGAGAAGGTCGAGGCCGCGATCGCCGAGCTCGACTACCGGCCCCAGCTGGCGGCCCGGCAGCTGCGCAGCGGACGCACCAACCTCCTGACGCTCTCGGTGCCGTTCGTGTCCCATCCCTACTTCGCCCAGCTGGCCCACGCGGTGGTCGGCCAGGCCGAGAAGGCCGGCTACGACGTCGTCATCGACGAGACCCGCGGCACCCTCGAACGCGAGCTGCGCGTCGCCGCCGGCTTCAAGGCGATCCTCACCGACGGCATCCTGTTCAGCCCCCTGACCATCGACCTGGAGCGGTTCGAGGCGGAGCGCGGCCCCACTCCCCTGGTGCTCCTCGGCGAGCGCTTCCGCAGCGACACCATCGACAGCGTCGTGGTCGACAACGTCAGCTCCACGCGAGAGGTCACCCAGACCCTCATCGACGCGGGCCGCACGCGCATCGCCTTCCTCGGCAACGTCGTCGGCGGCACCATCGGCGCCGCGCCCGCCGACCTCCGTCTCGCCGGCTTCACGAACGCTCTGGAGGCCGCCGGCCTCACCCCGGCGTCCATCGTCCCCGTCGAGCAGTGGGACCAGGTCAACCCGCACGGCGACTACTCCCGCGAGGAGGGCTACGAGCGCACGAAGGAGCTGATCCGGTCGGGCACGCCCTTCGACGGCCTGTTCTGCGCGAACGACCTCCTGGCGATCGGAGCGCTCCGGGCGTTCCGCGAGAACGGCGTGCGCGTGCCGGAGGACGTGTCGGTGGCCGGCTGGGACAACACGGCCGAGTCCGCGTACACGGCCCCCGCCCTCACCACCGTCGCCCCCGACATGGACGAGCTCGCCCGGCTCGCCATCGCCGCGATGCTGCGCCGCCTCGACGAGCCCGACGCCGAGCCGCAGACCACCCGGGCGCCGTACGCGGTGGTGCGGCGGGACTCGTCGGGGGCGCAGGCGGAGAGGACCGAACGCTGACCGCTGTCAGCCCGGCACCGCCCGGAGGACCTCCGACTCCTCCTGCGCGGACAGCCCCGACCTCCTGACGCGGCTCGCCCCCGGGCGACCTCGTCCGCGAGCACGCCGGCCACCGTGTCCTCCCCCGGTACGGCTACGACTCCGCGCTGAGGGCGATGGTCCCGAGGCCGAGCGCCGCGAGGATTCCGGCGGACACCCGCTCCAGCCAGGTGGTCACCGCCGGGCGCTTCAGCCAGGTCACCGCGCGCCCGGCGAGCAGGGCGACCGCCGCGAGGTACAGGGAGCCGACGGCCGCGTCGATCGCGCCGAGCAGGAGCGTGTTCCCGATGGCGAAGCCGTCGTGCGGGACGAACTGCGGCGCGACCGCGAGGAAGAACAGCCCGACCTTCGGGTTGGTCATGGTGGAGAGGACGCCCGCGGCGAACCCGCCGTGCAGCGACGTGCGCCGGGCGGTGGTCTCGATGCCGCCTCCGGACCGGTTGCGACGGCTGGCGATGAACGCCATGACGCCGAGGTAGACCAGGTAGAGGCCGCCGACGATCTTGAGCACGCGGTACAGCTCGGCCGACTGCTCCAGGAGCGCGGCGAGCCCCAGCGCGACGGCGAGGGCCCACGCCAGGGACCCCACGGCGGAGCCGAGGGACGCGGCGATGCCCGCGCCCGGTCGGGACAGGCTGAACCGGAGGACGAGGAAGGTGTCCGGCCCGGGCGTGATCGCGAGGACGACGCACAGGCCCGCGAAGGCGAGGATGCTTGCGACGGTCATGCGTCAAGTATGGTGCCGTCGGCCGGATCCCGCCGCTCGGCGACCGTCAGGGTGCCCGCGAGGTCGAGGTCCGCGGCGCTTCCCTGCGCTCCCGCGTGCGCGAGGAGGGCACCGCCGAGCGCCGCGCTCCAGAACGTCCTCACTTCGTGGTGGAGGGGCCTGCCGATGCTCCAGCCCCGGTCGTCGATGAGATCGGTGAGGTAGCGCTCGGACTGGCGGAAGAGCAGCTGGAGGTGCTGGTCGATCACCGGCGCGAGCTCGCTCTTGGTGATGCCGAGCGCGAGTGCCCCCGCCACCAGCGGCAAAGAGGGGAGGGCGAGAACCGTCCGGGCGATGTTCCGGCGGAATCCGGCCGCGTCGGCGGCGTTGCGTCCGATCCGTTCGATCCGTCGGGTGTCGTGCAGCATCGCGAGGAACGCCGCGTGGACGAGGAGCGAGTCCTTCGAGCCGAAGTGGTAGGTGATCTGGTTCGGGAACACTCCCGCTGCATCGGCGATCTCCGCCACGCTCAGCTGGGCGCCCCGGCGTTCCTTGCTCAGCCGGGCCGTGGTCTCCACGAGCCGCCGTCGCGTCGACGGTCCCCGTTCCTTCCGGGGAGCCGGTTCGTCGCCGGTCATCTGCCTCCGAGCCATGTCGTCATTGTATGTGATACAAATTGAGGGAACTTGTATGGCATACAAAAGCGAATGAGGATCGGCATGCAGCAGAACGACGTCGTCGTGACAGGCCTCGGGGCGATCACGCCGCTGGGGCGGGATGTCGCCTCCACCTGGACGGCGCTCCTGTCGGGAGAGTCCGGCATCCGCGGCGACGTCCTGGGCGGGGCGGGGGACGATGAGCTCACCGGCGTCGCGGCGGGCACGATGGCGGCCGATCCCGCCGAGCTGCTCCCGCCGGTGCAGGCGCGGCGCCTGGACCGATCCCAGCAGGCGGCCCTGGTGGCGGCCGCGGAGGCCTGGGCCGACGCCGGCTCACCCGCTGTCGATCCCGAACGGCTCGCCGCGGTGATCGGCACCGGCATCGGGGGCGTGCAGACGCTGCTGCGGGAGGACGACATCCGGGAGACGTCGGGGGCGCGGCGGGTGTCCCCGCGGACCGTCCCGATGCTCATGCCGAACGCGGCCGCCGCACTGATCAGCATCGCTTACGGCGCGCGCGCCGGCTCGTACACCCCGGTCTCCGCCTGCTCGTCCGGGGCGGAGGCGATCGCTCTCGGAGCCCGCCTCATCCGCGCCGGAGAGGCGGACGTGGTGATCGCCGGCGGGACGGAGGCGGCGATCGCACCGATCACCGTCGCCGGATTCCGGCAGGCCCGCTCGCTCTCGCATCACTCCGGCGATCCCGCGTCGGCGTCGCGGCCGTTCGCGGCGGACCGCAGCGGCTTCGTCCTCGCCGAAGGCTCCGCGGTCATCGTGCTGGAGAGCGCAGAGCACGCGTCCGCCCGGGGCGCCCGGGTCCACGCGGTGCTCGCCGGGGCGGGCATCTCGGCGGATGCTCACCACGTCACGGCCCCCGCCCCCGACGGCAGCGGCCAGGTCTCCGCAATGCGCAAGGCGCTCGCGCAGGCGGGACTCGAACCCGAGCAGATCGGGCACGTCAACGCCCACGCCACGGGCACGGAGGTCGGCGACGCCGCCGAGGCCGTCGCCATCACCACCGTCTTCGGCCGAGCGACCGTCACAGCGCCCAAGGCCGCGCTCGGCCACCTGTTCGGAGCAGCCGGGGCGATCGAGGCGCTCATCGCCGTGCTCAGCGTGGAGAACGGCGTCATCCCTCCGACGCGGAACCTCGACCGCGCGGGCGTCGATGCCGACATCGACCTCGATGTCGTCACGCAGCGACGCGACCTGCCCCAGCACGCGGTGCTCAGCAACTCCTTCGGGTTCGGCGGCCAGAACGTGTCCCTGGTCTTCACGCCCGGGCGCCGTCAGCCGCCCGGGCGAATCAGCGATTGATGTCGGTCATGCCGCCGAGGTCTGTTGGAGGCGGGCCTGCGGTCAGTCTCCCTGATCGGCGGCGTCCGCTGTGCCGATCAGGGTCGCGCGTCCGATGATGTGCCCGGACAGTGCGAATCCTGCAAACGCGGGGGTCGCGTCGGAGGGGATGTCGAGGCGGTCGATGTCGAGAGCGTTCACGGTGAAGTAGTACCGGTGCCGCCCGTGTCCGGCCGGTGGTGCTGCGCCGAGGTATTGCGGAAGACCGGCGTCGTTGCGGAGCTGCCGTGCGGGGCGAGGCAGGATAGAGCCGGCGGCTGCGCCCGCGCCTTCCGCGAGCGTCGTGGTCGTGGCGGGGATGTCGACGACGACCCAGTGCCAGAACCCGGAGCCGGTCGGCGCGTCGGGATCGAACACGGTCACGACGTAGCTCTTGGTCTCCTCCGGGGCTCCGCTCCAGCTCAGCTGTGGTGACTGATCGAGGCCGCCGTCGACACCGAACAGCCCGGATCGTTGAGCGCGTCCGAGTGCCTCGCCGTGGGTCACGTCGGCGCTCGCGACCTGGAACGAGGGCACTTCGGGGAGTCGGGCGAACGGGTTGTTCTCAGTCACGGCGGACTTCCTCTCAGGAGTGGCGGAGGCAGGGCCCGCCGCAGCGGACCAGGACTCACCGGGCATGGGGATCACGTTCGAGGACCTGGATCGCTCCGCTTTGCAGCATCTCTGCGATCGTGCGGCCTTGTTCGACGTCACGGTCGCGGATGGCTTCGATGAGCTCGTAGTGCGAGCGGACGTGCCGGTCGGCGCGGTCGGGCTCGGCGCGGTCGAGGAACCGTGCGTCGACGAACGCGTCGATCAGGCGCGGCTCGATCGTCGTGAACATCTCGACCAGGATCTCGTTCTTCGACGCGGCTACGAGGGCTCGGTGGAAGAGGATGTCTCGGGCGGCGAACTCGCGGGTACGGGCAGGAGACTCGTCGCGCAACGCCAGGGCGTTCCGGAGGGCGTCCAGATCGTCGTCGTCCCGGTTGAGGCAGGCGAGACCTGCGGCGTATGTCTCGATCGCGCAACGGGCGTGGAACACCTCGACGAGCGCGGCGGTGGAGAGCTTCTGCCCGAGCGGCACGCGCCCGGTCGCGTAGACGCCCGAGCCTTGACGGCTTTCGACGCGGCCTTCGTTGACGAGGATGCGCATGGCTTCACGGATCGTGGTGCGCCCGACGCCCATCGTCGCTGTGAGGACGGCTTCGGTGGGCAGCTTCGAGCCCGCCGGGTAGGTCCCGTCGTCGAGCGCCTGTCGCAGTTGCTCGGCGACGGTTTCGGACAGGGGGGTCCGCACTGCCGGTCCCAGTCCCATGCCAGCACCCCTTTCAAGTTGTCTGTTGACCTGTTTAATCCTAGGGTTTGTGAATCATGACTTCAACTGCCGCGTTCGGAGAAAGGACCCTGGCGTGAAACCTCGCACTCTCATCGACAAGATCTGGGACGCCCACCTCCTCGACCATGGCGATGGCGACCTGATCTACATCGACATGCACCTGATCCATGAAGTCACCTCCCCGCAGGCGTTCGAGGGCCTCCGTGCGGCGGGGCGCAGACTGCGTCGTCCCGACCTGACAGTCGGGACCGCCGACCACGACGTCCCCACTGTCGGGGCCCACCTGCCGCTGACGGACCAGCTCGCCGTCAAGCAGCTCCGCCTCCAGAAGGAGAACTGCGCACACTTCGACGTCGAGCTGCACCCGATGGGCTCAGCCGGGCAAGGCATCGTTCACGTCATCGGGCCCGAGCTCGGCCTCACCCAACCCGGGATGACGATCGTGTGCGGCGACAGCCACACCGCCACCCACGGCGCGTTCGGCGCGATCGCATTCGGCATCGGCACCAGCCAGGTCGAGCACGTCATGGCAACCCAGACGCTCCGCGTCGACCGCCCCAAGACGATGTCCGTCACTCTGACCGGAGTCCCCCATCCCGATGCGACCGCGAAAGACCTCGCCCTGGCGGTCATCCGCCAGATCGGGCACCGAGGCGGAACGGGGCACCTCATCGAGTTCCGCGGCGACGCCGTTCGAGAGCTGTCGATGGAAGGGCGGATGACCCTGTGCAACATGGCGATCGAAGCCGGCGCCCGCTCCGGCCTCATCGCACCCGACGACACCACCTTCTCCTGGCTGAGCGGCCGCGACCGCTCACCATCCGGCGAACTGTGGGAACAGGCGCTCGCCCACTGGAAGACACTGCACACAGACGAGGGAGCCGAGTTCGACGACGCGGTCGAGGTGGATGTCACAAGCGTCGGCCCGATGGTTACCTGGGGCACCAACCCCGGACAAGCCGTCCCCGTCGGCGCAGACATCCCAACCGGGTTCGCCACCGACGAAGATGCCACCGCCGCGCACACCGCCCTCGCATACATGGGCCTCCGGCCCGGGCAATCGACCAAGGACATCCCCATCCACACCGTGTTCATCGGCTCGTGCACCAACGGCAGGCTCGAAGACCTCCGGGCCGCCGCCCGGGTCCTCGACGGCCACCACATCGCAGATGGGATCCGCGCGATCGTCGTCCCCGGCTCCGCACAGGTCAAACACCAGGCGGAAGCCGAAGGTCTCGACACGATCTTCACGGCGGCGGGCGTCGAGTGGCGCTCGCCGGGCTGCTCGATGTGCGTCGGCATGAACGGTGACACCGTGCCCGCCGGCAAGCACGCCGCCTCGACCTCCAACCGCAACTTCGAAGGCCGCCAAGGCGTCGGGGCACGCACCCACCTCGTTTCGCCCGAGACCGCCGCCGCGACCGCGATCGCGGGGTTCCTCACCACACCCGGCGAACTGGCCGCCACCCGCTGACCACCAGCCCCAACACTCGAAGGGAATCTCATGCAAGCAGTGACCAGACTCAGCGGACGCGCTTCGGCGCTCCGCCGCGCCAACATCGACACCGATCAGATCATCCCGGCCGCCTGGATGAAACGCGTCGAACGCTCCGGCTACGAAGACGGCCTGTTCCAGAACTGGCGTAAAGACCCCGACTTCATCCTCAACCGGCCCGAACGCGCAGACACCACCATCCTCATCACCGGCCCGAACTTCGGCTGCGGCTCCTCTCGGCAACACGCTGTCTGGGCGCTACGCGACTGGGGAATCCGAGCAATCATCAGCACCCAGATCGCCGACATCCACCGCGCCAACCTCCCCAACGAAGGCCTCGTGCCCGTCGAGACCTCCCCCGACGTCGTCGACGCGCTCATGAACGCCGTCGACACGAACCCGACCGCCGAGATCGACATCAACATCGAGGACCGGACCCTGTCATGCATCGATGCAGGACTGAACGACGTCCCGTTCTCGCTCGACGACACCGCACACCACAACCTGATCAACGGTTACGACCCCATCGACCTCACCCTCATGCTCGACCCCGTGATCACAGAACACGAGAACAACCGCGCCCCCTGGCTCCCCGCCGGACGAGGACACGGCGCGAACCTCTAGCATCGGCCGCGGAACCGCGGCTGTCCGGTCGATGGCGCGGACACCATCGGCGGGGCTATCAGGTGGGGATCACACGCCGGCGGAGCCGTCCCCGGGCGTGACATCGGCCGCGTCGAGCGCGATGGCGATGAGGTCGGCGACAAGGCGCGATTCCCGGCCGGCGTCCCACAAGGCCAGGATCGGCGTCGGAGGCGCATCGGCGACGGGGATGAACGTCACATCCGGTCGGCGATGGCGGCGGGCGACCACCTCCGGAACCAGATGCACGGCTGTGCTGCCCGCAATGAGGTCGAGCCGGTCGTCGGCGTCACGGACCGTGCGCCCCTCGGCTCCGGCCGAATCGAATCGGGCACGGTCGAAGCGAGCGAGGTCCGCGAACGACAGCGTGGATCGCCGGGCCAGTTCGTGAGCGGAGGCGAGCGCGGCCATCGTCGGTTCACGCCCCAGCACGGTGGAGGCCACACCATCCGGCGGAGAGGGAAGGCACACTACGGCGATGTCCACCGTGCCCGCGAGCACGGCCCGAGCCTCGTCACCATGTTCCAGTGGCACGATCGTCACCCCGATTCCGGAGTGCTTCGCCGTGAACGCGGAGACGATGGGGTACAGCGAGAGGGCACGATGGTGGCCGAGGGCGAGCGAGCGCGCCCCTGTTGCGATACTGCGCACGTCGTCGATCAGGTGCGCTGCGGCGGCCAGCAGTCGCCGCCCGTCCCGGGCGAGCGCCGCGCCGGCAGGCGTCAATTCGAGTCGTCGTGGATGCCGGATGACGAGCGCCCCACCGAGCTCGTGCTCCAGTTCCCGGATCTGACGGCTCAGCACCGGTTGAGCGATGTGCAGGGACGCCGCGGCGCGCGTGAAGTTCCCCTCGTCGGCGAGCGCGACGAAGTACCGCACTTTCCGCAGATCCACGTCACCTGCCATACCTGCAGGGTATCGCCAGAGTCCCGAAGAGGTCTTGGACGGACTCGGCCTCCAACCACGAGGGTGGAATCCGATCACCGCGAGAAAGGCAGCATCAGCATGGCGGACACCACCACGGAGCGACAGCGAGCGGGAGCCGAATTGACCGGCCGGCGGGTGGTCGTCATCGGCGGCACCTCCGGCATCGGGCTGGCCACGGCTCAGCGCGCCGCGCAGCTCGGGGCGGAGGTCGTGGTCGCCTCACGAACCTCCCGGTCCGTGGCCGACGCACTCGACCGGTTGCCCGGCACAGCCACCGGCCACGTGCTCGACGTCCGCCACCCGGAGGGGGTCGCCGAACTCTTCGAGACGGTCGGCCCGCACGACCATCTCGCCTTCACGGCCGGCGACCCGCTGAGCTTCGCCCCGCTCGGGCAGAGCGACCTCACGGCGATGCAGAGCTTCTTGGACGTGCGGCTCTGGGGCGCGGTCGCGGCGGTGCGAGCCGCGCTGCCGTTCGTGCGGAGGTCGATCACGCTCAGCGGCGGAGCAGGCCTCCTACGGCCGGGCCCCGGGTTTACCACGGCGGCGATCGCACTCGGCGCGATCGACGCGTTCACCCGCGCGGGGGCCAGTGAACTCGCGCCGATCCGGGTCAATGCGGTGTTCCCTGGCGTGGTTCGCAGTCCGCTCTGGCGCAGTCTCAGTGAGGCCGAGCAGGAGAGGTTCTTCGCCGAAGCGGCCGAGACCATCCCCGTCGGACGGGTCGGAACGACCGAAGACATCGCCAGAACGTTCACCCACCTCATGACCAGCGAGTACACCACCGGTCAGGTGTTGATCGTCGACGGCGGAGCGAGCATCGGCGCACGATAGCGGCCCGGCCACCGGATCGGCGGCGCGGCCCGAGACACCGGGACCAAGGTCCCTCGCCCGCCCGTGCCGGCCTTGAAGACTGGTGCTGGTCACCGAGAAAAGGAGCAGTTGTGGGACGAGTCGATGGCAAGGTTGCACTGGTCACGGGCGGGGCACGCGGGATGGGGGCGTCGCACTCCCGGCTGCTGGCCGCGGAGGGCGCGGCAGTGGTGATCGCAGATCTCCTGGACGAGGAGGGCGCCGCCCTGGCCGAGGAGCTCGGGCCGCGGGCCTCCTTCGTGCACCTGGATGTCACCAAGCCCGGGGAATGGGACGACGCCGTCGCGCACGCCACCGGCACGTTCGGATCGCTGGACATCCTGGTCAACAACGCCGGCATCGCCAACGGCGCCGCGCTCACCGAGTTCACCGACGACATGTGGTCGAAGATCATCGCCATCAACCTCAGCGGCGTCTTCTACGGCATGCGCGCCGCCGTTCCCGCCCTCGCCCGGTCAGGGCGCAGCAGCATCGTCAACGTCTCCTCGGTGGAGGGACTCCAGGGCAGCCCGGGACTGCACGGCTATGTCGCGGCGAAGTTCGGCGTGCGCGGACTCACGAAATCGGCCGCGGTCGAGTTGGCGGCATCCGGGATCCGGGTCAACTCCATCCATCCCGGCCTGATCGAGACCCCCATGACGACCGGAATCGACGCGGCCCAGCTGCAGATCCCGCTGGGCCGCGCCGCCAAGCCCGAAGAGGTCTCACGGCTCGTCCTGTTCCTCGCGAGCGACGAGTCGTCCTACTCGACCGGCTCCGAATTCGTCATCGACGGCGGTCTCACCTCGCACATCCCCCACGGAAACTGAGGCGGACGGGGCGGCCTACTCCGCTTCGCCGGTCGAGGCGGCGCGCGCCGCGAGGACGTCGGGGACGTGCTCTTCGGCCCACCGGCGGACGGCTCGCAGGGGGGCGAGGAGTGAGCGGCCGAGGTCCGTGAGCGCGTACTCCACATGCGGCGGGTTCTCGTCGTAGACGGTCCGGGACACCAGGCCGTCCTCCTCCAGCGAGCGCAGCGTCTCGGTGAGAACCTTCGGGGTGATGCCCTGGATGCGGTCGACCAGCCCGGTGAATCGCATCGGACCGTGCTCGAGAGCATTGACGACGAACACGGTCCATCGCGCTCCGATGCGCCGCAGCACGACCCGCGACGGGCAGGTCGCGGACATGACGTTGTATCCCACGTGGCCCCTCCTCCGGTTACGTTGAAGTCACCAGTTACTTTTCCATAGCGTCGGGTGCGTCCGCATCCGAACGGAGAAGAGAAGTGAAAAGTGCCCTCGGCGGCAGGTACTGGGTCCTCCTCCTGGGGAGCACGCTCTCCAGCCTGGCGGACGGATCGTTCACGGTCGCGCTTCCGCTGATCGCGAAGGCGACGACGGGGAGCCCGGCGCTGATCGCCGGCGCGACGTTCGCGGCCACCGTGCCGTGGCTCCTCGCCGCCCTCCCGGCCGGTGCCATCGCCGACCGCAGGGACCGCCGCCGCATCATGCTGGCCGCCGACACCGCACGCGGAACGCTCCTCGCGGTGTTCGGGGTGCTGTGCGCGGTCGGGGCGGAGTCCATCGTCGTCCTGTACCTCGTGGCCTTCGCCGTCGGTGTCGCGGAGGTCTTCTACGCCACCTCGGCCCAGGCGATCGTGCCGATGATCGTGGACCGCCCGCTCCTCCCGCGGGCGAACGCCGCCCAGCAGGTCGCAGACCAGGCCGCCAACCGGTTCGCCGGCCCGGCACTCGGCGGCATCCTCATCGGGGTCGGCGCGGCCGTGTCGGCATTCGCCTCCAGCGGGCTGTGGCTGCTCGCGGTCGCGGGCCTGCTCCTGGTGCGCGGCGCCTTCCGCACCCCGCGCCCGGCGACGCGGCCGACACTCCGGGCGGATGTCGCGGCGGGTGTGCGCTTCCTGCTCTGGAGCCGCGTGCTCCGTTCCATCACGCTCCGCGTCGGGATCACGAACTTCGCCGGGTCCGCGGTGACCGCGGTCTTCGTCATCTACGCCGTCGGGCGCGGTTCCGTCCTCGGACTGTCCGCCGCAGGATACGGTCTGCTGCTGACGGCGTCGGCGGCCGGCAGCATCCTCGGGGTGCTGCTCGTGGCACCCCTGCGGAAGCGGATCGGCGAGCGCGGCCTGCTGACCGGCAACATCCTCACGCAGGCGCTCCAGCTCGGGGTGCCTATCGTCGCCCACGATGCGGCCGTCGTCGGTGCGGCGTTCTTCTTCGGCGGCATCGGCGTGGCGTTGTGGAACGTCAGCGCGGTCACCGTGCGCCAGCGGCTCACCCCGCCGGCCCTTCTGGGCCGGGTCGTGTCCGCCTACCGGCTCGTCTCCTGGGGCGCCATGCCTCTCGGCGCGCTGGCCGGCGGTCTGCTCGCCGCCGTGATGCCCCTCTGGGCCGTGTTCGCGCTCATGACCGCCGTCACCCTGAGCGCCCTCATCGGCACGGGCGGCTGGTCCGCCGCGCGAATCGCCCGCGAGGCGGCAACGGCCTCGGCCGTCGATCAGCCCGCCGGCTGAGCGGACCGCCCAGGTCCGGGACGGGTCAGCCGGCCATAGTGCTCCTCATCTCAGGGGGGACTCACATCCGCTCCTTGATCCCCGCCCGCACGAGCAGCCAGTTGACCGGGTAGCTGGTGGCGAAGCCGGCGAGCATCGCCCACTGCATCGCGAACCAGAACTCGGGCGAGTCGACCGGCGCGCGCCCGCCGCACCAGGCGGGGAACAGCACGAGCTGGATGAGGGCCATGAGGCCGAACATCCCGATCTGCCACGCCGTGATGGAGGCCGCGTCGGCCTTGATCGCATCGAGCAGGCTTCGCCCTGCGCTCTGGTCCCGCATCGGTGCGATCGCGAAGTACTGGAAAGCGATGCCGATCACGAAGGCCAGCACGAAGTCGATCACCCAGACCGCGAACATCTTGTCCTGGAAGAGCCACCCCCAGCCTCCCAGCACCGCCACGGCCGGGATGGCGAAGGCCAGCCATTCGGCGATGAGGTCGCCCAGGGCGCAGCCGGCTCCACAGTGGCTGGTGCCCTTCGCGACGGACACCGCCATCGAGTCGTCCTCGTCGCGTTCCGCGTCGTCGTCGCCACCGGATCGCCCCCGGGACAGATAGAAGCCCAGCCCCAGCAGGCCGCCGAAGAGCATGGTCACCGGCCAGACCACCGACATGACCCGCATCGACGGCGGGCGGCGGATCACATCCACCGCCACCCAGACGGCACAGCCGAGTCCGATGAGCAGCGAGGTCCAGGCGACAGCGGAGAACCAGCTGGGGAAGTGTGCGAGCGGCGGCGTGATCGGATCCTTTCGTCACAAGGAGCGAGTCGTGTACAGTTGCAACTGTTGCATGAATGCATCAGTCACCGTACCCCCGCTGCTCACCGGGTCAACGCCTCCCGTCGACCCGCCCTCCGCGCATGCCATGAGCGGCCTGATGTGGATGCCGACGGAGCCGCCCACGCTCGCCCGGATGATCGCGGTGCACCCGCAGCCGGTCCCCGTGATCCCGGCGCTGATGCTGGCTCTCGCGGGGCTGTATGCCATCGGCGTCCTCCTGCTCCGACGCCGCGGTGACGCCTGGCCGGCCAGCCGGACCGCGTTCTGGATGCTCGGGATCGCGGTCGTCCTCGCCATGACCGCCACCGGCGTCGACGGTTACGGGATGGAGCTGTTCAGCGTGCACATGGTCCAGCACATGGTGCTGTCGATGCTCGCCCCGATCTTCCTCGTGCTCGGCGCTCCGCCGCGGCCCCGAGCGCGTTCGCGCCGGTCAGCACCGCGCGCGGACCGCCGCTCGTCTCAGGCGTACGCATCGCCGACCTCGGCCACGGACAGCCCGGTGCGCACCCCATCGTCCTGGGCCACGGCGAACGCCGTATCGGGATCCGTCATCGCATCTCTCCTCTGGTGAGATCAAGCCGGGGTTCAGAGTCCGAGCGTCAGCAGGTCCTCTGGTGTGGGCTCGCCCGCAGCCGTCGAGAACAGCTCCAGGGCGTCGATGATCTGTTGCTGCTCCTCGGCGCCCAGCGAGGTGAGGACGGAGGCGACCTGACGGCGTCGGCGCTCTGTGACCTGGTCCACGAGACGACGCCCGTCATCGGTGAGGTCGACCAGGATCTCGCGGCGGCTCTGCGGGCTCTCCTGCCTGGCCACCCAGCCGCCGTCGACCATCCGGTCGATCGTCCGGCTGAATGTGGAGGGCACCGCACCGACCCGGGCGGCCAGAGCGCCCATCCGCATCGGCCCCGACCCGGCCAGCACGACCAGCACACGGAACTGCGGCAGTGTCACCTGCTCCAGCGCGTCCGCGACCGAGCGCGCGACGATGCCGAGCAGCGCTCGCGACGCTCGCAGCGTCGCCTCGGTCGCTTCGTGCGGGAAGCCGTGATTCTGCATGGTTCCTCCAGTGTTACCCTATTGATGCAATTCTGCAACAGTTGCACTTCTACATGATTGGAGTCTCGTGTCGGCCATCCCGGCGAGCACCCGCGGAATCCTCACCGGATCCCAGGCAAGCATGACGCACTGGTGGCGCCGCACGCTGGCGAGCCCCGCACCGCTGATCACGGCCGCGGTCGCCGTCGGCGCCGGCGCCGGTCTCGCGGCCGTCGCCTTCCGCTGGCTGGTGCAGACCGCCACGATGATCTTCACCGGCACGACCGACTACGCCGGCACGACCGGTCATCCCGCCAACGCGTGGGTCCCGTGGCTCGGCGGTGCGTTCGTCATCCTCGCCCCGGCCGTCGGCGGCCTCATCTACGGGCCGCTCGTGCACCGCTTCGCCCGGGAGGCCCGCGGCCACGGCGTACCGGAGGTCATGTACGCCGTCGCCCGGCGCGGGGGACACATCCCCGGACGCGTCGCCGTCGTCAAAGCGCTCGCCTCCGCCATCACCATCGGGTCCGGCGGCTCCGTGGGACGCGAGGGACCGATCGTGCAGATCGGGTCGGCGCTCGGCTCCACGCTCGGGCGGATCACCCGCATGTCCGAATCCCAGCTCCGCACCCTGGTGGCCTGCGGAGCGGCGGGCGGCATCGCCGCCACCTTCAACGCCCCCATCGCCGGCGTTTTCTTCGCGCTGGAGCTGATCCTCCGCGACTTCGCCACCCGCTCGTTCGCCGCCGTCATGCTCTCCTCGATCACGGCCTCCGTGGTCGGTCGGGCCGTCTTCGGCGACCACCCCTTCCTCGCCCTGCCCACCTTCACCGTCACCAGGCCCAGCGAGTACCTGCTCTTCGCCGGTCTCGGCCTTCTGGCGGGCGCGGTCGGCGTGCTCTTCAGCAAGATCCTCTACGCGATCGAGGACCTGTGCGACTGGGCATGGCGTGGCCCGGAGTGGCTGCGCCCCGGCGTCGGCGGCCTCCTCCTCGGCCTCCTGCTGTTCGCCATGCCGCAGCTCTACGGCGTCGGCTACCCCGTGCTCGAAGGGAGCGTCGCCGGGAAGTACACCATCGGCTTCCTCCTCCTGCTGGTCGTCGCGAAGATGGCCGCCACCAGCCTCACCATCGGCATCGGCGGCTCCGGCGGCGTCTTCGCCCCCAGCCTCGTGATCGGCGCCGCCTTCGGAGCCGCAGCAGGCGAAGCCGTCGGCCTGGTCGTCCCCGGTCTGTCCGGGCAGGCGGGGACCTTCGCACTGGTCGGCATGGCCGCCGTGTTCGCGGGGGCGACCCGGGCGCCCATCACCGCCGGAATCATCCTCTTCGAGCTCACCGGCGAGTACACGATCATCCTCCCGCTCCTGCTGGCCGTCATCATCGCCACCGGCATCTCCCGGCTGCTCAGCCGCGACACCATCTACACCCGCAAACTCACCCGCCGCGGCGTCGACCTGTCCGCGCCCGCACTGCCCGCCCTCAAGAACCTCCCGGTCGCCGCGGTCATGTCCCCGCCGCCGCCGACCCTCGCAGCGTCGGCCGACGCACACGAAGCCATCGCCTGGCTGGCCGACTCCCGTCGGCAGGCGGCACCCGTGGTGAACGACGCCGGAGAGTTCGTCGGCATCCTGACGGCCTCGGATGCGGCCGAAGCCGTGCGCACCGACGACGACGCGAGCACACGCCGCGTGGCCGAACTCATGGGAAGCGCGCAGATCATCCCGGCCCACGCCCCGGTCGCCGATGTCCTCGGCCGCGTCATCGAAGCCGACGCGACAGACGGTGCACCGGTCGTCGCGGACGGCATCCTCGTCGGCTGGCTCGCACCCACCGACATCCTCCGCGCCACCGCGGGGTGAGTCGCGGGAGTGCGGGTGTCCGCGACCGGAAAGCCCCTGGATCACGGGGACCTCGGGGTATCCGATGGCGTGCTATCGAGGGATTACCGGACGCAGCGACAGCGTGGCGTGAGGAGGGCGCTGGATGCGCATGTGAGCCGCCTCTGCCCCGTTCTGGGGCCTGAACAACTTCTCAATCTCTGCCAACGTCGATGGAGGACGCGGTAAGCGATCCGTGGCGACGCCCCCGTGATCAGCCACTCCATCTGAACGGACTGCAGTGAGTACTCCCGCAAACTGGTATGAGAATCCCGACGACTCCTCCACAGAAAGATGGTGGAACGGAAACACCTGGTCCGATCAGGTACGACCGAAGGCGTCCGCCATCCCGGCAGGCTGGTACCCGGATGCGGAGCGTCCCGGCGGCCAGAGGTGGTGGGACGGCACCCTGTGGACCGACCAGCGGACCCCGCCGCCGGGACGATCCGCTCGTCCTGCGGACAAGCCGATTGAGAAGCTGGGCAAAGCGGAAGCACGGCAACTCGCTCAGCAGCTGACCGCCAAGGTCGGCGAGCTCGAAGCGATCATCGACAAGCACGGCCTTCGGACATTCGCCGACATCGACGCCTATCGTGCGGACGCTGAAGCGAGGATCGCTGCCGAGCGAAGGCAATCGGAAGCAGCCTCAGCCTCCGCGCAGCTGGCCGCTGAGCAGAACCTCGCGGCCACGGAAAAGCGCCTCAGCGAGACGCAGGCCCAGCTGAGCTGGTCGCAGCAGCAGCTCGACCAGATCAACCGCGAGCGAGTCGATGTCGCCGATGTCGTTGCACTTCAGGAGGTGGGGCTCTTCGACTACGAACATCCCGCGCAATCCTCGGCCACTCTCGCAACTGAGCTCGAATCCGTCCGCGCGCAGATCAAGAACATGGTCCGCGAAAAGCGAGCAGTGACTACGACCAGCGGATTCACTTTCAACAACTCCGCAGCCCAGGGCAAGAAGTTCATCAACGACATGACGAAGGTGCTGCTCCGGGCGTACAACGCCGAAGCCGAAAACGCCATCAAGGCCACCAAGGCCGGCAACCTCTACTCCGCCCAGACCCGACTGACCAAAGCGGCGGAACAAATCGCCAACGGCGGCAAGATGATCCAGCTCCGCATCACCGACGAGTACCACCGACTCCGCCTCAAGGAACTCGAGCTCGCGAACTCCCACCTCATGGCGCTCCAGCGCGAACGCGAACTGGAGCGCGAGCGCAGAGCCGAACTCCGTGAGCAGCAGAAGGCCGAAGCCGAACTTCGCCGCGAGAAAGAACGCCTCGAGAAGGAGCGCGCACACTACCTGTCGACGCTGGCTGCGCTGGAGGGCCAACGGTGATCAAGCGGGCGCGGAACGGATCCGCGAGCAGCTGACCGATGTCGATCGTGCCATCAACGATGTTGACTACCGCGCAGCGAACATTCGGGCTGGCCACGTCTACGTCATCTCGAACATCGGCGCCTTCGGCGAGAACATGGTCAAGATCGGCATGACGCGTCGGCTGGAGCCGATGGATCGGGTCCACGAGCTCGGCGACGCATCGGTGCCGTTCCGCTTCGACGTGCACGCCCTCTTCTTCGCAACGGACGCGGTCGGCGTTGAGAACTACCTGCACAAGCGCTTCGCCGAGCAGCGGGTGAACAAGATCAACCTGCGACGCGAGTTCTTCCGGGTGACGCCAGCAGAGGTACTCGAGGCGCTCAAAGAGCAATCCGTCGAAGTCGTCGAGTTCACGACAGAACCGGCCGCGCCGGAGTATCGCGCGAGCACCGGAGTGGTCGCTAGCCACTCCGCGTAGTGCTCGTCTGGCCGCCTTCGCCGCAACGGGTGTGGCGCCATGCGAGCAAGCCCTCGGCCGCCGACTGAAAAACCCCCGAAATCACTGGGATTCCGGGGGTTTCGATCGGCGGAGACGGAGGGATTTGAACCCTCGGTCCCCTTACGGGGACTCCACCTTAGCAGGGTGGTGCACTAGGCCTGACTATGCGACGTCTCCAGCGCGACCGCGAGCGGACGCACGACAGCCATCATAACGGACGGAACGGCGGCGGCCGGACACCGGGCTCTCAGGCTCCGCGTCTGGCCGGTGGCCTCGCCGGTCAGCGCATGGGTCGGCTGGTGGTGAACGCGTTGGCGGTGGTCAGACGGTACGTGACCTCGTGGCCCGAATCGGCCACCTTGGTCCACACACGCGCCCGGTCGCCGAGGTCCATCACCACGCGGTCGTAGGGCTCGCCGTCGATGCGGTGTCCGGCGAAGTACGAGGGCCTGCCCTCGGTCGTCGCCGTCAGGATGCCCACGAAGTCCGCGTCTTTCGGGGGCTTCGGCATGAGGTCGGATGGGACGATCTGCAGCACGATGCTCTCACCGCGAACGACGCGGGACGTGCCGTCTCCGGCACCAGTTTGTTCGGTCATCAGCGACTCCTCTTCCGTGGCCTTTCGGGTGGTCACCGTAGGCGCATGAAGGGGCCGCCGCAATGGGTCGGCGCAGGCCGGTGCACCAGGCCTGACGATGCGACGTCAGGCGCCGACGGGGACGTTCTGCACGGCGGTGGAGATGATGTCCGACATCAGCCTGATCGCCCAGATCGAGCTGAGGAGGACGGTGACGGCGGACACGGCGATCGCCACCCAGAGCGGGGCGAGGCCGCGGCCGCCGGCGACGCCGCGCACCACGACGCTGCGGCCGATCGGGTACACGATGCCGAGGAACGACCACGCCCAGTGGAACGGGCGCTCGACGCCCCGGCGGCCCAGTTCGCGGTAGTCGAGCCAGGAGAAGACGATCACCGCTGCGGCGATCAGCCAGTTCAGGGCCATGACCAGGAAGTACATGGGGCCGCCGATGAGGGCGAACGGGTCGGTGATCGTGAGCCGGGTGGTGCCCGGGACCTCGTGGAACAGCACGTGCGGCTGGATGAGGAACAGCATCGCCCCGGTGAGCACCGGCAGGGTCACGACGAGCCAGATCCACACCGTGTAGATCGGCACGCCCGGGTCGAGGGGTCGCCGGCTGCGCGGGGCGTAGGCGGGCGCCCCGGGGGCCAGCTGGTCGCCCCAGCGGACGCCGTCCCACCAGCGCAGCGCGCCGGAGCCGTACGGGTCGGGGTACCAGCCGGGGGCCGGGGCTGCTTCGTACGTCATGGGTCCTCCGTCCGCCGTCCACCGTCCACCGTCAGGCGGGAGGGTGCGCCACGACCCTACCCGAGAAGACCGCGATCAGCGGGCCAGCGCGCGGCGGCCTCCGTCCTCACACGTCCAGATGCAGCCGCAGCGCGACGATGTCGCCCAGCTCCAGGCCCTCCGCCTCCCGCAGCCGCTGCTTGAGCGGCACGATGTAGCGGCCGTCCTTCGGCCACAGCGAGGTGCCGATCTCGGTGGTGCCGACGGTGACCCGGGCGGGGATCATGCCCCAGCCGTAGGTCACGGCGGACGCGATCTCGGCGACGATCGCGCTCTCCTCCGGCGGGACGGTCACGAAGTGGAAGGGCGCAGGCCCCCGCCAGTACCAGAGCTCGCCGCGGAACCGCAGATCCATGCGCTCACCGTAGTGGACCCGGCCGCGCGCATCCAGGGCCGGCGTCAGGGCTTGCGGGCCTCGATCAGGTGCCTGCTGGAGTGCGCGACGAAGACGCCGTCGCGGCGGAGGATCGCGTCCAGGTCGCGCAGGCGGTCGCGGTGGGCGTCCACGGTGAAGCCGGGCACCCACCAGATGACCTTCCGCAGCAGGTACACGACGGCAGCGATGTCGTAGACCTCGATCCGGGTCCGCGCGGTCCGCAGGTCGACGAGCTCGAAACCGGCGCGCTCGGCGGCGGCGACCTCGTCGTCGTGGTGGCGCCCGCGGCGCGCCTCCGGCAGCGGGCCGAGGAAGAACTCGATCAGCTCGAAGGCGCTCGCCGGCCCCACGTGCTGGGCGAAATACGTCCCGCCGGGTGCCAGCACGCGGAACAGCTCGTCCCACCAGATCGTGGCCGGATGCCGGCTCGACACCAGGTCGAAGGCACCGTCTCCGAACGGCAGCGGGGGCTCGTCCGGGTCCGCCACGACGACGACCCCGCGCGGGTGGAGCAGGCGGGTGGCCTTCTGCACGTTCGGCGGCCACGACTCCGTGGCGACGGCGGTCCGCGGGAAGGCCGGCGCCTGCGCCAGCACCTCGCCGCCGCCGGTCTGCACGTCGAGGGAGGCGGTGGCGCGCGCCAGGCGCTCGCCGAGCAGACGGGCGTAGCCCCACGGCGGCCGCTCCTCGGTCGCGCGGCCCTCCAGCCAGGAGAAGTCCCAGCCCGAGACGTCCGCCGCTTCGCCGATCGCGACGAGCTCCTCGAAGGGAGGAAGCTCTGTCTGCCGTGCACGCGCATCCATGCCGGAAACGCTACGCCAGGTCGGACGAGCGGATGTCAGCCTTTCACGCCGCCGGCGGTGAGGCCTGCGACGATGCGGCGCTGGAAGATCAGCACCAGGATGATCAGCGGGACGACCACGATCGTCCCGGCGGCCATGATCGCGGTGTACGGCTCCTGGTGGGGTTGGGTGCCGGTGAAGGAGGCGATGGCGACGGTGACCGGTTGGGTGCGGTCGCTGGAGAGCTGGCTGGAGATCAGGAACTCGTTCCAGGAGGAGATGAACGCCAGGATCGCGGTGGTGAACACCGCGGGGGCTGCCAGCGGGAGGATCACCTTCCGGAATGCTTGCGCCTGGGTGCAGCCGTCGATCCGGGCGGCTTCTTCCAGGTCCCACGGCATCTCGCGGAAGAAGGAGGTGAGCGTGTAGACCGTCAGCGGGAGGGCGAAGGAGATCTCCGGGATGATCAGCGCCTGGTAGGTGCCCATCCAGCCGATGTTGGTGAACAGCTGGAACAGCGGGGTGATCAGGGCCACGCCGGGGAACATCGATGCCGCCAGGATGACGCCGAGGACGATGCCTTTGAACTTGAAGTCCAGGCGGGCCAGGGCGTAGGAGGCGAAGATGCCCACGACCAGGGAGATGATCGTGACGCAGATGCCGATGAACAGGGAGTTCAGCAGCGCGCCGGGGAGGTTGTTGCCCAGCTGGGTGGACAGGGCGGTGGCGTAGTTGTCCCAGGTGAAGTGGGTGAACCACGGGGTGTTGTCGAAGGTGAACCCGACATCCCGGAACGAGGTCACCACCATCCAGTAGAACGGCAGCAGGCACCACAGCACGATCACGATCGCCTGGATCCCCGTGCGGGCACTCTGGTTACGGCGACGCGTCGTGGTGCGGCTCATGCCCGGCGGCCTTTCTGCTGGGTCTCCTGCGTGCGGACGACGTTCGTGCCGAGCAGCCGGACGAAGACGAGGGCGACGAGGAAGACGATGACGAAGGTGATGGTCGAGAGGGCGGCCGCGCTGTTGAAACCCTGCCGGATCTGATCGACCACCAGGATCGAGAGGGTGGTGGTCGCGTGCCCGGTCCCGCCTCCCCCGCCGGTGAGGATGGCGGGCAGGTCGTAGATGCGCAGCGCATCCAGGACCCGGAACAGGATGGCGACCATGAGCGCCGGCTTCAGCAGCGGCATGGTCACCCGCCAGAACCGCTGCCAGGTGCTCGCGCCGTCCATCTTCGCCGCCTCGTAGACCTCCTCCGGGATGATCTGGAGGCCGGCGAGGATGAGCAGCGCCATGAACGGGGCGGTCTTCCAGGTGTCGGCGATGATGATCGCGAACCGGGACGCCCACTCGTCCGAGGTCCACAGGATGTGGGCGCCCAGCACCGCGTTGGCGACGCCCGCCACGGAGAAGATGAAGAACCAGAGCTTCGCGGTGACGGCGGTAGGGATCGCCCACGGGATCAGGATCGCGGCGCGCACGAAGCCGCGGCCGCGGAAGGCCCGGTTCATGATGATGGCGAACCACAGGCCCAGCCCGGTCTCGAGCACCACCGAGACGATCGTCAGGAAGAACGTGACGAACATGGCGTTCCAGAACCCCGAGCCGAGGTTGCCGGGCGGGCACGTGATGGTGGTGCCGTCGGGGCCGGCGCACTGCTGGAACAGCCAGTGGGTGTAGTTCTCGAAGCCGGCGAAGCCGCCCTGCACGAACAGGCCGGTGGCGGGGTCGAGGCCGGCGTCCTTCTGGAACGACATGACGACGGCCTGCACGACCGGGTAGCCGATGACGATCGCGAGCAGCACGACCGTCGGCAGGATGAGGTACCCGGCCCAGCGGCCCTGCTCGCTGCGGTGGCGGCGGAGTCCGGGGCGGGGGCCGGGCGGATTCACGGTCTTTCCGGCCGGTGCCGGAGGGGCCGTCAGGTTCGGTGCGGACATGCGTTCTCTCCACTCAGAGGGCCGGGCGGCGGGAGTGTTCCCGCCGCCCGGCGACCGGTTCAGGCCGGGGGTCAGCCGGCGCTGGCGGTGTTGATCGCCGCGGCCATGTCTTTCAGGGCCTGGTCGACGGTCTTGTCGCCCTTGA
>Ga0209563_100245_pt1 | contig 25870 bp, 27 predicted proteins | sample AraplaCvi_mMF_r2_FD_184271 | JGI IMG/M metagenome (GOLD analysis project Ga0209563, IMG submission 184271) | Arabidopsis root microbial communities from North Carolina, USA - plate scrape CL_Cvi_mMF_r2 (SPAdes) (version 2) | ecosystem: Host-associated > Plants > Roots > Endosphere | place: USA... | reverse complement strand
CGGTCCTCGTGCGGTCGAGCGGGTGGTGCACCGTCCAGTTCTCGACGCGGAGCAGCTCCTCGCCGACGTGCGGCACATGGTCGGGGAAGCGGCTGGCCACATCCCGGCCCACCATCCCCTTGATGATGCGCTCCTCGCTGGTGCCCTCCTGGCCCATCTCGAGGGTCTCGATGGTGCGGCCGTCGCGGATGATCGTCACCCGGTCGGCGATCGCCTTGATCTCGTTGAGCTTGTGGCTGATGATGATCGCCGTCATGCCGTGCGACTGCAGCTGGCGGATCAGGTCGAGCAGGTGGGCGGAGTCGTCGTCGTTCAGCGCGGCGGTGGGTTCGTCGAGGATGAGGATCTTCACCTCTTTCGAGAGCGCCTTCGCGATCTCGACGAGCTGCTGCTTGCCGACTCCGATGTCCTTGATCTTGGTGATCGGGTTCTCGTGCAGCCCCACCCGGGCGAGCAGCTTGGCGGCTTCGAGGTTCGTCTCGTTCCAGTCGATGAAGCCGCGCTTCTGCCGCTCGTTGCCGAGGTAGATGTTCTCGGCGATCGACAGGTACGGCGAGAGCGCGAGCTCCTGGTGGATGATGCCGATGCCGGCGTCCTCCGAGTCGTTGATCGACCGGAACTCGACGGGCTCGCCGTTCATGACGATCTCGCCCTCGAAGCTGCCGTGCGGGTAGACGCCCGACAGCACCTTCATGAGTGTGGACTTGCCTGCGCCGTTCTCGCCGCAGATCGCGTGGACCGATCCCTCCTCGACGCTGATCGAGACGTCCTGCAGTGCTTTCACACCGGGGAAGGATTTCGAGATGTTCCGCATCTCGAGAATCGTGTTGGCCATGGTCTCCCTTGCTTGGCTGAGCAGCCCGGGCGGGCGGCTGTGCTGCCGCCCGCCCGGACCGTCCGATCGGTGCTACTGCAGTTCGGATTCCTTGTAGTAGCCGCTGTCGACGAGGATCTCCTTGTAGTTGTCCTTCGTCACGACGACCGGCTGGAACAGGTAGCTCGGCACGACCTTGACCTTGTTGTCGTAGCTCTTGGTGTCGTTCACCTCGGGCTTCTTGCCCGACAGCAGGTCGTTCGCCATCTTGGCGGCCTCGTTGGCGAGCTTGCGGGTGTCCTTGTAGATGGTCGAGTACTGCGTGCCCGCGATGATCTGCTTCACGCTGGCGACCTCGGCGTCCTGGCCGGTGATGACCGGGATCTGCTTGCCGCCCGAGCCGTAGCCCGCGCCCTCCAGCGCGCTCAGGATGCCGTCGGAGAGGCCGTCGTACGGCGAGAGCACGCCCTGCACCGCGGCACCGGTCGAGTACGACTTGGCGACGAGGTCCTGCATGCGCGCCTTGGCGGTGGCCGGGTCCCAGCGCAGGATGGCGACCTGGTTGAAGTTGGTCTGGCCGCTCTTGACGACCAGCGTGCCGTCGGCGAGGTACGGCTTCAGCGTGGCCATCGCGCCGTTGTAGAAGAAGGTGGCGTTGTTGTCGTCGGGGCTCCCCGCGAAGACCTCGATGTTGAACGGGCCCTTCTTGCCGGTCGGCTTGCCGTCCTTGTCCAGCACGCCGAGGCCGGTGAGCAGCGAGTTGGCCTGGTAGACGCCGACCTTGTAGTTGTCGAACGAGACGTAGTAGTCGACGTTCTTGTCGCCGGTGAGGAGGCGGTCGTACGAGATGACCTTGATGCCGGCCTTCGCGGCGGCGTCGAGCTGGTCGGTCAGCGATCCGCCGTCGATCGAGGCGATGATGAGCACCTTCGCGCCCTTGGTGATCATGGTGTTGACCTGCTGCACCTGGGTCGGGATGTCGTTGTTCGCGTACTCGAGGTCGACCTTGTAGCCGTTCTTCTCGAGGTCCGACTTGACCGCGTTCCCGTCCGCAATCCAGCGCTCGGACACCTTGGTGGGCATGGCCACGCCTACGAGCGCGCCCTTGTTGTCGGAGCCGGAGGCGTCGCCGCCTCCGCGGCCTCCTCCACTGCAGGCGGCGAGTGCGACCGCGACGCCGAGGGCCGCGGCGGCGAGTGCGACTTTCTTGAACTTCACTGTGATTCCCTTCGAGCGGTGTGACGACCGGAGCGCCCGATGCGCAGGGGTCCGCCGGGTCGGGGACGGTCGCGTGCGGGCCGGCCAGCGTGCGACGAGAGGGGGCAGCGGCGATCGCGGCTGTGCGATCCGGCTGCTGACATGTGCGACTCCCTCGTCGTATGCTGGGCCGTACGCGATATATGTGACCGGTCCCAGAACGGGTTAGACGCTATGACCACGACCCCCGGTCAGTCAAGTGCTTCCGCGAAATATGATGAGCGGAATCAGCGCAGACCCCTCGCCGATCACCCGACGGAACAGGACGCATGGAAGAACCGGAGCCCGGCGAGCAGCGCGCGCTCTCCATCCGAGACATCGCCCGGCTGGCCGGCGTCTCGCGGCAGACGGTCTCGCGCGTCCTCAACGGGGAGCGGTACATCAAGGCCTCCACCGAGGCACAGGTGCGCAAGGTCATCGAGGAGCACTCGTGGCGCCCGAACAGCGCGGCGCGGGCACTCGCGACGGCCCGGTCGCGCACGATCGGGCTGCTCGTCTCGGGCCGGTCCCACTACGGACCGTTCAGCGCCGCCACCGCGATCGACGAGGCGGCGAGGAATCGCGGCTACGCCATCCTGTCGGCCACGCTGCAGCGGGAGGACGACGCCAGCATCAGCGCGGCCCTCGACGCCTTCGTGGCGCAGGGGGTGGAGGGTGTGGTCGTCATCGCGCCGCAGCAGCGGGCGCACGAGGCGCTGCAGCGGGTGACGTTCAAGGTCCCGCTCGTGAGCCTGCACTGGAAGAGCGACGGCGACGGACGCGTCGCGGCGTTCGACCAGGTCGCCGGCGCCCGGCTCGCGACGCGGCATTTGATCGAGCTCGGCCACACCCGCATCCGGCACCTGGCCGGCCCGCAGGACTGGAACGAGGCGGAGGACCGCATGAACGGGTTCCTCGCCGAGCTCGACGACCACGACCTCCCGATCACAGCGCCGATGCTGGGCGACTGGACGGCCGACCTGGGGTACGAGGTGGGCCTCAAGATCCTGCACCACCCGGACTTCACGGCCGTCTTCGCGTCGAACGACCAGATGGCGCTCGGCCTGATGCACGCCGCCGCCGAGCTGGGGCTCTCGGTGCCGGGCGACATCAGCATCGTCGGCTTCGACGACATCCCGGAGGCGAAGCACTACTCGCCGCCGCTCACGACCGTCCACCAGGACTTCGGCTGGCTCGGCGCCCAGGCGATCGCCGTGCTCCTGGCCCAGATCGAGGGCGAGGACGCGACTCCGCCGGCCGAGTACCCCGTGCCGCAGCTCATCGTCCGCGCGAGCACCGCCCCGCCGCCCCCGGGCCGCTGACCCGCTGCGATTTGGCGCAAATCGCGCTTCAGGCGCGACCAATACCGCGATTTGGCGCAAATCGTGCCCGGGACTCAAGCGCCCTCGCGAGAGTTCGGGCCGCCGTGGGATAATCCGTGGCATGACCACCGCGGTGCCCGTCGACATGCACGCGATCGCCCGCGCGTCCGAGGCGCACGGGGTCCGTCGACTTCGAATCTTCGGCTCGGTTCTGACCGACGAGTTCGACCGGGAGTCGAGCGATATCGACTTCCTCGTCGACTTCCTGCCCGGCCGTGGCGGCCTCCTCCATGACTTCTTCGAGTTGAAGCAGGAGTTGGAGCAGATCGTCGGTCGGCCGGTCGACCTCGTCGATGCGGGAGCGGTGCGCAACCCGTACTTCGCCCGCTCCGCTTTCAGCACCGCAGAGGACGTCTATGCGGCCTGATGCGCCCGCCTTCCTGTGGGATGCTCGCGAGGCGGCGGCTAAGGCGGTGTCCGTCGCGCGAGAGAACACGCCGGAGGCGTACCTCGGGGACTGGGTTCTCCAGGCTGCCGTCGAGCGCCAACTCGAGATCCTCGGCGAAGCCCTCAAGAACCTCCGCGCGTCTGATCCCGACACGGCGGAGATGGTTCCCGACATCCACGCGATCATCGCGACTCGCAACATCCTCGTGCACGCGTACGCGCGCGTCGACCAGGCTCGGATCTGGGAGGTCCTCACCGACGACCTCCCGCTTCTCATCCCAGTGCTCGACGGCCTATTGGCGGCGGCCGAGGACGATTCTCCTCAGGGGCGCTAGGCGAGCCACTCCAGGTAGAAGGCGCCGAGGCCGACCGCGACGAGGATGCCGGCGACGATCCAGAGGCGCACCACGATCGTCACCTCCCGCCAGTTCATGAGCTCGAAGGTGTGGTGGATGGGCGTCATCAGGAAGAGCCGCTTGCCTCGCGTGGCCTTGAAGTAGGCGCGCTGCACGATCACCGACCCCGCCTCGATGACGAAGAGGCCGCCGATGAGGAGCAGCAGCAGCTCGGTGTGCGTCTCGATGGCGAGCGCGCACAGGGCGCCGCCGAGCCCGAGCGCGCCCGTGTCGCCCATGATGATCTTCGCCGGGTTGGTGTTCCACCACAGGAACCCGATGAGCGCGCCGCAGATCGCCGCCGCGACGATCGCGAGCGACAGCGGGTCGGCGGTGCTGTAGCAGCGCTCGACGTTGTCGGGGTGGAGCCGCCCGCCCACGCACGCCTGGCTGAACTGCCAGAAGCCGATGAAGACGTACGCCCCGATCGACAGGATGGACGCGCCGGTCGCCAGCCCGTCCAGCCCGTCCGCCAGGTTCACCCCGTTCGTCGCGGCGGCCGCGAGGAGGTTGACCCAGAGCAGGTAGAGCACGATCCCGACGATCGGCACGGCCGTGGCGATCCGCGCGAGGTCGAGCGCGGGGATGTCGCGGATGCCGGAGATCGCGGTGGAGGCCGGGGTGACGCCGTGCGCGTTCGGCAGGGTGATCGCGAGGACGGCGAAGGTGGTGCCGACCAGGAGCTGCCCGGCGATCTTCGACCAGCCGCCGAGCCCGAGGCTGCGCTGGTTGCGCACCTTCAGGAAGTCGTCCACGAAGCCGACGGCCGCCATCCCGATGAACATCAGCAGCACGAGAAGCGACGACGGGGTGATGCCGTCCCCGCCGTTCAGCAGCGCCGCCCCGAAGAACCCGAACAGGGTCGCCAGGATGAAGACGATCCCGCCCATCGTGGGCGTCCCGCGCTTGACGTGGTGCGACTGCGGGCCGTCTTCGCGGATGTACTGGCCGAGCTCCAGCCGCCGGAACAGGCGGATGAAGGCCGGGGTCAGCAGGAGCGAGAAGAGCAGCGCGAGACTGCCGGCAGTCAGAAGGGTCCCCACCCCGTCATCCTGCCAGGTCCGGACGGGGGGCACGGCGCGTCCGAGGACCGGCGTCGTCCGAAACGGAGGCGATCCGCACCCGCACCCTCGCCGACCTCCTCCGCATCCCGCCGCCCGCCGGAGTGTCGCGTCACGTCTCCTCCGGTTCCCGACAGTGACGCAAAGAGAGGAGAAGTGGGCCGCGAAGGGGCCGGACGGCAGAGAACGGAGGAGGTTCCGGCCGCGTCGGCCGGAACCTCCTCCGTTGTCACGCGGCTGCGGTCAGTGCGCGACGACCGGCTCCGGCGCGTCGGCCGGGTCGGCGGTGCCGCCGGCGGGCGCGGTCGCGGCGGTCGCCGAGCGGCGGCGGTAGAGGAACGCGGTCAGCACGGCGCCGAAGGCGAAGAACGCCGCGCCCCACCAGTACGCCGTGGCGTAGCTGTGCACGGCCGCCTCGGCCGCGACAGCGGGGGTCGGCGGGAGGTGCGAGGCGAGGTAGTCGGTCGCCGCGGTCGCCGCCAGCGTGTTCAGGAGGGCCGTGCCGATCGAGCCGCCGACCTGCTGGCTGGTGTTCACCATCGCGGAGGCGACGCCGGCGTAGTGCCGGTCCACCCCGAGCGTGGCGGTCTGGATGGCCGCCGGCATCGTCGAGCCCATGCCGAATCCGAGGATCATCAGCGGCGGGAGCAGGTCGGTCGCGTAGTTCGCCGTGACGCCGAGGTGCGTGAGGTACACCATGCCGCTCGCGGCGATCGTCATGCCGATCGGCACCATGACCTTCGGCCCGAACCGCGGCACGAAGATGTTCGTCGACAGCTGGGCGGCGAGGACGAGCATGACGATCATCGGCAGGAAGCCGAGCCCGGTCTGGATGGGCGTGAACTTCAGCGTGGCCTGCAGATAGTAGGTGACGAACAGGAAGATTCCGAACATCCCGGCGCCGGCGATCAGGATCGCGCTGTACGACGCGGCGCGGTTGCGGTGCAGGATGATCGGGAGCGGCAGCAGCGGGTGCTCCGCCCGGCGCTGCCACAGCACGAAGGCGACCAGGAGGATGCCCGCCGCCGTCAGGAAGCCCCACGAGAGCGGGGAGTCCCAGCCGTCCGACTCCGCGTTGGAGAAGCCGTACACCAGCGAGAACAGCGCGGCGGAGACGAGCAGCGTGCCCGGCACGTCGAGCTTCGGGCGGGGACCTGTGCGCGGGACGCTGGTGACGAAGAAGACGGCGCCGGCCACCGCGACGATCGCGATGACGACGTTGATGTACAGGTTCCAGCGCCAGTCGAGCTGCTCGGTCAGCACGCCGCCGAGGAGGAGCCCGACGGCACCGCCCGCGCCGGCGATCGCACCGAAGATGCCGAACGCGCGCGCCCGCTCCTTCGGCACGGTGAAGGTGGTGGTCAGCACCGCGAGGGCGGTCGGGGCCAGCAGCGCGCCGAAGGCGCCCTGGAGGGCTCGGGCACCGACCAGCAGCCCGAACGTGCTCGCCGCGCCGCCGAGGGCGGAGGCGCCCGCGAAGCCGATGAGCCCGATGATGAAGGCGCGCTTGCGGCCGATGAGGTCGGAGAGCCGGCCGCCGAAGAGCAGGAGGCTGCCGAAGGCCAGCGAGTAGGCGGTCACGATCCACTGCCGGTCGGCGTTGGAGAAGCCGAGGTCGGCCTGGGCCGAGGGCAGCGCGATGTTCACCACGGTCGAGTCGAGCACCACCATGAGCTGCGCGAGCGCCACGGTGACCAGCGTCCACCAGCGGCGTGACGAGTGCGCCGGCGCTTCGGGAGCCGGCGTGAGGGAGGGGGAAGTCTGGGACATGCGGGTCAGCATATACGAAACTAGCGAGTTCCGGATCTACTTTGTTCAGAAGTTCATCTACACTGTCCGTAATGGACACTCCAGCCCCCGCGACGAAGCTCGGGCGCAAGCGGGATCACACGCGCGACCCGGAGATACTGGATGCCGCCCTCGAGGTGCTCGCCGAGGTCGGCTACGACCGCATGACCATGGACATGGTCGCCGCGCGCGCCAAGGCCGGCAAAGCGACCGTCTACCGGCGCTGGCCCTCCAAGGCCGACCTGGTTGTCGAGGCCGTCGCCTGCATGAAGAAGGCGGACGCGGACCCCGCGAAGCTGCCCGACACCGGCACCCTGCGCGGCGACCTGATCGCCATGATGAAGCCGCACACGATCGTCGACGCCGAGAAGAAGCTGCAGGTGATGGCCGGGCTGGTCTCCATGCTCGCGCAGAATCCCGAGTTCGCCGACGCCGTCCGGGAGGCGATCGTCGAACCCCGTGCGTCGATCAACCGGGTGTTCCTGCAGCGGGCCGTCGACCGCGGGGAGATCCCGGCGGATGTGGACATCGAGCAGCTCGCGCTCCTCGCGCCGTCGATGGCCTCCTACCGCGTGCTCGTGCTGCGCAAGCCGGTCGACCGCGCGTTCCTCATGGGCGTGCTCGACGACATCCTGCTGCCGGCGGTGGGCATCCGGAAGGAGCCGGCGCTCAGCGCGGCGCAGGCGTGAGGTAGCGGCCGAGCGCCTCGATCAGCCCCTTCGTGCCCTGCTCGCGGCCGGCCCCGTCCGCCCAGAAGCGGTCGAAGAAGACGCCGTGCTCGGTGTGCGTGTAGCGCGTGCCGTCCGGGATCGGGTCGAACTCCAGCGAGGCCACCGACGTCGACATGTGCTCGCCGTCGAGCCACATGTCGTACGTGGTGACGATGCGGACGTGCTCGACGATGTCGGTGTAGGTGGCGACGTAGCGCGAGACCGGTCCGTTGTGGAACTTGGCCTCGGCGACATCCCGCCCGCCGACCCGGAAGTCGAAGGCCCACTCCCGTTCCTCCTCGATGGCGTCGCCGCCGCCCCACCAGCCGAGCTTCTCCTCCTCGACGGCGAAGGCGTCCCAGACGCGCTCGATGGGGGCGGCGTAGTCGCGGCTGAGGGTGAAGCCGGAGCGGGCGAGGCGGCGTTCGATGGTCATGCGTTCCGTCCTGTCTCTAGCGTGTGAGGGTGACGTGGAGCTCGCCGCTCTCGGCCACCTCGGTCTTCACCGTGTAGGCGGCGTCGAAGCCGGCGAGGTCGTCGAACAGGCGGTGGCCCCGGCCGAGGAAGACCGGCGCGACCATCAGGTGCAGGTCGTCGACGAGCCCGGCGCGCAGGAAGGCGCGGGCCGTGCCGTACCCGCCGCCGATGCGCACATCCTTGCCGGCGGCGGCCTCCGTCGCCTCGGCCAGCACATCCTCGATCGCGGCGTCGCGGAAGTGGAACGTCGTCCCTCCCGCCATCTCGATCGCGGGCCGGGGTGCGGTGTGCGTGAGCACGTAGACGGGTGTGCCGAACGGGGGACGCTCGCCCCACCAGCCCTTCCACTCCGGGTCGTCGGGGAAGTTGTGGAGGCCGAACATCCCGGCGCCCATGATCTCGGCGCCGATGCCGTCGAAGAAGGCGGCGGCGTAGCGGTCGTCGAGCCCGGTCGTCCCGGCGCCGGAGGTGTCGCCGAAGATCTTCTCGCGGAAGGTGCGGGTGGCGACGTAACTGGCGGTGATGCGGCCCCAGTCCGGGCCCATCGGGTCGTCGGGTGTGGCGTCGGCCGGGTCGGGCGTGTAGCCGTCGAGCGAGGCGAAGAGGTCCATGCGGACGCGGGTCATGTCAGTTCTCCTTCTGGGAGGTGCGGATGAGGTGGATGCCGAGCCGGTCGGCCTGGTGCTCGGCGGGGGTGCGCTGTTCGCCGAGCCAGAGGTGCAGCGCGTCGAGCGCGCCCGGCCGGAGGCTCACGGTGCGGACGCGGCCGTGCTTCTCGGTCACGACGATGCCGGCGCGTTCGAGGATGCCCAGGTGCTGCAGGAACGACGGCAGCGCCATCGCGAACGGCTCCGCCAGCTCCGACACGACCGCCGGTGCCTTGGCGAGCCGCTCGACGACGGCACGACGGGTGGGGTCTGCGAGTGCCCGGAGCACCGCATCCACCTCGTCGTAATACTTAGGCATGTGCCTAACTATGGGGGATGCGGCGACCGGGCGCAAGACCCGGCCAGCCCTTTTCGGCGGGGCGTTTCAGGCTTCCGGGTGCGGCGGCGTCCAGGCCGGCGCGGAGGGATCGATCGTCGTCACGATCCGCCGCCCGATCTCGGTCAGCTGGCCCACCTGCGCCTCGGTCAGCGGATCGAAGACCAGCTCCTCGACGAGCGCGTGGTGCGCGGGCGTCGATCGCGCCACGAGCTCGTGGCCCTCGTCGGTCAGCGTGGCCAGCGTGAAGCGGCCGTCGCCGGGGTCGGCGTACCGGCGCACCCAGCCCTTCTTCTCCAGCCGGGTGATCGCCCGGGAGAGTCGCGACAGCGTGCTGTTCGCATACCCGGCGAGGGTGCTGAGCCGCAGGGTGCGCCCGGGTGCCGTGTCGAGCGCGAAGAGCAGGCCGTGCTCGTAGTGCGTCACGCCGCTGTCGCGCTGTAGCTGCGCGTCGAGCGCGGCCGGCAGCCGCTCGAGGAGGGTGGCGACGACGGCCCACGCTTCGAGTCGTTCGGGCGTGAGGCCGGAGGCGGGCGGGGCGGGGGTCATCGCACGATTCTAGTTGACTTGCTCAGGCAAGTCATGGGTAGGATGACTTTCCTAAGCAAGTGAATCCCGGCATGAGCCGGGGAAGGGAAGACACATGGACCTGCAGCTGCACGGCGCGACGGCATTCGTCAGCGGATCGACGCGGGGGATCGGCCGCGCGATCGCCGAGCGACTGGCCGCGGAGGGCGCCCGCGTCATCGTGAACGGCCGGAGCGCGGACGCCGTCGACGCGACGGTCGCCGCGCTGCGGAGCGCGCATCCCGGGGCGGACCACTCCGGCCTGGTCGCGGACTTCGCCGACCCCGCGAGCGTCGACCGGATGCTGGCGGAGCTCGGCGAGGTCGACATCCTCGTGAACAACGTCGGGATGTTCGCGCTCGCCGAGTTCGAGTCCGTCGCGGACGACGAGTGGGCGACGTACCTCGACGTCAACCTGATGAGCGGCGTCCGCCTGTCGCGCCACGTGCTTCCCGGCATGCTGGAGCGAGGGAGGGGCCGCATCCTGTTCGTCGCCAGCGAGTCGGGCGTCAACATCCCGGCCGACATGATCCCGTACGGCGTGACCAAGGCCGCGATGATCGCGCTCGGCAACGGCCTCGCGAAGCGCACGCGCGGCACCGCGGTGACGGTGAACACCATCCTCGGCGGCCCGACCTACTCCGACGGCGTCGCGAGCACGGTCGAGTCGATCGCCGCCGCGCAATCGGCCCCGGTCACGGCGGTGAAGGACGCGATCATCGGCCAGAACCGCACGACGCTCCTGGAGCGCTTCATCGAGCCGGACGAGATCGCGTCGCTTGTCGCGTACCTCGCCAGTCCGCTCGCCTCGGCGACGAACGGCGCAGCGGTGCGAGCCGACGGCGGTGTCCTCACCGGGATGCTGTGAGCCGGCGACCCCTCGCGATTCGTGCCGAATGTGCGCTACTCGTCACGAATTGCGCGCATTCGGCACGAATGGCGTCCGGCGAGAGCGGTCGGCTCCGGTTCAGTGCCCGGTCAGCGCCGAGCGCAGGCGTGCGTTCGTGCGCTGGGCGACGCCGTGGCAGACGGCGTCGTCGTCGAGAGCACGGGCCAGAATGAGCGCCCCCTGGATGGTGGCGACGGCATCCAGGGCCAGGTCGGCCGCCGCGGGCTCGGTGACCCCGCCGCGGCGGAGCGTGGCTGCGAGGGCGTCGATCCAGTCGGCGAAGTAGCGGCGGACGTCCTCGGCGAAGGCGTCCTGCTCGTCGCCCAGCGTCATCGCGGCGAACAGGCACACCCGGTTGCGCGACGTGAAGTACTCGTCCACGACGCGGGCCATCGCGGTGACCGCTTCGGCGGGGTCCTCGGTCGTGCGGAGCGGCTCGAAGACGTTCTCGTCGAACCACCGCCGCACCTCGTCGAGGACGGCGCGCGCCATGTCGGTCTTGCCGGCGGGGAAGAAGTGGTAGAGGCTTCCCCGCCCGATGCCGGTCTCCTGCTGGATGACCGACAGCGATCCGCTCTCGAACCCTCGCCGACGGAAGACTCCGGCGAGGGCTCGGACGGCGTCCGAACGGTCGAGTACGGTCCGGGCCACTAGAGCCCGAGCTCGGTCAGTCCGGGGTGGTCCGCCGGGCGCGGGCCCGACGTGTCCCAGAAGAACTTCCGGTCGGACTCGTCGATCGCGACGTCGTTGATGCTCGCGTGCCGGTGCGTCATGAGTCCATCTTGGTCGAAGTGCCAGTTCTCGTTGCCGTACGCGCGGAACCACTGGCCGGCGGCGTCGCGGTACTCGTACGCGAACCGCACGGCGATGACGTCGCCCGTGTACGCCCAGAGCTCTTTGATCAGCCGGTAGTCGAGCTCCCGCCTCCACTTGCCGCTGAGGAACTCGACGATCGCGGGGCGACCCGTGAGGAAGACGGACCGGTTACGCCACCAGCTGTCTTCGGAGTAGGCGAGCGAGATCCGCTCCGGGTCGCGCGTGTTCCAGGCGTCTTCGGCGGCACGCACCTTCACGATTGCGGACCCTTCGTCGAACGGGGGCAGGGGCGGACGGGTCATGATCTGTTCCTCTCATCGAGAATGTACCGATTGGTAAACTCTTGACTGAACAGTACAACGCACGACACCGGGGTGTCAACGGCGCGATTTCCACGGGGGAGCAACGACGCGGAGGGCACGTCGATAACGGGTTGGTAACGGCGGTTTGCGTCAACGCGTTTGACGCTCTTAGCGTGGCGTCAATCGTTTGAAGTCAAACGATTGACGCTACGAGGGAGCCGCCGATGCTGACGATGAAGGACATCGCGTCGCATGTCGGCGTCTCCGTGTCCAGCGTCAGTCTCGTCCTCAGCGGCCGTGGGGAAGGGCGCGTGAACGCGGGCGTCGCGAAGCGCATCCGGGAGGTCGCGGACGAGCTCGGCTACGTCCCGAACCAGCTCGCCCGCTCCCTCAAGACCAAGCAGAGCCGCACGATCGGCGTCGTCTCCGACCAGGTCGCGACGGTCCCGTTCTCCGGGCACATGCTCGCCGGCGCGCAGCAGGCGGCGTGGGAGAGCGGCTTCATGCTCATGCTCATCGACACCTACGGCAACGACGAGGTGCAGACGCCCGCCGTGCAGTCCCTGCTGCAGCGCAACATCGAGGGACTCATCATCGCGACCAACTTCCACAAGGTCGTCGAGCTCCCGCTGGTGCCGCCGACCATGCCGGTCGTCGTGCTCGACGGCCGGCCCGGGGACGACTCGCACCCCACCGTCGACTACGTTGTGCCCGACGAGGAGCTCGGCGCCTACACCTCGACGCGGATGCTGGTCGACGCCGGCCACACCCGCATCGGCTTCTGCGATGTGGCGGCCTACCCGATCGCCTCGCGGCTGCGCGCCAGGGGCTACCGCCGGGCGCTGGAGGACGCGGGGATCGAGGTCGACCCCTCCCTCACCGTGGTCGCCGAGGACGCCGCGACGCGCTACGCCCTCGAACCGGCGCGGCGGCTGCTCGACCGCCCCGACCGGCCCACCGCCGTCTTCTGCTTCAGCGACCAGACCGCCATGGGCTTCTACACGGTCGCCCGTCGGCTCGGGCTGTCCATCCCGGGCGACCTCTCCCTCGCCGGCTTCGACAACCAGGAGTTCGTCGCCGAGGCGCTCGACCCCGGACTCAGCACCGTGCAGCTGCCGCACCGCGAGATGGGCGACTGGGCCGTGCGCCGGCTGGTCGGCCGACTCGACGGCACGCTCGACGGCGCCGAACGCGAGGGCCGTCTCATGCCCTGCGAACCCGTGACCCGGCAGTCGATCGGACCGCCGGGAGCGGCCTGACCCTCCCGAACTCTTCTCCCCATCCGCACCACCCACCGGAGGCACCGGTGGCGGGAGCCTGCCCGCGCGCCGTCGTGCCCCCAACCCACACCGCACCACCCGATGCAAAGGAGCAACGCACATGACATCCACACGCAACAGGGGCGCCCGCCGGGTCGCCCGCCTCGCCGCCGCGGCGGCGGCCATGGCCGTCGCCGCCGCAGGGCTCGTCGCCTGCAGCGGCGGCGGAGGCGGAGACGCCGGCAAAACGTTCACGATCCTCCAGTACGAGGACCCGAAGACCGCGCAGGGCCAGGGCTGGCAGCTCGCGCTCGAGCTGTTCAAGAAGAAGCACCCGGATGTGAAGGTCGACTTCCAGACCACCAGCTTCGACGCCGTCCGCAAGAACGCGAAGCTCACGCTCGGCGGCAACAAGGTCCCCGACGTGGTCGAGTTCAACAAGGGCAACGCCGACGGCGGCCAGCTCGCCAGCCAGGGGCTGCTCAGCCCGCTGACCGACCAGGTGAAGAAGTACGGCTGGGACAAGAAGGTCACCGGCGGCATGCAGTCGTTCGCCAAGTACGACGAGCAGGGCAGGGCCGGCTCGGGCGACTGGTACGGCATCCCGAACATCGGCGAGTACGTCACCTTCTACTACAACAAGGACCTGTTCCAGAAAGCCGGCATCACCGCGGAGCCGAAGTCGATGGACGAGTTCGTCGCCGCCATGCAGAAGCTCCAGGCCGCGGGCATCACCCCGGTGTCCTCCTCGGCCTCGACGAACCAGGGCTTCAACCAGATGTGGGTCTGGTACTCGCTCGTCTCCGCCTACGCCGACCGTAAGCAGATCGACGACTTCATGTTCCTGAAGGGCAAGGTCGACTTCTCCGCAGACCCGTGGAAGAAGGGAACCCAGCAGTTCCAGGACTGGATCGACAAGGGCTACCTCGGCACCGACCTCGCCGGACTCACCTACGAGCAGGCGAACGTCAACTTCCTCAGCGGCAAGACCGGCATGCTCATCTGGAACAACGGCGTCTTCTCGCGCGTGAAGGACCAGAAGGACTTCTCGTGGGGCTACTTCACCCTCCCCGGCGCGAACATGTCCATGGGCTCGTCCGGGCACCTCTGGGGCGTGCCGGCGAAGGCGAAGAACAAGGACCTCGCCTACGACTGGATCGACACCACCCTGAGCCCGGAGGTGCAGAACAAGATCGGCGAACTCGGCGGACTGCCGCTCGCGGGCGACTCCACCACGATCACCGACCCGGTGACGCGCGCCTACACCGAGCGGTTCGACGAGATCGTCAAGGCGGACACGCTGACCTTCTACCCGGACTACCCGGTCCCCGGCTTCCTGGACTTCATCCAGACCAACATGGCCGCCATGTCCAACAAGAACGAGACGGCCGACGAGTACATCGCCAAGCTGCAGAAGTTCTACGACGACGGCAAGAAGGCCACCGACCAGGGCTGACCCGGCGTGCGGGGGCCGCGCACCAGCCGGCCCCCGCATCCCCCGACGCTTCCGAACCGAAGCGACGGTTCCGAACCGAAGCGACGCTTCCGAACGAAGGACCACGCACATGACGACAGCGGCACTGACCCGCCGCCGCACGCGGCCGCGCAGCGCAGGCTACTGGCTGTACCTCCTCCCGATGATCGCCGGCACCCTCCTGATCGTGCTGCTGCCGTTCGCGGTGAACGTGTTCATCAGCCTCTTCCGCTGGAAGGGCGGCGTCGCCCCGATGCGGTGGAACGGCCTCCAGAACTACGTCGACCTGCTCAACGACGCGCAGTTCTGGCTGGCGTTCAAGAACACCATCTTCATGATCGTCGGCATCGTGGTCATCCCGACCCTGCTCGGCCTGCTGCTGGCGGCGATGCTGTTCGACTACATCGGCCGGGAGTTCGGCGGCAAGGCGGCCGCCTTCCTCCGGGCGACCTACTACCTGCCGCAGATCCTGCCGATCGCGGTCGCCGGATTCATCTGGAGCTGGGTGCTCGCCACCCAGAACGGCCTGCTCAACAGCGTCATCAAAGCGCTGGGGGTGACCAGTCCGCCGGACTGGCTGGGCGACCCGAACATCGCGATCTACGCGGTGATGCTCATGCTGATCTGGCTGCAGCTCGGCTACCCGGTCGTCATCTTCATGGCCGCGCTCCAGCGTGTCGACCCCGAGCTGTACGAGGCCGCGTCGCTCGACGGCGCCGGCTGGTGGCGCCGCTTCCGGGCGATCACCGTCCCGCAGATCCGGCCGGAGGTGTTCGTCGTGGTCATCACCGCGACAGTCGGCGCGCTGAAGGTGTTCGCGCCCGTGCTCATCCTCACCGGCGGGGGACCGGAGGGGTCGACGGTCGTGCCGTCGTACTACTCGTACCGCAACTTCTTCGAGCTCTCCAAGGTCGGCTACGGCTCCGCCATCGCGACCGCCATGTCCATCGTCATCTTCGCCGTCGCCGGGGTCATGCTCTGGCTGCAGCGGCGGAGCGCCAGAGAGGAGGCCGTCGGATGACCGCCACCATCGCGCCCGACCGGGAGGCGACCCTCCCGACCCCGACCCGCCGCAGCACCCAGCGCCGGCGACGGTCTCGGCCCCTGCGCTGGGTCATCCTCGCGGCGGCGATCGTCGTCGCGCTGGTCATGCTCGCGCCGCTCGTGCTGCTCGTGCTCAACGCCTTCAAGACCGGAGGCGACTACTCCGCCCATGGACCTCTCGCTCTGCCGACGGAGTGGAGCCTGAAGTCGTTCCAGGACTACCTGGACCGCGTGGACTTCCTCCGCGCCCTGTGGAACTCGGTCGTCATCGCGACGCTCGTCGCGCTGCTCGGCACCCTGGTCTCCCTGCTCAGCGCTTACGCGATCGGGGTCGGCCGGGTGCGCGGCAGCACGGCGCTGCTGGCGGTGTTCCTGCTGGCCACGATGCTGCCGCAGGAGGCGCTGATCTACCCGCTCTTCTACGGGGCGCAGGCGACCGGGACGTTCAACACCGTGTGGAGCGTGATCATCGTCTTCACGGTCCTCCAGGCCGCCTTCGGCACCTACCTGCTGTCGAGCGTGATGTCGACGCTCCCGCCGTCGCTGCTCGAAGCGGCGGCCCTCGACGGGGCCGGGCGGTGGCGCATCCTCTGGTCGGTCGTCTACCCGGTGATGCGGCCGACCCTGTCGGTGCTCATGGTGTTCTTCTTCGTCTGGACGTGGAACGAGTTCTACATCCCGCTGATCCTGCTCTCCGACCAGTCGGTGCAGACGGTCCCGATCGCGCTCGCGACGCTCCAGGGGCAGAACTCCATCGACATCACCTCGCTGAACGCCGGCTCGCTGCTCTCGCTGCTGCCGACCCTGATCTTCTTCATCATCTTCCAGCGCACGCTGAGCCGCGGTGTCACCGTCGGCAGCGTCAAGTGACCACCAACCCAAGGAGAACCGTGCTTCCGACCCTGTCCGACCTGCTCGCCGCCGACGGCGTGAGCTCCCGCTCGATCAACGCGGAGAACCCGACCGGCGAACCCGGTAGAGCCGCGGCCGCGAGCTCGCACCTCGGCCCCGGGCGGAAGGGGAGCGCGTACCTCCCGCTTCCCGCCGGGGGGAGCCTCACGCTGGCCGACATCGAGGGCCCCGGCGTCATCCGGCACATCTGGATCACCGTGCCCGACCGCACGGAGGGCGGCCCGTTCGTGCTGCGCGACCTGGTGCTGCGGATGTACTGGGACGACGAGGAGCAGCCGTCGGTGGAGGCCCCGCTCGGCGACTTCTTCTGCAACGGCTTCGCCGCCCGCGCGCTGGTGACCTCCGAGCCGATCGTGGTCGCACCGACCGGCGGGATGAACTCGTACTTCGCGATGCCGTTCCGCCGCCGCGCGCGCATCGTGATCGACAGCGAGCACCCGGCCTCGATCGACCATGTCTTCTTCCAGGTCGACTACACCGTGGGCGACGACGTTCCGGAGGGGACGCCGTACTTCCACGCGCAGTGGCGGCGCTCGAACGCGACGACGGCGCTGGGGGAGGACCACGTCATCCTCGACGGCGTGACCGGCCGCGGCCGATTCCTCGGCGCCTACATCGGCGTGGCCGCCCTGTCGCGCTACTGGTGGGGCGAGGGCGAGGTGAAGTACTTCATCGACGGGGACACCGACCTCCCGACGCTGTGCAGCACCGGGCTCGAGGACTACGCGGGCGGCGCCTGGGCGTTCCAGGATGAGCTGCGCACCGACCCGGAGCCGGTGCCGCTGACCTTCAGCGCGCCGTACTGCGGGTACCCGTTCTTCAGCACGCGGGACGAGACGCGGGCGGCGACGTTCATCCAGTCGACGGCGCCCATGCATGCGGTGTACCGCTGGCACTTCCCGGACCCGGTGTGGTTCGAGCGCGACTTCCGCGCGACCGTGCAGCAGATCGGCGTGTGGGACAAGGGCCTGTTCGAGCGGGTGGACGACGTCTTCTCGGTCGCGTACTGGTACCAGACGGAGCCGCACGGCGCGTTCCCCGCGCTGGCGGAGGCCGCCGCACGCGTCCCGCGCTGACGCCCCCCTCGGCATTCGTGCCGAATGAGCGCTACTCGTCACGAATAGCGCTCATTCGGCACGAATCACGTCCGGGTCAGTTGAGGGAGGCGGCCCACTCGTCGGCGGTGAGGACCTCGGCCTGGCGGGGGAAGACCTTCTCCGTGAGGACGCGGTGCACCTCGGGGTCGGCGTCGGCGCAGGCGTCGGCGAGGACGGTGAGGCGGAGGTCGAGGTCGGCGGCCTGGCGCACGGTCGAGAGCACCACGCCCGAGGTGGAGATGCCGCCCAGCACGAGGGAGTCGACACCGAGCCCGCGCAGCAGCACTTCGAGGTCGCTGCCCGCGAAGGCCGAGATGCGCTTCTTGACGACCACGGGCTCGTCCGGCCGCGGGGCGAGGGCGTCGGCGATCTGCGTGGCGGGGCTGTCGAGCAGCATGTAGTCGCCCGCGGCGGCCGCGCGGGCGCCGAAGGACGAACCGGCGGCCACCTCGGGGTAGCCGGGGCGGAAGGCGACGCGGACGAAGAGGACGGGCATCCCGTGCCGGCGGGCGGCGTCGAGCGCGCGGGCGGCGGCGCCGACGGCGCCCTCGAAGCCGGGGCGGCCGGCGATGCCGTTCTGGAAGTCGAGGAGCAGGAGTGCGGTGGTCATGGGGTCCTCCGGAACAAAGTAGACAGTTACAACTGTGCAGTTTAGACTGTCCATATGACGACAGAGCAACCCGGGCCGACCCCGCATCAGATAGCCGTCGACCTGCGCGCCGTCTTCGCCCGGCTGCTGCGCAAGCTCCGCGAGGCGACGAACGAGGGCATCACGCCGTCGCAGGCGTCCGCGCTCTCCCGGCTCGGCAAGGGCGGCGTCTCCACGGTCAGCGCTCTCGCGCACGCCGAGAAGGTGCGCCCGCAGTCCATGGCGACCATCGTCGAGGCGCTCGAAGGGCTCGGCTTCGTCACCCGCAGCCAGGACCCGAACGACGGCCGCCGCCAGATCGTCGACCTCACCGAGGCGGGATGGGCGCAGATCGCCGGCCAGCGGGAGGCGGGCGTCGCGTGGCTCGACCAGGCGCTCACCGAGGAGGTCTCGCAGGCCGAACTGCTGACGCTTGCGGCGGCCACGGCCATCCTCGAACGGATCCTCGACCGATGAGCCGCAAGCCCGCGCCCACCGGCCGCTTCGACCGCCGCCTGCTCGCGCCGATGATGCTCGGCGCGGTGCTCAACCCGATCAACACCGCGATCATCGCTGTGGCGCTCGCGCCCATCGGCATCGCGCTCGGCGCCCCGGCGTCCGAGACGGTCTGGCTGGTGTCCGCGCTGTACCTCGCCACCGCGATCGGCCAGCCGCTCGTGGGGCGGCTGGTCGACATCTTCGGCGTCAAGCGCCTGTACCTCGCCGGAGGCGCGCTCGTCGCCGTGGCCGGCGCGATCGGCCTGCTGATTCCGGCGACCCACGACAGCGTGTGGTGGCTGGTCGCCGCGCGGGTCGTGCTCGGCCTCGGCACGTGCGCCGGCTATCCCGCGGCGATGCACCTGATCCGGGCCGAAGGGCAGCGGACGGGCGTGGCCTCGCCCGCGATCATCCTCACACTCCTCTCGGTCACGACGCAGACGGTGGCGGTCATCGGCCCGACCCTTGGCGGCCTCCTGATCGGAGCCTGGGGCTGGCGGGCGACGTTCGCGGTCAACCTCCCGCTCGGCGTGGCGTGCGTCATCCTCGGCGCGATCCTGCTGCCGCGCACCACGGGCCTGGAGCCCGCCAAAGAGGACCGGCCGCGCATCGACGGCCTCGGCATCCTGTTCTTCGCCGTCGCCATGCTGGCGCTGCTGGTCTTCCTGCAGAACCTCTCCGTCGCCACGCTCTGGCTGCTCGCCGTCGCGCTGGTCGCGGGGGCGGCGCTGGTCTGGTGGGAGCTGCGGGTGGATGCGCCGTTCATCGACCTGCGCGTGCTCGGCGGCAACGGCCCCCTGCTGCTCACGTACACGCGCTCGCTGCTGACGGCGACGATCGCGTACACCTTCGTCTACGGCTTCACGCAGTGGCTGGAGCAGGGCCGCGCGCTCGACCCGACGGCCGCGGGACTCGTGCTGCTTCCGGTGTTCGCGGCCGGGATCGTCGTCGCGCTCGCGTTCGGGCGGCGGCCGGAGGTGCTGTGGAAGCTGCTCATCGGCTCCGTCGCGCAGCTCGCCGCGGGCATCCTGGTGCTGTTCATGACCGGTGGATCGCCGATCTGGTTCCTGGTGGTGACGATGCTGGTGCTCGGCATCCCGCAGGGGCTCAACAACCTGGCGATTCAGAACACGCTGTACTACCAGGCGCAGCCGGAGCGGATCGCATCCTCGGCGGGGCTGCTGCGCACGTTCATGTACCTCGGGGCGATCGTCGCCTCCGTCATCTACGGCAACGTGTACGGAGAGCGCGCGAGCACCTCCGGCCTGCACGTGCTGGGCTGGGTCGTCATCGGCTTCGCCGTGGTGTTCCTGCTGATCACGGTGTTCGACCGGAGTCTGCGCGCCCTCGGGCGGGAGCCGAAGGACGCTCCGGCGGAGCAGTCGGCGGCCCAGGGCGCGGCGCGGGGCTGACCGCGTCGCCGCGCAGCGAGCGGACCATGCTCTGGAGGCTGCGGAAGGCGGCCGCCTGCTCCTCTGGTGTCATGCCGTCCAGCATCCGGAGCTCGACCGATCGGACGGCCGCGCTCGCCTGCTCCAGGCTGCGCCGGCCGCGCGGGGTCAGCTGAGTGGGCAGCGCCTTGCCGGCGGGGGGCTCGGTCGCGCGTTCGACGAACCCGTCGCGTTCGAGCGACTGGAGCAGCACGTTCATCGTCTGGCGGGTCACGAACGCGCCGCGGGCGAGCTCGGAGTTCGACAGGCCGGGGCGCTGGGCGAGCAGCTCGAGGCACGAGTAGTGCGTGATGTTCATGCCGAGCGGGCGGAGCACGTCCTCCATCGCCGTGCGCAGCGCGCTCGCCGCCTCCTTCAGCAGGTAGCCGAGGGAGGACTCCAGGTCGATGCCGCGGGCTTGACTCATGTCAGTATTCTGACATAGCCTCTGTATGTCAGAAAACTGACATCCCGATTGGAGTTCACCCATGCCCGTCACCGGCCCCGACTTCGTCTCGCTCCAGGTGCGCGACCTCGACGCCTCCCAGGCGTTCTACGAGCAGTACCTCGGCCTCGTCCGCTCTCCCGCCGGCCCTCCGCACGCGGTCGTGTTCGACACCGCACCCGTCGCCTTCGCGCTGCGTGACCTCGTGCCGGGCACCGACCTGGATGCGGTCGAGCGTCCCGGCCTCGGCGTCGCACTGTGGCTGCACGCCACAGACGTGCAGGCCATCCACGACGCCCTCGCCGCCGACGGCCACCCGATCGTCGCCGACCCGATCGACGGGCCGTTCGGGCGGACGTTCACGTTCGGCGACCCCGACGGGTACCACGTCACGCTGCACGATCGCGCCTGAGGTCCGCAGCCCCGCTTGGTGAGCAATCGAACGTTCGAATCTCCTGCCGGGCTGACATCGGTCGGAGATTCGGACGTTGATCGGCCGAATCTCCGACGGGGGGCGAGGGCGTCTTGCGGCCGGGGCGCCGGGGTCAGGCGCGCACCGTGCGGCATGCCAGCTGGACGGCGAGGCGTGTCTCGGGGTCGCCGAGGTCGAGGCCGAGCAGCTCCTGCGCGCGGGCGATCCGGGTGGAGACGGTGTTGCGGTGCAGGCCGAGCGCCTCCGCCGTCGCGGCGATGCCGGACTCGTGGTCGAGGTAGGCCGCGAGCGTCTCCACGAGCTCGGGGCCGCGGGCGAGCAGCGGGGCGAGCAGCGACTCCGCCGCCGGAACGAACGTGTCGCTCCCGGTCCAGGACAGCAGCAGCTGCTCCAGGCCCAGGGCGTCGATGCGCAGGAAGTACCCGGTCGCCGATCGATCGGCCGCGAGCCGCGCGGCGTCGGCGGCGCCCTCCAGCGTGGCGACGAGGCCGGAGGAGCCGGTCTCCAGCGTGCCGACGCCGGTGGCCACGTTGAACGCGCGGCGGGCGGACGCGTGCAGCATGCGCAGGGCGCGGACGCTGTCCTCGACGCGGCTCGGCGGCGGGGGAGCGGCGAAGCTCAGCCACCCGGTGACGCCGCGTCCGCTGGTGGCGGCGTGCGAGCCGGTGGGCAGGGCGGCGAGCTCGCGGGTGACGAACCGCAGCAGCTGGAAGGTGTCGACCCGGCTGCGTCCGAGCAGACGGAAGCCGAGATGGTACCCGCCGGTGCGCCAGCCGCGCTCCACCATCCGCTGTTCGAGCTCAGGGTCGCGGTCGTCGCCGCGCTCCAGGAACTCGCGCAGCAGCCCGGAGGCGACCGCGGCGTCGTTGACGTCGGCGACCTCGTCGATCAGGATGCGCGCCGCGACCGCGGGCATCGCGACCTCGGCCGCCACGCCGAGCGCACTCAGCTGCAGGGTGCTGAGGCCCGTTCCGAAGACGGCGAGCCGCAGGCCGGCGCGGCTCGGACTGTCCACCCGGACCGAGGCGGTCGCGCCCTCGGCGACCGAGACGGTGTCGAGCCACCGGGCGAAGTCGATGGCGGCGTGCACGGGTCCGGGCAGCTCCCCGCCGGCCTGCAGCAGCACGCCCTCGCTGTCGATCAGCGCGACACCGTGGCCGACGCTGGCGGAGAGGTGCCGCAGCAGGTCGGCGAGGTTGTCCGCGTGGTACTCGATCGACTGCGCGACGCGGCGCACGTAGCCCAGGGTCAGCGCATCCCGGCCCTCGACCAGCTCCCATGCCGCCCGGGCGAGCGCCATCGGCTCCGCGACGTCGAGCAGGGCGAGGCCGAACCGCTCGGCGAGCGTGCGGGTGCCCGGCCCGAACGCCTCCGCGCCCGGGGTCGCCAGGGCGCGGTAGCCGCGGTCGCGGACCCGGCGCACGAGCGCGTCCTGCTGCCACGGCGTCGCCGGCGGCGGCGAGGTGAGCAGGGCGAGGAGCCCGGCTCCGTCCGCGGGCAGGTCGGCTTCCGTCGCGCCGACGACGAGGTCGCGCCAGACGGTGGCGGGGTCGGCCCCGGTGAGGATGCGGACGCCGCCGCCGGCCGGATGGGCGAGCAGGGCGGCGAGGTCCAGGCTGTCGCTCACGCCGCCTCCAGACCGGCCAGGCCGAAAGCGGAGGGGGTGACGCGGGCCAGCCGGTCGTCGCGCTCCGTCCACCACGCCGGCGCCGGAAGGGCGAGCACGGTCACGTGGCGTGCGATGGCGACCCCGTCCACCTGAAGGATGTCGCGGGAGAGGGTGTCCAGCGCGACCACGACCTCTGGCGCGGAGGCGACGGTCTCCCCGTCGCGGACCACCGCCAGCAGTTCCGAGCGTGCGACCAGCCGCAGCAGCGAGCCGTCGTCGCCCTCGACCTGCACGGCGCTGACGAACGGGTCCTCCGGCGACGGCTCGACCCGCGACACCCGGCCGGAGCCGAGCAGCCGACCGCCGAGTGCCTGCGCCAGCGTCGCCGCGTCGGCCTCGGCTGCGGCCTCCATGCGTTCGCCCAGCTCCAGCGCCCGCGTCGTCGTGCCCGTCACACCGTGCTCGCGCAGGTCGCCCACGGTGAAGCCGGCCATCAGGACGGCGCCCGTTCCACCCGCCTGCACGACCGCCGCCCGCACCTGCGACTCGACATCGGCGGCCCGCGTGGTCTCCACGACGGCGACGCCCCGGCCCGTGTCGCACACGGTGACGACGCCCGGGAGCCCGTCGACCAGGACGGAGACCTGGTCGAGCCGCGGCAGCGCGCGGCCCATGCAGTCGGCGTCGACGACGGCGAGCCGGTCGGCCACGAGGAACGGCGCGAGGCCGTTCATCCCGCCGCCCTCCAGCGCGCACACCGCTCTGGCCCGCACACCGGTCCACCGCTCTGCTGCCGCGAGCAGCGGGTCGAACGCCGTCTGCGGAGGGATGCGCTCGCTGAGCAGGTAGGTGGAGCCGGCGAACGCGACGGTCACGCAGGGCGTCGACGGGTCGAGATCGTCGACCGTGTGCACGTCCAGCGGCCAGATCGGCGACCGCGCCGCCATCAGCCGCAGCAGCGTCGGGGAACCGCCGCCGCCGGAGCCGAGCAGGGAGAACCCCCGGCTCAGTGCGTCGAGGCGCTCCGGGCCGAGGGTTCTCATGCTCACAAGGGTAGGCGGAGTCAGGCCGATCCGGCCCGCGCGAGGGAGCCGGACTCGACCGGGACGAACTCCTCGGTCAGCCCGAACGCGCGCGGCCCGAACGCGGCGAGGGCCTCCGGCGTGCGCATCATCTCCGGGGTCGAGATGCCGAGCACCCGCACGCGCTGCCCGTAGCGCAGTCCCTCGGTCGTGATCGGCTCGCCCGACTCGATGTCGGTCACGCAGATCAGGTCGGGCACGATGGCCACCAGCTCCCCGTCGCGCAGCGCGATCAGGTTCTCGTTCTGGAACCGGATCTCCAACGTCGCGTCGTCGCCGGCCTCCAGGGCCGAGATGGTCGCCCGGCCCTTGGCGAAGCCCTCCGTCGTGCGCCGCTCGACGTCGGTGACCTTGCCGCTGAACAGCTCGCGCACCTCCGAGTACAGCGTCGTGGACAGCGTCTCCGCGATGGCCTCGAACGGCGAACGGTGCTGCTCGCGAGCCTCCCGGATCGACCGGCCGAGCGCGAGCGCCATCGACAGCGTGCGCGGGACGGCCGTGCGGCGAACGTCGGCGCCGGTCATCGCATACTCGGCGATGTGGCCGACGCCGCCCAGCCGGATGGTGACCCCACGGGCCAACCACTCCATCTGCCGGTCGTCATCGCCCGTGTCGATCACGACGGTCTCGCCCCGCTCGCCGGCGAGGGCGAGCGGGGAGCCGTGCACGCCGTAGACCGCGAAGGTCTCCATCGACAGCTCGGGGAACGCGCGGCCCATGCCGTCGGCATCCACCACCGGCAGGCCGGTCTCGGCCGCGACGATCAGCGGGATCATCGAGTTGATGCCACCGCACTCGATCGGCATGGTGGCGTCGGCCGCGCGGCCGAGGTGCGCCTCCAGCGTCCGCAGGGCGAGGGTCGGCTCGGTGCCCGCCGGGATCTTCTCGATCATCACCGTCGGCGCGCCCATCTGGGCGGTCGGAATGACGAACAGGTCGTCGGCGAGGTCGCCCGGGTCCAGGATGGTGATGCCCCGGTCGCCGAGCACGCGCGCGACCAGCATCTGGCCGATGTACGGGTCGCCGCCGCCTCCGGTGCCGAGCAGGGTGGCGCCGCGGGCGAGGTCGGGCAGGTCGGCCGCGGTGAGGGTCCAGCTCATGCGCCGGCCTCCGCGAGCTGCCGCTCCGGCGTGCCGTCGAAGCGGTGCGACGGCAGGTCGTATCCGAAGTAGGCGGGGCCGACCATCGCGAGCGCCTCCGGCGTATGCCAGCGCGGGTCGCTGGGGGCCGCGACCACGCGGACGCGCTGACCGTAGCGCAGGCCCTCCGTCGTGATCGGCTCGCCGCTCTCGGCGTCGAGCACGATGATCAGGTCGGGCGTCGTCGCGAACGTCTCGTCGCCCGCCTGGGCGATGAGGTGCTCGTTCTGGAAGGACAGCTCCAGCGCCCGGGCCTGACCCGGCGCCTCGATCCTGGCGCGTCCGCGTGCGAACCCGGTCGTGGTGGCGCGCTCGACGTCCACGACCTTGCCGGAGAAGAACTCCCGCCCGCCGAGCCGCTCGACCGTCGCGGCGACCGGGTCCGACTTCGCCCGCCGCGCCTCCGCGATCCCGGAGCCGATGGCCAGGCTGTGGGAGAGGGAGCCGCCGACCAGCGCCTCGCGGGCGACGGCGCCGCTCATCGGGAAGCCCGAGATCATCACCGAGCAGCCCATCTCGACGCAGGCGACGCGGGCGATCCGCTCGGTCCAGTGGTTGTCGACCGTCTGCAGCACGCCGACGTTGCCCTTCTCGTCGCTGAACGCCAGCGGGGAGGCCGTCACGTCGTACAGCGTCGGCAGCACCATCTGCAGCTCGGGGAAGGCGCGGCCCATCCCGTCGGCATCCAGCAGCGGCAGGCCGAGCGCGGCGGCCGCGGCGACCGGGATGGTGGAGTTCACGCCGCCGATCTCGGCGCACGCCACGTGGGTGACCGGCCGGCCGAGGTAGGTGCCGAGCGCGTGGACGGGCGCCACCACCTCGTCGAGGCTGGGCAGCTTCTCGACCATGACGGTCGGCGCCCCCATCATGGCGACGGTGAGCACGAGCGCGTCGTCCGGCACCTCGTCGAGGCCGACGACCGTGACCGGCCCGTGCTCGGCGAGCGCCTGCCGGGCGAGGAGCGACCCGATGTAGGGGTCGCCGCCGCCTCCGGTGCCGAGCACCGCCGCCC
>Ga0209563_100243_pt1 | contig 26174 bp, 27 predicted proteins | sample AraplaCvi_mMF_r2_FD_184271 | JGI IMG/M metagenome (GOLD analysis project Ga0209563, IMG submission 184271) | Arabidopsis root microbial communities from North Carolina, USA - plate scrape CL_Cvi_mMF_r2 (SPAdes) (version 2) | ecosystem: Host-associated > Plants > Roots > Endosphere | place: USA... | reverse complement strand
GCGAAGGCGGTCTGCCGATCATTGAAGTTCATCCACAGGGCCAGACGCCGTATCGCGTGCAATTGCCGGACGCGGCTTACAGCCTCTATGTGCAGAACAGCCTGGAGTTCGAAAGCGACCGCATCCGTCTGCGCTACGAGGCATTGAACCGTCCGGCGCAGGTGCGGCAGTTGCTGCTGGACAGCGGCGAACAAACCGTCCTGAAAGAAACCCCGGTGCTCGGCCCGTTCGACGCCGACGCCTACGTCAGCCAACGCCTGTGGGCTACCGCGCCGGACGGCACGCAGGTGCCGATCAGTCTGGTGATGAAACGCGAGATGGTCGGCAAACCGGTGCCGCTGTATCTGTATGGTTATGGCGCCTACGGCTCCAGCCTCGACCCGTGGTTCTCCCACGCGCGCCTGAGCCTGCTGGATCGCGGCATGGCGTTCGCCATCGCCCACGTGCGTGGCGGCGGTGAGCTGGGCGAAGCGTGGTATCGCGCAGGCAAACAGGAACACAAGCACAACACCTTCAGCGACTTCATTGCCTGCGCCGAATTTCTGATCCTCAACGGCATCACCACCGCTGAGAAACTGGCGATCAGCGGCGGCAGCGCTGGCGGCTTGTTGATTGGCGCAGTGCTGAACCAGCGTCCGGACCTGTTCGGCGTGGCGATTGCCGAAGTGCCGTTCGTCGACGTGCTCAACACCATGCTCGACCCCGATTTGCCGCTGACCGTCACCGAATACGACGAGTGGGGCAACCCCGCAGAGCCGGACGTCTACGAGCGGATCAAGGCGTACGCGCCGTACGAAAACGTCACCGCGCAAGCTTACCCGGCAATGCTGGTGATCGCCGGCTACAACGACAGCCGCGTGCAGTACTGGGAAGCCGCCAAGTGGGTGGCGAAACTGCGCGCGACCAAGACCGACGACAACGTGCTGCTGCTCAAGACCGAACTCGGCGCCGGGCATGGCGGCATGAGCGGGCGTTATCAGGGATTACGTGACGTAGCGCTCGAATATGCATTTGTGTTCAAGGTTTTGGGCCTGGCCTAGGAACTCCATCGGTCACTTGGGTCTTAACTCCAGACCCAGGAGGCCGATACTCATGAACCCGTGTAGGAGCTGCCGAAGGCTCGGGCCGCGATCGGACGATCTTTTGATCTTGCCTTTCAAAATCAAAAGATCGCAGCCTTCGGCAGCTCCTACAGGGGATCGTGTAGTGCCTGAAAACCGTGAAAACAATAAAGACCGCAACGACATGTCAGAACCGACCTTACTGAACAACGAAATCCGCGACTGGCTGATGGACTGTGGCCTGTTCGATCAATTGCAACTGGCGGACTTCGCCGCAGCCTCGGGCTACTTCAGCATCAGCACCGTGGCTGAAGGTGAAGCGATTTTCCGTGAGGGCGATGCCGGCAGTTTCATGTGCATCCTCCACACCGGTCAGGTCGCGGTGCAGAAAACTGGCCCTGACGGCCAGGTCATCACCATGGCCACCCTGCGCAGCGGTCGGGCGTTCGGCGAAATGGCCGTGCTCGATGGTGAGCGCCGTTCGGCGACCTGCGTCGCGGCGAGCAACTGCCAACTGCTCAACCTGGGCAAGGACTCACTGGAAAAGATGCTCAACGACGCGCCGAAGATCGCCGCCAAGATCATTCGCGCCCTCGCCGTGTCCCTTTCCAAACGCCTGCGCATGGCCGACGGCCAACTGGCGGCGCAACAGGTTTAACCGCCGGGGGATTTGGCCTTGGTGCTGTTCGGCTCGATGCCCGGCACCGGTTGATCCTTGCTTGGCGGGCTGGGCATTTCGATTGGCACCAGCGGCGGGCTGCCACTGCCGGCGCCGGCCTTCGGTGCGCTGATCGGGGTGATTTGCGGATACGGCGTTGGCGTGGCGGTACCCGGCGAGCCGGGTTGCGGCGTCGGGCTGACCGGAATGGTCTGCTGCGCCTGCACTGCAGTAATCGCGAGCGCGGCCAGGGCAATGGCCGTTAGAATGGTGCGCTTCATCAAGGGCTCCGTTTGGCCTCTAGTCTGCGTTCAGGCTACTCCCAACGGGCCTGCTTGCCTTCCCCCCTTGTAGAGATTTCCATGAAACGTTTCGTTCTGCTCGACACCACGCCGATCCCTGATAGCGGCGGCGCCCTGTGCCTGTTCGAGTATGGCGAGGATTTCGTCATCAAGATCCAGGGCGGCGACGGCGGGCAATTAATGAACACGCGCATGCACGGTTCGGAAGATGCGCTGGCCGAGATTCCTTGCCGCAAGGTGGCCGGACGGCCGAATTCACGGGTGCTGATTGGCGGTCTGGGCATGGGCTTCACCCTCGCCTCGGCGCTCAAGCATCTGGGCAAGAGCGCCGAAGTGGTGGTCGCCGAGCTGGTGCCCGGCGTGGTCGAGTGGAACCGCGGCCCGCTCGGGGAAAAGTCCGGGCGCCCGCTGCTCGATCCGCGCACGGTGATCCGCCAGGACGACGTCGCCAAGGTCCTGCAGAGCGAGCCGAACGGCTTCGACGCAATCATGCTCGACGTCGACAACGGTCCTGAAGGCCTGACCCAGAAGGCCAACAGCTGGCTGTATTCCGCCGCCGGTCTGAACGCTTGCGCCAAGGCCCTGCGGCCCAAGGGCGTGCTGGCGGTGTGGTCGGCCAGCGCTGACCGGCAGTTTTCCGACAAATTGAAGAAGGCCGGGTTCAAGGCCGAAGAAGTCCAGGTGTTCGCCCATGGCAACAAGGGCACCCGCCACACGATCTGGATTGCCGAGAAGCTCAAGGGCTGAGCTAAACTCTGCACATAACCGTCATTAGTCTTTTTACTAAGGTGAACCCATGAGTTCGTCCACCCCGACCAACACGTCGAAGCTCGATCGCATCCTTGCCGACAACCAGCGCGACAAGGAAATGGGCTACCGCGACAAGGCCCTGAAGATGTACCCGCACGTCTGCGGCCGCTGCGCCCGTGAGTTTTCCGGCAAGCGCCTGAGCGAACTGACCGTGCACCACCGCGATCACAACCACGACAACAACCCGCAGGACGGCTCGAACTGGGAACTGTTGTGTGCGTATCTGCTAGGAATATGGCATGCGACACAGGGATCACGGGCGTCGCGCCCACAAATGCCACATCTTTATGATATTCGAAAAACGGCGCTGCTTTAAAGCGCATGAGCTCGACGACTCGATCACTACACCTGATGCATTTAAATTTTTTGAAGGTAAGAAGAAATGACTAAATCTTCAGCAGAAACTGCAAAGCTGGATCGAATTTTGGCTGACGCCAAACGCGATAAAGAAATGGGCTATCGCGATAAAGCGCTGAAAATGTACCCGCACGTCTGCGGCCGCTGCGCTCGTGAATTCTCTGGCAAGCGCTTGAGCGAACTGACCGTACACCATCGCGATCACAACCACGATAACAACCCTCAGGACGGATCAAACTGGGAACTTCTTTGCCTTTTTTGTCATGATAATGAGCACTCTCGTTATACTGACCAACAGTACTTCTCAGACTCTTCAGTGAGTTCCCCTAAAACTTCAGTCGCTACCCACAACCCATTTTCAGCACTTGCAGATCTTCTTAAAAAGCAGGAAAAATAATCCCCAAAAAAATAATTCCTTACTATCAACAATAGTCTGATGTTTAATTTCCGTCTAGAACCTATGCATAGCTTATTAACTTTATATTAGCAACCTTCAAAGCTTTAAACATCAATACCCCTGCTCTCTTCGCCCAATCCATCGACCAACCTAGCCGCCGGCTCAGTCGCCCGCGTGGACAACCCATAAGCACCGCTGGGATGGGCCGGATTAATACTCAGGCAAACAAAGGAGTGTACTTCTTTACAGGAACGGCAGCGCGCGCAAGCCGCGCAGAACTATACGGGCATCAAGTCTCCGGTCTATAGTTTCTCGGCGTCGTGTAGTGGTCTAGTAAAACCAGAAACCTATTTAGGCGAGGATGCCCCCTAGATTGAGGCAACAGATGATCAAACAATGCCACGCCTTACCCCTGAATTTCTAGGGGCCGGCTAATACGCCCCCGAACTCCAGCATCAAGCAGGATGGTTTACGCGTATTTTTAAGCACCCCCATCTACCGTTACGTCAAAAACTTCATGCGTGGTTCTCGAAATGGTCAGTACGCTTAGCGTACTGACGAGAAATCAGGCATAGCGTCGTAGCATTCTTTGCTGGAAGGATGGCCAAGCCCCCTATTTCAAGAGGAAATCTGGATTGATAATTTTTTTAGATATCGATGGCGTTCTGCACCCCCTTTTCCCCCGTAAGGACCGACCTGCGAGGGAGTCTGCGCCATTTGCGTACCTCCCTAGGTTATCGTCAGTCCTGCGCGATTACCCGCACACTTACGTGGTCATCAGCAGCACTTGGCGCGTAAATCGAACCTTAAATGAGCTAAAATCTCTGTTTCCTTCAGATCTGCAAGATCGAATCATTGGCTCAACTCCAATTCTAGAGGACTCCCAGCAGCCGGGAGGACGAGAAGGCGAAGCATCAAGCTGGCTCGACTCTTATCCTGAACATACAAGCTGGCTTGCAATTGATGACTGCGCCGTCTGTTGGTTTAGCCTTTCAAAACTTATCCTTTGTGACGACGGTTTTCGCGAGGAAGAAGAGATCGCGCTTCGATCCGCCATTGACGACGAAAGCTCAAAGCTTCGTAAGTAGCAGGAGTTTCGATTTCTTGCGCGGCAACCCTATTGATTAAGCTGCTATAGGTTAAAGGACGGCATCGCTGGCTTGATCCAGCAGACAAACAATCTTGTCATGGCGCCAGACGCTTTCCCACTTCAAGCTTAAGGTATGTAAGGTGCGTTCATTTGCCCCTCACATCTGGTGCGTAGCGCACTCATCCATGCACACGGAACTCAACGCGAGCATAATCAAGTGACTCGAATGATAACGTGAGACCCGCAGATCATGAGTGAAAACCAGCGCTGGACAGTTAGATGCAAGGACACCGGTGACGGCAGCGGCGATGTGATCGTTAATTTGCCGCCAAAGTTACTTTCACAACTCGGCTTGGGAATTGGCGACGTACTTACCATCGAAGTGGTGAGCGGAGTAATAGTTCTCCAACCATTGCGCGGCCTCTTAACTCTTTCCTCATCCGCCGGGGCTTTACGAGAAGACTTCTACCAGGCTTATAGAATGCGCTTGGAAACCTATCTCCATATTCCCCCCCAAGCCTCGGATCAAGCCATTCACGAACTGATCGAAGCAGGCTTTCCCGCCAATAGTCTCCAAGCACTTTGCGATCAGGGAATTATAAGTCCTGCCGAGCTTGATAGGATCATTCCCTACCGTACCTTTAAAATGCGCCTGGCATCCAACCAGCACTTGAAAGCCGATGAGAGTGATCGATTGTTTCGTGCGGTGCATATTACCGCGATGGCCGTGACGGTTTTTGGTGACACCGAGAGAGCCCAGAATTGGTTGTCCAAACCCAAATCACGTTTTTCGGGAAAAAGCCCGTGTGATCTGCTTTCCACCAGCCTAGGGGTCTATCGAGTGGAGGAAATGCTGATCCAAGTGGCAGAGGGCCTTTATTGTTAGTTTTCTAGTGAGAATGACAATACCGACGTATGCGTCAGGAGATCACGACTTGCGTGAATAGATATGCTGACACCTACGCCACAGCAACTGATCGATTTCACTCGCGCGTTGCGTCGGCAGGCGCGTGAGGACATCGACATGGCACGAGAGCGCTGCCCAGCTTTTCAGGCTGTAATTCAGCGCTTTGCTGATGGCTGAAACTCACGCACAAGAACTCGCGAGGCGATCATCCAAGCACGCAGTCTATCTGCTTGCTGCGAAAGTGGCAGAAAAAACTTTGGATTATAAAGTTACCACCAAGTCCATATTTTTTTTTTGCTCAATGCATTCTTTACGTGAAGTTCAACCACTCGTCGCGCACTATCTACTACATTCCCACTACTTAAAGCTTTTTCCAAAGCATCAAGCCCATATCGTGCCTCAACTTCTTTTGCAATTTCAATTAAGTTCTCCGGCACTTGACTAATGTTAAAAATCTGAGGATTAAAATATAGAGATGGAGACAGTGACTTTAAAGCATTGCTGGCAACTAGTGAATTTAAAGCTCTGCCTCCAGGAAAATAAGCCAACTTCGTTCTTAAGTAAATCTCATCTTGGTTTGATATTTGTTTTTTTATTAATCTCTGCAAGGGATCATAAAACTTGCATAGAAGCAATTTATTCCGCCCCCCCTCACTTACCCCTACAATAAAACCGACTATTATTACCGCACCACTCAATCTATAGTCCAATTCAGAAAACACAGGGTTTAATAGCAAATTTGACCAAGCCTCAAAGCTTTCTATATTTTTTCCGGAATCAATCTGAGCTCTTGCCAGTTGTTCCACGACTGCAGGAGTAACTTCGAAGGCGTTTTTAGAAATTTTTGACAGAAAGCCTGGAGCACTGATTACCCAGCGAGCTAAATATTTTTTTACTTCTTCACTGCCGCGAGACAGCAATCTCACAACTCCGAACTCAGGCAACTCTGGCGAAACCGACTGTATCGCAATGATAGTTTTAGGACCAATATCTAATCCAAAAACCTCGAATAGCTCTTGCGCATTAATTCTTGCCTTTCCGAATATTTCACCAATGACTTTCGCACGACTCTCATCAGAAGCTGGCCAAAACTCCTTAACAACAACCAACTCAGGCCGTAGCTGCATCATAAAGAGACGATTGTGATCGTCTACAATCTCTACCAGGACTCCAATATTCGAAATTTCCACGAGTTCACAAAAAACAATTCGACCTATACTACCTTCCAAACTATTCATTACGGAAAAAAGCGCAAACTTAAGCTCCTCGTCAGAAAAGCTCATATCCGAAGGCAGTATGCCGCCACTACCTACATCAATGCTTTCATTTCGAAAAACGCATATAATATTAATTATATCCTTTGCACTCATAGCGACTTTTAACTCAGCCATGAATGCATCTCGCATCAGCCGTGAAAGATGTGCGTCGTGAGCTAGTTTACAAACCTGAGTAAGACGCAGCCCTATAGGCGCCCCCTTTACTTCAGATTGTAACTGAGCAAGATCGGGGGCAAGCTCTTTGGGATGTTTGCTCTCGATAACATAGCGACCGAGGAAAGCGCGGAGATTTGTTGTTCCTGGATATGGCAAATCATCCAGTAACGCCAAATGCCCTTCGTGAACAACTGAGTTTTCCATGTTATAAAATTCTGATTCACGCTTCGAAAAACGTAAATTGCATGCAGCATCAACTCCCGTATTTACATCTAGCGGGCATGTAACAAAAGTAAACTCTCGTCGCAAGCTTGGCCACATTTGCCTCCATAGAGATAACGCAAGTAGTTCATTTTTTTCACCCGACGCATACGGTAGCACTATATTCGAGCGAGAAGACTTTCCATATATTTGAGTAAGCGCACTCATTGCACGCAAATCATCGACGATATTTATTTTTTTTGTTCTTTCTGAACGAAAGATGATTGGAGATATAAAATCATGACTCACTCCGTCCTCAGGATGTCTAAAAAGAACTCTCAGTTCCATGAGATCCGAAATAAGTGTTAGAGCTTGGTAATCTAAAATTATAGAATGCGTCCACACACTACCAGGTCTGTACCCCCCCCCCGCACTCCATGTTCTTGCAAGCACATGTTTTGCGGCACTACGTAAAGGATAGGATACTAAATATGACTGCCCTTCTTTCATCTCTAAAGCAGCCATTGAGTCGCTCATAACTAGCATGACGGATCTGGAGTGGCTGTCCAAATTGATTGAGCTAGCCAACTCTTTATGACCTCGGTCATAGCCATGTAAAACTTGGTCAATTACTACCGAATTTGGACGCATAGTCTTAACACTGCCCTGACATAAGCCAACTGAGCGGCGCCGAGAGATCATGCGGTTGCGCACCATGTCCCACAACCCTAATTCGTTCAGAGGGACGAACTACTTTTTCAAGTGACGCCTTCATCTGCGGTAATTTTCCACCCTGAGCGCTAACGCCATATACTCTACTATTCCACAACATAGAATTTGTAATTAAGAATTGAGCTAGCATCGGCCTATTCTCTAGAAGCCACTGATCAGGTGTCCGTCCCATCGTAGCCACAACATCCCATGCAGAAATCATAACAGCGACTTTCCGACATCGAGGACTCAGCGGGCGTCTGTTTGCGACTTGTAGAAACTCAACTATTTTTACTTCCTCTGGCATGTTTTCCGGTTTGAATACATCGAATTTTTGCTGCGCATCACTACTTTCAACTAGCTCGGGCGGACCTAAAATATCCATTAGGTCGGCAATTAGAAGCATATCGTCTTCTTTATCTGCGTTGGTAAATAGAAGAACGCCGTCAGTATCTATCAACGCGTCATAAAGCTCTTTGTTGCATTGACCATTGCAAGCAGGTTGTTCGAATGCCTCTCCACGTAGATCAGGTATTGATAGAATTGACTCAACACCGCTTCGCCGGTCTCGCACATTGAACTGTACCCAACCCTCCGTTGTAGGCTTAGTCCTGCTCACCCTATTGCAGGCCAGCCAATCATCCTCTAACCGGTTCAAATGAGCTTCGTTATCAGCAAGCCCCGTCAGCTCTAACTCAGTACTCACTTCATTGGCTACAAAAACATGTCGCAAAGCAGCGATAAATGTACTTTTTCCGGAGTTTGGCATTCCAACAATTAATTGATTCATCATCATTTTTTACTCCGATACACATGCATGAGTTTGTCCATCTCAGTCAGGTGTACAGGCCAAGCAAAAACCTGCTCGGCGGCAAAGGGTGCAGGATCTTTCAGAATCTCGAATAGCAGCTCTTTCAAGCCTTCGGCAATCTCCGTAGCTCCATCTCTACGCCGTGCAGCAATGAGTAGCGGGGTAATTTCTACTCTCCCATTAGTTCGGCTGGTTAGATCTGAAGCCAAATCACGAAGGGATACTCTGGCTGCCTTTAGGTCTTCTTTTGATTTCGCCAAGTCCGCTTTTGTACCAACTAATCGTACAGTTTTTCTTGTTAATAGTGATTGTTGGTCCATGGTCATCAACAATCTGCGGAGCCTTGACGTGGGGAGGTGAGGCGCTTTCAAAAAATGCTCGATATCCACCAATAAAAGTATAACATCGGCTCTTGCTAGCTCACTAAACTCAACAATGCTGGCTGGATTATCTAGTACGTTATCAAAATGCTCGCCTGATCTATCAGAAAAGATTATTTCTTTTATTCCCTCAGTGGTGGCCAACCTCAGGTGTGTAAAGCTGAGTTTGGCTGAGGTAGGTGTACGTGGTGTATTCGGAATCAGTCCATTGGAAGCGACGCGAGCTAAATGACACCTCTCCTCATACCCTCGTAGCGTTTCGGACCCCGCAAACTGCACGTCAGGAATATGGCCTCGGTGCAACATTTCATACATTGTTGCAATCATTGTAGTTTTACCGACTTCAGGACCGGCCACTACACCTACAACAATTCCTCCTCTCGCGCGCAACAACGAATCGCAGCTTAGGGCGTCAAGGCTGCTTAGCCCACGGGTACTTACCAAATCACTTGACCGAGGGGAGTCGTCAACAGAAACGGAGATGTCATCGGCCACTAAATTAGCTACGACATCAGGACATTCTTCAAAATTTAGGCCGTTGATACAAACCCCGGACATAGGGCCATTGCAGCCTGGCAGACTGCATCCGTAAGCGTTGACATCCATGATCATTTACTCAGTCCTGCTAGCACCAGTCGCTCGCGGTACACTTGCAGCGCTAGATCCAGAGGATTCAGTTTCATAGAAGGATCGATGTCGGTAAGGCGTTTAAACCGTGGTTGCCAATCTTCGGCATCTGCGCTATCAGCTGCCAGCCCTTGGGCGGTGCTAAAGGGTATCAAGTCAGCCAACTTTCCGACTGCTAACGCGCCATATGTTTCTTTCCGCCAAGCTCGATCAAGATTCGTAGCAGCTTCGATTATACTTACATCACCTAACTCACCCTGACGCCCGCTCTCAACAACCAAACTCAATAACGCAGGAGCTGCAAAAAGTCCAAACTTTGCAGGGTTTTTGTCATAAAGTTCCTTACCTGCCCGTAACGCTGCCTCAACCGTAGCTATCTGACGAAACGGTTTTGCGGCATCGGTACTCCAACCTCCGGTTACCCACCAGTGAGTCCGGAGCTCCTTTTCAAGCGCAGTTACATATGTAAGTGTCTCGTTGTCGGCCTTCGCAGTAGCTGATGACACTGCCTCAACATACTTAATAAGTTCCTGAATGGAGCCCATCAGGGCTGGTTTTGCTGTATGCAGATATTGCTGATTAGTTGCAGAATCTAAATTGACGACCATTTCAGCCAACTCCTTTGGCTGTTTAGTTGCAGCCCTAGGTTTGGGTATGACGTTGCTATGCCCCTGAGCTTCAGCCAAAGTACGTTCGGCAAGTATCAGCAACTGATCGTCCAGTGCTGGTTTCCTCAAACCGCCCACTGAGGCTGTCACTAAGCAAAGCGCCAGCACACCGCTGAGGCTGGTATCGTTCTCTAACTCATAGCTGGCTATCGATGTCGCCAACAAAATCGCTTCTTTATCTGCAGGTTGAACATCGAACGTAGGATCCTTTTCGCTAAAAGCTTCAAAGAATGCGGGAGCTGCGCCGTCTCGCACCAGCCCGAATACGTAACGAAGCAGCTCTGGAATGCCGTCAGTGGTTAACGCTGAGGCGGCGGCTTCGACTCCGACTCCACGAGCCTCGATCAGCTCTGCATCAGTTGCCAACCCGAATTTTCCGTATAGGATCCCCATCCGCTTTATCGCTTGCATCATTCCTGCTCCAGTTTTTCCATTAGGTCTTCTAGCGCATCCATTTGCCCTGAATCGCGCGCACGAATTAATGAGAGCTTAAAACGCTCCACATCTGTTAAGCGGCTATCATGTTCCTCCGCTAGCTTTAAATGCCCGACAATCTCATTTTTTTGCGAGAGTGTAAGCTTGAAAAACCGGTAAACGGATAGTCGGAAACGATGCTGCGGTTCCACAATAACCCCTCCCTCCGCACCAACGGCTGTCGGCACCGGTGGCCGAGATCGATCTATAGCCGCCGAACGTGCCTGATTGAACATCGCATCTGGCAGGTTAGGTAAATTTATGTCGGTACGATGAATGGGATCGTATCCAACATCCTCGATAGAGCGGAACTGGGCAGGGTCGCCCTGCCAGTCTCGAGCATGTACCTCAACCTTGAGTTTTCTGGGCGTTCCCGGCTCAACGTATACCTCGATGATATTGTAGCCCGGTCTCCAATTAGGCTCAGCTCGATGGGGATTGACTGATCCCGCAAAAAGCTTCACCCAGTCCCTCCCAGGCACAACGCGTTGATCGTGCTCATGGCCAAAAAGTTGGATTCGAGCACTATTATTGAATGCCTTTTCCGCCTCCTTCTGGTCGGCAAGCCATATCGGAGGGTGATGTGCCATCACCAAATATTCAATACCGGTTTGACGTGGGAGCGTCCAAGCTCGGGATCCTAAGAACAGGCTTCCTTCAACATCCGATAACCCCGAAAGCAACGCCGTGTTCAGCCCCCTGATTCGAAGAGTCGAGCCATCATTCAGGGAAAAATCGTGTTCCCATACGAACGTAGTGGCATCGGCAAAAAAAGATGACTGGTAACGTGCAGCAAATTCGTTGTAAGTGGATATAGGTAGATAGAAAAGACTACAGGCGTCGGGTTGGATCAATCGCCTGGTTAGAGCCTGATCGCGATCAAAGTGGCTCTTACCTCGACGGACGGCATCATGGCCATCCTGAATAAGCGGATTTTCAACAATTACCCCCTGATCTACGTCGTGATTGCCAGGGCACATAAGGACGTCTTCTGATCCACATCCTGCGGCTGCGCAGACCTCCTCAAGCCAACGTGCTGCTTCTTCAAACTCTACGCGTTTTCCCGCGTACGCGATGTCACCGGTCACAAGGATGGCGTTTGCAGGTCCCAATCGCTTACACATCTCTGCGATGTCGTGAGTAACCGAATTCCTTAACTCGCGGTCAGGATCGAATCCGAACTGAGCAGCCTTGTGATTGAAGTGGATATCTGAAAGATGTACAAACCGCAGCCTAGTCGCTTCACTCATAAAGGTCCCAATCTCAATAACCGCGATTATTCAACGCAGGAAAGGCCACTGTCTAAATTGACAGTCATGTTTTTTTGTAGGTATTTAAAAATGAGGGAAGGATATGCGGCTGGTGAAAAAATCGCCAAATCTCCCAAATTCTTCTTATTAATCAATGACATGGAGTGCATGAAAGTCACCTGCAACCACGCACAAACCAACAGTTCCTACCAAGATGCTGTATAGCGTCAATGAACCCTGGCATGCCCTTCTCCTTGTACCATGGGATGATCGCTAATTAATATCACGCTAAGCTGAGCTTTACGATCATCCTAGGAGCTCTCAGGGCATCAAGGCGTCCCTTTAACGCTGTTTTATTCTTTTTCTGCGAATTGAAGTCGAGGATAAGCACTGAGATGGCCGACCACGTCCAGGGTTTCTACTACGCTTCGATCGAAATCGGCACTCATCCCAACGCCTTGCTCATGAGATTGAGATGGCTACGCATCCTGATTTGACTGAAGGCTACGACATGACGTTCTTCTCGACGGTGAACAGCTAGCGTCAGCGCTTTTGCTCTGTGTGAAGGCATCTAGGCTATCGTCTTTCTTATCCCGGCATCGTTTCTGCTAAATGGACGTATAAAAGTGCTCAAGGAATGGTTCGAACAGAAACCAAATTGCAGAGCAGCTCGTCGGGCGAACGATAGTTTATTCGTGGCTGATGTAAATATCTGTTATTTCGCCATTTTGCCAAGTGAAAGGTCCTACACCAGAGCCTTGGCCAAGCCCACATCAAAGTGATCACTTTACCCGTACCGAAACGCGACTCTCGTGTCTATAATTCCCAGTAGTGACATACATGCACCATTACTTGCATTATAGCTTTGACGTGATCATCCCAGGGCCAAGAACGATAGAAAGCAGTGTAGCCAACGAAGGCTTAAAATCGCTAAGCGTCATGCAGGAATCTCCATGGAGCTTCCCGGATCCAGCAATGGTTGGCTGAGCAGCACAGCAAAACGTTTGGCTGCTCCGATTTTAAGGTACTGAGTTGGCAACCAAATGTAGGAATTCAACGCCTTTCTCAGACCAACAATTGAGTGCTACGAATTCCACCCAAATAAACCACAAGCCCAGTCATCAAGCTTTGGGCTAAGCAAATATCAAGGCAGGATTTTGTGCCTTTTACCAAGGATATGACGAATGAGAGAAGACAGCCCGTTTATCGCAAATGTACACGTGAAGTATCCCGTACCTCAGAAGATCAGCGCCATTCTTGATCGGTTGCACAAGCTTGAACGTGGGCCACTCACCTCCATGCTCAACACCTTAGCAATTGGCAAGCAGGAGAACTCCGCTGAGTTTGATTGGGGTCAGTGCGTTGGCTATGCGAACGCTCTTTTCTTCACAGGCAAGATTGATGCTGATCAGCAACGCGATCTTTGCATCCATGCGAAAGAACTCCGTTCGAGCCGGCAAGAATAAAGAGGAAATAAGCATTTGGATTATCTAATTTCCTTATTGAACAGATTTGATCAAATGCCCGGAGCCGGGAAGTTTTTTTGCGCCTGCATAGCGCTCGTTTGCATTTTCTTTTTAGTGACTTTCTGGCCGAAAAAGCGTCAACCGCCAGGTACGGGTCAAGAACCCGAATAGTTAGGAAATTACGACAGGTGAAATCTTAATGATCATTATCGACGACATGTTACGTGAGCGGGTGAATGCGATCGGATGGGAAATCCCTGCAGGTGTTGTTTTACGGGTACACGCTGTTCCACCTAGAGATGAGCTAGACGAACAAGGCTCCATAACCGTGGATACCGTACAAGTGACCGCTTCAAATTCGAGATTTTTTAAAGACAAGAATTGGTGGGTCACCTCTACTAATCTGAGCTGTATCAAGCAACGGGGTTGGTGGATCCCCTCCAATATTCCTGCTACAGCGGCTATCCAGTTTGCTCTGCGAATCGATGACGGTATGCGGTTTTTGCGATTTTTTGATGATGGCAACATAGACGCCATCAGTCGCGAGTGGCCAAATGCACCGGAAGTGATTTTCAGCGACACAGATCCGCTGTATAAAACCTCAAAGTAAGCAAGAAAAGTCGCCCATGTACGTGCACGCCAAGCCTAAACCGATGGGTAAGTCAAGTAGGATAGGCGTGTCCTCGCGTTCGCGAATATGTGAAGCTGTGAAGCTGTGAAGCTGTGAAGCTGTGAAGCTGTGAAGCTGTGAAGCTGTGAAGCTGTGAAGCTGTGAAGCTGTGAAGCTGTGAAGCTGTGAAGCTGTGAAGCTGTGATATGAAAAAAATTCAATTGTTTAGCGCGCTGTTCTACTTGGGAATGGCTGGCACGGCATTTTTTTGCTTGGCCAGTCCGTCTGGTGGTTTCGATTGGTTAACTGGGCAAGGTCTTGTCGATACTTTGAATGTCTAACGTCCTAAACAGATGCATAGCAGAGCTCCTACGAGATATCTTTCTTATTTGGTCCACCTGTAATCAAACTTACTCCCCTTGTTGACAACTTTCTGCGCAAAATTAAATTTTCAGATTCAAGATCAGCAATTCGACTCTGGGCCATATCAAGTTGACTTTGCATGGAAACTATATTTATAGCGTACATCTCATTATATTTTCGCGCAATCTCGAAATAACGATCTCGCCATTCGTCTGCCGAAGCAGTAACACGCTTGCGCACAGTCTTGGCTCCAACCACAACCAACCCGTTTAAATTTTGAAGCCACTCTTTAACAACAACTTTTGTAGTAGTATTATGCTTTCCACCTTGAAGGGTGACTTTATGTATCGACGCACGACGACAAACTTCAGCAAGTGACAACCTTCCATTATTATACGGATACAGCCCATCATTATCTTCAATATCTTTCTCAATTGCCTCCATGGCTTTCCTCAGCTTAGTCAAAACCTCATCACTTCTTGATCGCGAATGAATTCTAAGCGGGCTTTCTTGAGTCATGTAAAACCTCGGTAATCGGCGCATAAATTTGAACTAAAGGATGGTTTTGCCACCTTTTAGAAATGTCCTCCCAGCGATACAACCAATTATTTAATTGGCCAGACCATTGCGCGATAAGTATTGGCTCATCTTCATCGACCGCTCGTTGAAGATTTTTTATTATCTCTGGAATAGCATCTTCAGCCTGTACTTTGTTATACGTTGTTAACAACTGAAACGGACACCCACTCTGACAATATGCTGGATTGGCTCCGCTTTGTGATTTTGAGCAAGGTCCACCTTCTCCTGTTGGTAATGTACAATATATTCCTGGTGCAACTAACATCCATGTCCTTCCATCAAATGTTTCACGGCGTGCAAACTCATAAGCGTCTTGAGGCTCAAACTCAGACTTACCCAACAACTGCAAATATTCAGTTTTCCGATTTCGCAATTGCTCACCAACCGCTCCTCCCAACTCAGCAACATCAGCAATAATATCGACAGCCATTAATATTACCAACTCCCGCTGAACAACCAAAACATCACGTGCAATTTGTTTATCGCTTAATATGTAACTCCGAATTGTCATCTGAGGATCTTCATGCCCAAAGCAATCCATCAATATAGTAGGGGAATTTACGAGCGAAAGCGCGACCACACGAGCTAATGTTTTTCTAAAGCGATGCAAATGCATATTAGGCGCTTCTACGGAAAGCAACTTTTTTAGCTTTAGTTTTACGCAGTAAACATCCATAAACTTAGTTAGGGAAATATGTTTGGTACCCATATGGGATCGGCCAAAATCCCTCAAATGAACCCATAGGTGGTTACCATCCACATTCCCCCTAGCCTTTACAAGTTCACTTAGCCGGATCTGCTGTTTTATAGCTGCAACCACAATGGCTGGAGCAGGGAAATCTCGAATACGACCACCGTATTCATCAGCAAACTTGAACGTTCTGCCTAGTAATCTACTTAAATCTTCCTTTTCCTGAAGGCAACTGACATTTAAGCTAGAAACCTCTGAGGCGCGAGGCCCACTGGCTAGACAGATAGGAAACAGGTGAGCTCCCTGAAGAACGCAAAGCATGCTCCAAGCGTCTGCAAAAGTTTTAGGCGGCCATTCCATAACGGGAAGTTTCTGATGAAGTATAAACCCCCTACGTCTAGTTGCTTTCAACTCTAGCTCATAGCCCAACTCATTTAAAGGTGTACCATCTGGTGTAGTCCAATCCCAATCCCGAATAATTTTGTCTCTGAGTTTAGCGTTCTTTATTTGCTGGGTCCTAGGATGGAATGGTTGTACGCTCAGGCTCTTAGAAACTGGGGTATTCATCGCTGATTCTAATGCATCGAGTAACGTCGGCCCCAATTCGGTAATGATTTTTATAGATCGCCATCCGCATTCGCTAGTGAATACATCGGGAAACGGTTGCCACTTGCTGGAGCCTTCAGTTACACGTTCACTATCTTCCTCTCCATGTCGATTGCGCTCTGCCGAAACCCCTTCAACTCGTGCAGTCAACAAAGGCGCGTCAGGTATAAGTCCGCGAAGATGAAAATTTACTAAAGTTTTAATTAAAGACAATCCTGGTGATTTTAAATCTTTAAAGTCTTCTTCCGTAAGCAGACTCCAAAATTCGGTATCAGAAGACGGATACGATAAAACCTTACGCGACAGCACCAATAAAATTGCCAGCTCCGTGCTCAATGTAGAGGGCTTAACAACTCTCCTAAGCCCCGCAACTAAGCTTCTAACAATTCCATATCTGACTATTTCTGCCCAAGCACGGTTTACTTTCACGCAACTAGCATCGCCTCCAGGAAAAATATTAACCATCTCAATAAACCGACGAGATCGGTGTTGCATTTGCCCGTCAGGCATTGAGCTTGAGGAAAACTCCCATATCCCCCATAGATTGCCCATGCCCAAGCGGCGCTGCATCTCCAACAACTGATCCTTTTCCATTCTACAGACATCACCAACTTCAAAACCATCACTTAGAACTTCTTTAAAAACAACCGCTTCTTCTCGTAAAGATGTCATATCATTAAACTCCAGCAGAAAAAATAAGGACACTGTGTTCGCCAGCCTCTATTTTTCCTCTCCAGAGATTCAAATAAAACTCTACCTTATTAGCCGGCCACTGCTTCAACGTTTCAGTATAAACTTCGAAATCCAAACAATCTGTGGACTGATACCACCTTACATCGCCGAATTTTTTACGCTTCCATTCCAACTCGACGGTATACCGAGCAATATGGGGCAAACTCTCTTCAAAAACTCTTCCTTTTGGACAACTAGCACACCGATGGCTTTGCCTGCAGTTAGTAGACCCATCTCTTGGATTCCGCGGATCAATCCATTCAGGGGGATTTTTCGGATCAGAACAACTCAAACCACTATACGTAATGTTTTTTCTATATGACTCTAGTCTATTTATCTGCTCTTGCGTTACATCCACTCCATCTGCTCTAGCTCTAAGAACCGTAAGGTCTATTTTTCTATGAACTTCAATCTGATTGAACAACTCAGTCATTAAATCCCTGAGTTTTTCTTCCGACTCTCTTCGCCAAGCTAATGATCTTAAATATCGCCTAGTACTAGCTAAAGACTTGTGACCGAGAGAAATCTGAGTCAGGAGTATTGAATAGTTCCCACCTCTGTGAACTGCTTCCGCGAAAACATCTCTAAAATCGGACGGCCTGAATATTGGTAGCTTGTCAGCGGAATCTTTTCCTTGATTATATTTTGCTATAAGGGACTGTAAGTATGCCCTCATTTGATTCATCGAGTGATCTCCGAGAACACCGATATTTTTGCTATCATGAGCCGCTACCCAAGGGCTTCTCAATGCAATTTCAAAAAGTTCGCACTTAGAAGGATCGACGCTGATCAAACTCTTCAGTTTTACATTACGTTCTAAAAGTCGTTTAATGATTTGATAGCTATGTCCCGCATGATTTTCCGGAGAAATAGTATCTTGCCAATTACCACCCCGTTCTTTGTAACTGTACATCCACACCAAACCCTCCCCGTATGAGCGAAACCACCGCTCGGGATTGCTGCAATCTAAGGCAAAAGTAGTGGCTGAGTTCCAACCGCTTCTGGCCATCAACAAATTACTCAGGCAGTACAAATCCCCACCGGTTGGGTACAGACCAGGTAAAAGATCATTTTCAAGGTTAATAGGAGCGCCTGCGCGCTCGTGTCCAATGGGATGCCGAGGCCACCATTTCGTCGGCATCCACCCCCACTTTACACCTATGAACTCACAGAAATCCTTGAGTGATGGAAGTGGATTACCGCTCTTCTGTATGAGAGAACGATATGTTGCATGCATATCCGCCTCTGTAACTTTGTAATTACGTTTACAGCTCAAAAAATCAGAATCTAATACTTTTCCGAGCTCAGCTAGTGAGTCTGCTCTTTCCCATCGTTTCCAAATTACATGAGCTTCACTAGTCAAAATGCGGACAAGCCTAATGCCCTGCTCTATCGAGGGACTATCCTTTCGAGAGACGCTGGGCCTGTTTTGTGCAACCGGCCAAAATATCGGTGGAAGCCCAAGGTTATTTAGCGAATTCTGAATAATTGAAGAGACAACTCTATAGACCTCTGGGTTTGGCGGAGAGTACTCTTCCGACAATGGGCGCAACCATTTTACTCCATGAATCATTTCGAGTTGCACAACACTATCAACCCGACGCATCTCCTGATTTATTGGCGAAAATTCAAACGCGTCCAAGAATCGCCAAAAACTCCTTAACTGAGTTATCAAAGTCCTTATCGATGGTGGTTTCTTATTTAATGCCGCGCCTCGTATAGCATCAAATAAATCATTCGCCAATCCTGGGCGGCCGGTGAAATCACCTGCCCAATTGATGCCCCTTTTTCTGCCGTCGGAGCTAATCGCACCAACCCAAAACTCATTAATATTAAAAATCAAATCTGCCGAGATATAGTCTTTATGACTACATCTCAGCACATGCTGCGATTCCCTATCACTCACGGGAGCAACGCTATCTTGAATCGCAGTCATCAAGCCACCTTAAAGTTGGATGCTGAAACTCTATTATTAGACGCTCTTTTGCTGCCCTTAAATACAACAAAGTAGTTTCTTCACTCATATGCCCCATGAGCGGCGTCAATATTATAGATATCTGCCCTGCCATAAGTCCGTGCAGCCATCCAACACTTGGAATCGTAGAAAATTTAAATTGAGCTATTAAGTCTCGCATATAACTTACTAACGTATTTACCGCAAACAAATGTCGTGCCATGTGAGGGCACCACCTCCAAGGTGTTGTTGCGCCACTGGACCATGTTTGCCTTACCCAAGAGTTAGAAAGAGGTTTCCCTCGCTTCCCTAACCAAAAAACATCTGTTTTTGTTGATTTCAGGCGCTTGTCACGCTCGTCTTTTGATTTCCCAGCTGACACCCATCTTGAGATCAAGGTAGGTCGTCCTTCTCGCCGGTAGTGATCCATCCGATCTGCTAATTCGATAGGAAGGTAGATTACTCGGGGCTTTGAACTTTTATCAGAACCACGTGCTATTTTCGGACCTTTTACTCCCATATATATGGTACAGGGAACTTCACCCGACTGGAGCCAATCCTCGCGCCAACCGTTTCCTTCGGGGCCATATTTTTTTTCCGGCAAATCCTGTGACCTAAACTTTGTACCCTCGCTGATCCGCAACCCAGTTCGCATTAAACATTCAGCGAATAGAGCCAACACCTCCCCATAGCGAACTTTCAAATTAGAATGCCAACGAGCCAAAACAACGTCTGAAGGAAGAGATAAAAAACGCCTACGCGAAACCAACTCACCCACCCTAGATTCTCTGCTACCGCTCCCGCTTTTAGAGAACCTTCCATGCAAGCTAACTTTACTTGCCATAACAAAAAACTCATCTCGATAACCGCGCTCAGCCGCCCATGATAAAAAGTAACAAGCTTCTGCAACCCGAGCATTTATAGTTTCTATTGCAAGTTTTTTTCGGCTTCTGGACGCACTCCCATTAAGCATCCCAACCTGCCATTTATCTATTAAGTCATCAAGGTAAACTACGTCTTTCCAGCATATTGATGGAGTTGAGTTATTGCACCAGAGTAAGAACTCCATAAGGCGTCGAGCCATCGCATCCAGGCTTGCAACAGTCTGACGGGTATTAAAGCGATAGCTCCCATGCTTCCCTGGAAGCGAAGGTCGCCACTCAAGACAAGCTCGCTCTCGTAGGTATCTATTCGCCTCAACCGGATAATCCCCATCAGCACCAATTAAGAAGGGTACATATGCCAGCTTGGCATACCCAAGATCTTTCATCTGTTGAGCGTCCGGGAATATAACTTTCATTGCCTTATCTTCGCGGGGCGAGCTGGTGATCATAGAAACCTAGCTCATATCAGAGGGCTGTCAAAGTTCTTACATTTTTCTAAGAGAAGTAAACCTTATAAATGTCTGCGTCGCATACCCTTATATCGCACTGTCAGATATGCCTGTATTGCCACGACAATGAGCACTCGCGCTACACCGACCAGCAGTATTTCGGCGAAGGCTCGCTGAGCACACCGAAAATCGCCAAGGCCACGCATAACCCGTTTGCCGCCCTCGCCGGCCTGATGAAAAAAGAAGACTGATCTTCATTGCCATTACTGGCCCCATCGCTGGCAAGCCAGCTCCCACAATGATTTTGGTCGCTCACAAATTTTGTGAACACCCGAGATACCTGTGGGAGCTGGCTTGCCAGCGATGAGGCCAGACCAGACACCACAGATCTCGAATCTGCCCGCCCTCCCCCAATCCCCGTATAATCGCCCTCTTTTTCCCGAAGGCACCCCGCTCGTGGCAGACAAACGTTACAGCTGCATTGGTTTGTACAACCCCAAGTCACCGGAGAACGTCGGTTCGGTGATGCGCGCCGCAGGCTGTTACGGCGTGGCGTCGGTGTTCTACACCGGGAAGCGTTATGAACGCGCCGCCGACTTCGTCACCGACACCAAGCGTGTGCACTACGACATCCCGCTGATCGGCATCGACGACCTGAAAAAGATCCTCCCGCTCAACTGCGTCCCGGTCGCCGTGGAACTGGTCGAGGGCGCCCGCCCGCTGCCGGAATACACCCACCCGGATCGCGCGCTATACATCTTTGGCCCGGAAGACGGCTCGCTGGATAAAGAGATCCGCGACTGGTGCGAAGACGTTGTGTACATCCCGACCACCGGTTGCATGAACCTGGCGGCAACGGTCAACGTCGTACTCTACGACCGCATGGCCAAGGGCCTGAACACCCGCTCCGGGCCGAAATTCCGCTGAAACGTCGCACATCCGATGGAACGAGCCGGGCGCTGCGGCAGTCAGCTTATCTATCTATTGCACATTGCCTGGGAGACAGATCATGACCGAACTCAAACGCGTCCAACGTATCGATTCCACCCCGTTCCAGAGCCCGACCGAGCAGAACGTCCAGGGCTGGGAGCGCATCGGCTCGCTGGCCGGTGGCGTGATCATGGTCGGCAAGGGCCTGCGCCGTGGCGGCGTGTTCGGTCTGATTCAAGTGGCGATTGGCGGCGTGGCGATGGCCCGTGGCATCACCGGGCACAGCTCGGTGAAGAGCCTGCTGGAGAAAAGCCGTCAGGACATGAACAACGTGCGGGCCAAAATCGAGCGCGCCGGTGAAGAACTGAGCCAGCTCAAGGCCAATGCCGAGGCGGCGACCAGCACCGCGACGGTGACTGGCAATGATTCGGTGAAATCGCCGAAGGCCGGGGTTTAAAAGCAAAAGATCGCAGCCTGCGGCGACTCCTATAGAGATTGGTGCAGGAGCTGCCGCAGGCTGCGATCTTTTGATCTTTACTGCAACAATGCGGTATCAAGGACTTTAGAAGTCTCGCCGAGCACGCTCTCAGCCAGTTGCACAAACTCTTTAGTACTCACCGTCCCCAGATGCATCGCCCCGCGCAACACATCATCCAACGAGCGCTTGTTGCGCGTCTTCAGACGAATTTCGCGATCCAGTTCCTGCAACACCATCACCGCCTTTGCAAGCTGCGCCGGGCTGATCTGTTCGCCGCGTAACGTCGTCACCTTCTGACTGTCTCTGGTCAATTTCGCCTGCAGCGCCTGATAACGCTCATCGCTCATGCCACCGGCACGCCGTACCAATTCGATCGCGTAATACTCGGCAAAGCCTTCACTGATCCAGTCGCTGCGATGTTCATCGTTGATGCGCCCGAACACCTGCGCCAGCTCACGCACCAGCGCACTGCTGCCGCTCTCGCTGACCAGCGGCAAGCGCGTATTCAGATAGATCGATTCATGTGCACCGAGGCTGCCGCGCCACATCGGGTCGTTGGCGCCGACAATCAGCAGTTTTTTCGGATGTCGGGGATAGACCGCTTGCACCTGCGGCCAGACGAACGTCAGCAGCGTCAGCACATCCATGCGGCGCATGCCCTGCCCTTGCGGCGAAGCCACGGTGACTTCGGTTTCGCCCAGGCGCGTGCGGCGGCTGCCGAGGTGACCGGCGAGCATCCAGCCGGTCGGGCGGTCGAACAGGCGTGAAGGGTTGTCGATGCGAAATGTGTTTTTGCCGATGCGCGGCCAAGCGGTTTCAACGCTTTGCCAGCCATTGGGCAGTTCGAATTGCAGACGTGACACCAGCTCGACGCCATCCTGCTGATCGAGCCTGGCGGGCGGCACCAGATCATCACCGCGCAGCAGCGCCCAGGTCGGGGTCATGCGCGTGTCGAAGCTGCCGCTCTTGCGGCCGTGGCTGATGCTGACGCGGTAAGTCAGGCTGGGCTTGTCGCCGTTCGGGTGCCAGAGGCCACGGGTCTGTTTGCCCGGGGTCAGTTGCCATTGGCCGTCGGCCTTGAAGTCGCTGTAATGGCTGCCATCACCGAGGTCAAAATCGAGGCTGCGTACCGCTTCGCCCTTGGCCACGGTCAGGCGCACTTCGGCCTGATCGCTTTGCGGCAGCAGGCGCACGTGGTAATCCAGATCGACTTTCTTTGCCGCCCACACCGGTGCGCTTAGCGCCAGCGGGGCGATCAGCAATGCCCGCAGCAATCCCCCAGCCATACACACTCCTTGTTGAATCCTGGAAACCCTTGGTGCTTAACCGGCGCGGAAAATCAGGTGATCTTCCCAGTCATCCTCCGGCACGCTGCCTTCGGCGAGCATGCGTCCGGACTGGGAAATCCGTTCGTGGTGCACAGCGTCACGATCGCCACACACCAAGTGGTGCCACAGCGGCAGATCCTTGCCTTCGCTGACCAGGCGATAACCGCAGGTCGGCGGCAGCCATTTGAATGATTCGGCCTGGCCCGGAGTGAGCTGAATGCAGTCCGGGACAAACTTGATGCGATTCGGGTAGTCGCTGCACTGGCAGGTCTTCAGGTCCAGCAGTTTGCAGGCGATGCGCGTGTAGTAGACGCTGTTGTCTTCTTCATCTTCGAGTTTCTGCAGGCAACACAGACCGCAGCCGTCGCACAGCGATTCCCATTCCTCGTGATCCAGTTGCTCGAGGGTTTTGCGTTTCCAGAACGGTTCGACTTTGACGGCCATGGCTCAAGCATCAACATCAGGTGGTGAAAAGGCCGCCAGTCTAGTGCCCAAGGCCTTGCGGGCCAAGCGCTGGCGACTGTCGGTAAATCGCGCTTGTCAGCCGAATCGCCGCCCAGTAGGGTTTTGCCACGAATTCATGACTCAAACACAGCAAGGAATCTTTCGATGAGTGCCAACCCTCGCGTCGCCGATTACGCCATTCACCCGCAGTTCACCGACCGCTGGTCGCCCCGCGCCTTCACCGGCGAAGCGATCCCGGAAGAAACCCTGCTGAGTTTTTTCGAAGCCGCACGCTGGGCGCCTTCGGCGTACAACTCGCAGCCGTGGCGTTTTCTGTATGCGCGTCGTGATACGCCGAACTGGGAGCGCTTCCTGGGGCTGCTGAATGAATTCAACCGCAGCTGGGCGCAACACGCGTCGGCGCTGGTGATCGTGATTTCGAAAACCACCTTCACCGCACCCGGTGCCAGCGAAGAGACCCCGGCGCTGTGGCACACCTTCGACACCGGCTCCGCTTGGGGCCACCTGGCGCTGCAGGCGAGCATCAGCGGCTGGCACACTCACGGCATGGCCGGTTTCGATCAGGAGCTGGCCCGCAAGGAACTGAATATTCCTGAAGGTTATGCACTGCACGCGGCGGTCGCTGTCGGCAAGCTGGGTGACAAGGCGACCCTGGCCGAGTACCTGCAGGCCCGTGAAGAGCCGAGCCCGCGTCGTCCACTGAGCGAGCTGGCGGCGGAAGGGAACTTCACCCTCTAAGCCAGTACAAAAACAAATGTGGGAGCGAGCCTGCTCGCGAAAGCGGTGTATCAGACAACGATGATGTTGGCTGACACTCCCCTTCGCGAGCAGGCTCGCTCCCACAGTTTATTTGGCGAACATTCAGTAACCGCGGTTGAAATCCACTTCCCCGCGCAACGCTTCTCCCGCCTGATACGCCTTCAGATTCTCGACGAACAACTGCACCATCAACGCCGGCGACGTCGGCGCCGAGCTGTGTCCAGTCAGCAGCAGGCCCCAGGCAGTCCAGAACGGATGGCGTTGCGGCAACGGCTCCTGACGGCAAACGTCGATCACCGCACCGGCCAGATGCCCTTCCTTCAAGGCTTCCACCAGATCCGCATCCACCACCGCCACGCCGCGTCCGACGTTGATGAACAACCCGGTCGGCTTGAACTGCTTGAACAGCGCCGCATCGTAGATATCGTGGGTGTGCGCAGTGTTCGGCAGCAGGTTGACCACGTAATCGACCGCGCCCACCAGCCGTGGCAGATCGGCCATCGAACCGACTTCGATGAACGGCGCCTGCTCACGCGCGCTGCTGGCAATGCCGTACAACTCGACGCCAAACGGCAGCAGGAACTGCGCCACACTCTGACCGATATCGCCGGTCCCGACGATCAGCACCTTGCGCCCGACCAGACTCTGGCCGGTGCGGTTATCCCACTTGCGCTCGACCTGGCTCACGAGGCGCGCGAGCACTTCCCGTTCGTGACCGAGCATGTAGGTCAGTACGTATTCGGCCATCACCTGACCGAAGATCCCCACCGCGCGGGTCAGGCGGTAATCGCGGCGCAGACCATCAGCGAGCAGCGGCGTGATGCCGGCCCAGGTCGATTGCAGCCATTGCGGCTGGTGGCCCTGACGCAGCAGGGTCGCCAACAGGTCCGGCTGCCCCAGCCACACCGGGCAATCGGCAGCCTGACGCGCCAGTTCGGCAGAGTCGCCACTGGTCAGGACTTCAAGTTCGGGGGCCATCTGGCGCAGTAGCCGGGCGTACACCGCGTGGTCGTGTTCAGCAATCAGAACGCGCATCTTCAAACCTTTCGCAAACCGTGCAGGCAACCGCCGAAAGAGCCGTGCTCCTTCGTGGCGGTCGTCGCCGTAAAATCAGTTCCAGGGTGGCAAGAGGCCCAGAACAGGGCCTCGCAGATCAGACCGGGTCGTTGCGTCGCAGCAACTCTTCGGGCAGGTGTTCGATGTACTCGTCCTCGGCCGGTGGCATCTGCAGGTGATAGCCCTGCTTGTCGAGGTTCTCCAGGACCACGGTGATGTCCTCGCGCGCCAGTGTGCGCTCGGGGGTCAGTACCAGGTCAAAGGAATGCTTCGCCTTGCCGAAGGCCGCCATCAGCGCCTCGGGCACGCGCTCAAGCGCATCGCTCTTGAGCACATAAAGATACATCCCGGGTTTCTTCGAACTTTGGTAAATGGAGCAAATACGTTTCAAGGCTGTTCTCCGGCGGTGGCCAGGCTGTCGAGCAGCTTCTGGCCCATGAGTTCGCGGCGCCAGCCACGCAGCGACTCAGGCAATTGATAAGGGCCCTCGGGGAAGCCGCTTTTAACCAGCGCTTCGAGGGTTTTCTTGCGCAGCATCAGTTCCGGCGCGATGCCCAGACGCTCGGCTTCGACCTGGCCGAGGGCGCGCAGTTGCTTGATCAGCGCAGCGGCTTCGACCGGCAACGGCTCCGGCACCGCCGGCGGCCATTGATCAGGCCCCACACTGCCAGAGCGCTTGATCAGATC
>Ga0209563_100241_pt1 | contig 26299 bp, 21 predicted proteins | sample AraplaCvi_mMF_r2_FD_184271 | JGI IMG/M metagenome (GOLD analysis project Ga0209563, IMG submission 184271) | Arabidopsis root microbial communities from North Carolina, USA - plate scrape CL_Cvi_mMF_r2 (SPAdes) (version 2) | ecosystem: Host-associated > Plants > Roots > Endosphere | place: USA... | reverse complement strand
GCCGAAGGCGGCGTACGCCTTCACGAAGGTCTCCTGCACGAGGTCCTGCGCGTCGGAGGGGTTCCTGGTCATGCGCAGGGCAGCCGCGTACAGCTGATCCATGAAGGGGAGGGCCTGCTCCTCGAACAGACTGCCCACATCCTCGGTTTCGGTGCTCATCACGGGCCAGTCTAGTTCCGGAGCCCGCTGTGCGCCCCCGGTCCGGGATGCGCGGGCGACGGCAGGCCGACGCGAACGGACGCGCGGGGCGTCGAGCACGGCGGAGGCGGTCACAGGCGATTCCTTCCAGGTACCGGGAACACGGATAATCTTGACAACAATGCTGATCTCGAAATATTCCGCCCCCGACTTCGACCCGTACGGCGACAACCGCACCGACGAGCCGAACACGCTGTGGCCGGCGCCCGTCGCGTCCGGCCCCGTCAGCGCGACCGTGTCGCTTCCCGGCTCCAAGTCGCTGACCGCGCGCGAGCTCGTGCTCGCGGCGCTGGCCGACGGGCCGTCCCTGCTGCGCGCGCCGCTGCACTCCCGCGACAGCGCCAACATGGTCGAGGCGCTGCGCGCGCTCGGCGTCGGCATCGAGGAGCGCCCCGGGGCGGGCGAGTTCGGCGCCGACTTCCTGGTCACCCCGGCCGAGGAGCTCCTCGGCAGCACGACCATCGATTGCGGTCAGGCGGGCACCGTGATGCGGTTCGTCCCCCCGATCGCCGGCCTGGCGCTCGGGCCGACGATGTTCGACGCCGACGACTCGGCGCGCGGCCGCCCGATGGGCGCGATCATCGGCGCCCTCCGCGCGCTCGGCGTCGACGTGAACGACGACGGTCGCGGCTCCCTGCCGTTCACCGTGCACGGCACCGGCACGGTCGCGGGCGGCGCCGTCGAGGTGGATGCGTCCAGCTCCAGCCAGTTCGTCAGCGCCCTGCTGCTGTCGGCGAGCCGGTTCGAGAACGGCCTCGACCTGACCCACGCTGGAGAACGGCTGCCCAGCCTCCCCCACATCGAGATGACGATCGCGGCGCTGGCGGCCCGCGGCGTGACGGTGGACTCGCCGGAGACCGGCCGGTGGATCGTCGCACCCGGGACCATCGCCGCCCGCGATGTGGACATCGAACCCGACCTGTCCAACGCCGCGCCGTTCCTGGCGGCCGCCGTGGTCACCGGAGGAACCGTCACCATCACCGGCTGGCCCGCGTCGACGACCCAGGTGGGCGCCGACCTGGCCGACCTCCTCCCCCTGTTCGGCGCCACCGTCACCCGCGACGGCGACCGGCTCACCGTCACCGGGCCGGAGCGGCCGAACGGCGTCACGCTCGACCTCACCACCGGCGGCGAACTGGCCCCGGCGCTGGTCGCGATCGCGGCCCTCGCGGACGGTCCCAGCGAGATCACCGGGATCGGCCACATCCGGCACCACGAAACCGACCGCCTCGCGGCGCTGGCCGCCGAGATCAACGGCCTCGGCGGGCGCGTCACCGAGCTGGAGGACGGCCTGCGCATCGAGCCGCAGCCGCTGCACGGCGGCGTCTGGCGCAGCTACGAGGACCACCGCATGGCGACCGCGGGCGCCATCGTCGGCCTCGTCCTCCCCGGCGTCGAGATCGAGAACGTCGCGACGACCGCCAAGACGCTTCCGCAGTTCACGGAGCTGTGGTCCCGGATGCTGCAGAAGGGGTCCGTCTAGATGTCGTGGTGGGCGGATGACGACGACGAGGATGACGACCTCGACCTGTACGACGAGTCCAGCGTCCGCACCCGCCCCAACCCGAAGGGCAACCGCCCCCGCACAAAGACCCGGCCCGAGCACGCCGACGCGGTGATCGCCCGCGTGCTCGGCGTCGACCGCGGCCGCTACACCGTGCTGCTCCACGAGGACACGCCCGACGAACGGCAGGTGACGGCCGCGCGGGCGAGCGAGCTCCGGCGCAACCCGATCGTGACGGGCGACCGCGTCGCGGTCGTCGGCGACACCACCGGCGAAGACGGCACGCTCGGCCGGATCGTCCGCATCGAGCCGCGCACCACGCTGCTGCGGCGGAGCGCCGACGACACCGACGAGGTGGAGCGCATCGTCGTCGCGAACGCCGACCAGATGCTCATCGTCGTCGCCGCCGCGAACCCCGAACCCCGCACGCGGCTGGTCGACCGCTACCTCGTCGCCGCCTACGACGCCGGCATCGACCCGATGCTCTGCGTCACGAAGACCGACCTGGCCGACCCCGCACCCTTCCTCGCGAACTTCGCGGGGCTCGACCTCCCGGTGTTCACCAGCCGGCAAGACAGCATCCCGGTGCACGACATCGCCGCCGCCCTCGTCGGCCACGACACCGTCGTCGTCGGGCACTCCGGTGTCGGAAAGTCGACGCTGGTCAACGCGCTCGTCCCGGGCGCGGGACGCGCGACCGGGCACGTCAACGAGGTCACCGGCCGCGGCCGCCACACCTCGTCATCGACGGTCTCGCTGCGGGTCGAGGACAGCCGCGGGCACCACGGCTGGGTCATCGACACCCCGGGCGTGCGCTCGTTCGGGCTCGGGCACGTGAACACCGACAGCATCCTGAAGGCGTTCACCGACCTCGCCGCGATCGCGGAGGACTGCCCCCGCGGCTGCACCCACCTGCCGGACGCCCCCGACTGCGCCATCATCGAGGCGGTCGAGGAGGGCCGGCTCGGCGAGGCCGGCCGCGCACGCCTCGACTCGCTCCAGCGCCTCCTCGCGACGTTCGCACGCTGACACGGCCCGGCCGTTCGGGGCATTCCCTGCCAGAATGGTCGCATGACGGATGTGCGACTCGAAGCGGGCGAGCAGGCTCCCGCGTTCAGCCTGACCGACCAGGACGGCAAGACGGTCTCCCTCGGCGACTTCGCCGGCAAGAACGTGATCGTCTACTTCTACCCGGCGGCGATGACGCCCGGGTGCACGACGGAGGCGTGCGACTTCCGCGACAACCTCAACTCGCTGAAGTCGGCCGGCTACCAGGTGATCGGCATCTCCAAGGACGCCCCGGCGCGCAACAAGCAGTTCCAGGAGCAGGAGGGGCTCAACTTCCCGCTGCTCTCCGACGAAGACCTGGCGGTGCACCGCGCGTACGGCGCGTACGGCGAGAAGAAGCTCTACGGCAAGACCGTGGAGGGCGTCATCCGCTCGACGTTCGTCGTCGACCCGGACGGCTCGCTGCGCCTGCCGCTCTACAACGTGAAGGCCACGGGCCACGTCGCCTCACTGCGCAAGAAGCTCCGCATCGACGCCTGACCCCCGCCGATCCCGAATGTGCAGTCACGGCGGGGAGGCGCCACATTCGGCACGGACGTCACGCCGGGAGGCGCGGGACGGAGGCGAGCAGGCGTCGCGTGTAGGGGTCCCGCGGTGAGCCGAGCACCTCGGAGGTCGGACCTGCCTCGACGAGCCGGCCCCCGCGCAGCACCACGGTATCGGCGCACAACGACGCGACCACGCTCAGGTCGTGCGAGACCATCACCACGGTCATGCCCTCGCTGCGGGCGAGTTCGCCCAGGAGCTCGATGATCTGGATGCGCGTCGTCACGTCGAGCGCGCTCACGGGCTCGTCTGCCAGCAGCACGCGCGGCCGTGACACGATCGCGCGGGCGATCGCGATGCGCTGGCGCTGACCGCCGGAGAACTCGTGCGGGTAGCGTCGCGCCGCATCGGCGGGGAGGGCGACCGCTTCGAGTGCGCGCCGGACGCGCTCGGCCGCCTGGGCGCCGCGCGCGATGCCGAGGGAGGCCAGCGGCTCCGCCACGATGCGGCCGACGCTCTGCCGCGGGTCGAGTGACGAGTACGGGTCTTGGAACACCGGCTGCACACTGCGCCGGAACGCGCGCAGCTGCTCCCGGTCCCGCAGGTCGAGCGGCACTCCGTCGAAGAGCACGGTGCCGCTCGTCGGACGGGCCAGGCCCAGGAGCAGGGACAGCGCCGTGGTCTTGCCCGCGCCCGACTCGCCGACGATGCCGAGGCCGCGGCCCTGCTCGATGACGAACGACACGTCGTCGAGCGCCGGCGTGGAGGCCCGACGGTACGTGAGTCCCGCTTCGCGCAGTTCGAGGATGGCGGTCATCGCACCTCCAGGGCGGCATCGAGCTCGCGCGCACTGCGGACCAGCTCAGCGGTGTACGCGCTCTGCGGCGACGTGAGGATGCGGTCGATCCCGGCCTCCTCCACCACGCGTCCTCCGCGGAGCACCAGGGCCCGCTGCGCCATGCGGGACACGACCGCGAGGTCGTGGCTGACGAACAGCAGCGCCATCTCGCGCTCGTCGACCAGCCGCTCGATCAGCGCGAGGACCTCGGCCTGCACGGTGACGTCGAGCGCCGTCGTCGGCTCGTCGGCGATGAGCAGTCGCGGCCGGCAGGCCAGTGCCGCGGCGATCGCCACCCGCTGGCGCTGCCCGCCCGAGATCTCCCACGAGTAGGCGCGCGCGATCCGCTCCGGCTCCGGCAACCCGACCTCGGAGAGCGCGTCGAGCACGGCCCGGCGCAGGGCGTCGCCGCGAAGGCCCAGGTGCCGACGCAGCGGCTCGGCCACCTGCCGCCCGAGCCGCATGAGCGGGTCGAGGGCGGTCAGCGGTTCCTGGAACACGGTGGACGCGACCCGGCCACGCAGCGGGACGAGCTCCCGCTCCCGCGCACCGACGACCTGCACCCCGTCGAGCCGGATGCTGCCGGACGCCGAGAGCCCGTCGGCCAGCAGGCCGGTGAGCGCGAACGAGGTCAACGACTTGCCCGACCCCGACTCCCCGATCAGGCTCAGCCGCTCCCCCGGCGCGAGGCGGAACGACACGTCGTCGACGAGCGTCACGCCGTCTCTACTCGTGACGGAGAGCCCCTCCACCTCCAGCAGGGGCGCCGTCGCATCGGGCGCGCCGGCCCTGTCGCGCGGGCTCATCGCGACCTCCTTCGCGTCGGGTCGGCCACATCCCGCAGGCCGTCCGCAATCAGGTTGACGCCGATCACGAGCACGACCAGCGCAACACCCGGCGCGATCGCGCCGACGGGTGCGGTGGACACCGTTCCCTGCGCCTCCTGCAGCATCCGCCCCCAGGAGGCGTTGGGCGGCGGCGCCCCGAGCCCCAGGTACGAGAGGCTCGCCTCCGCCAGCACGGCCACGCCGAACTGCAGCGCCAGGTTGACGCTCAGCGTCGGCCAGATGTTGGGGAGGATGTGGCGGCCGATCACGCCCCGCCACGACGTACCCGACGTGCGCGCCGCCGTGACGTACTGCTGCGACAGCACGCGCTTGGCCAGCACTCTGGTCAGCCGGGCGACGACCGCGGACATGGCCAGCCCGATCGCCACGATCGCCGTTCCGAGCGAGGCGCCCTGCGCGGCGACGATCAGCATGGCGAGCAGCAGGGTCGGGAACGCGATCAGGATGTCGAGCACGGCCGACAGCGTGTCGTCCAGCCACTTGGTGGCGAACGCCGCGAGCAGGCCGAGCGTGACGCCGACGACCGCGCCGATGGCGACCGACCCGAGGCCGACCGCGAGCGCGATGCGCGCCCCGATCATCAGCTGCGACAGCAGGTCGCGCCCGAAACGGTCCGTGCCCAGCCAGTGCGCGCCGCTCGGCTGTTCCAGGCGTGTGCCCGAGGTGTCCGCCTGCGCGTACGGCAGCCAGAAGAACGACGTCACCGCCACGATCACGACCAGGCCGACCAGCGTCAGACCGATCCCCAGCGACACCGACCGCCGGACGCGGCGGCGTGGCCGCCCGGTCGGTTCGGGGGCCGCCGCTTCGGTGGCCTGCTCCACGATGGCGCTCATACGTTCCCCGAGATGCTGCGGCGCAGCCGCGGGTCGACGAGCCGCTGCGCGATGTCTGCCAGGAAGCCGACGATCAGCACCAGCAGCGTGGAGACGAACAGGATGCCCTGGATGTTGGGATAGTCGTGCTGCTGGATGGCCTTGAGCAGCATGCTCCCGAGCCCGGGGAGCGTGAAGACGCTCTCGACGACGACCGCGCCGAGGAAGGTCGTCGCGAGCTCGATGCCGAGGACCGAGATCACCGGCACCGCACCGTTGCGCAGCCCGTGGCGCCACATGGCACGGCCGAAACCCGAGCCGAGGGCGCGCGCGTTGCGGAGGTAGTCGCTGCCGATCACATCCAGAGTGGCGCTGCGCACATACCGCGCGATCGACGCGCTCATCACGATCGCGATCGTCACCACCGGCAGGGCGAGCGAGGTGAGCGCCGCATTCGGATCGGCCCAGTCGTCGCGCGGGAACCCTCCCGACGGGAACCACCCGAGCGTGATGGCGAAGACATCGACCAGCAGGATGCCGACCCAGAACACCGGGACGGCGATGCCCAGCTGCGAGAAAGCGGAGAGCACGACTCCGTACCACCGGTCGGACTTCCACGCCGCGACGAACCCGATCGGAAGCGCGAGGACCAGCGCGAGCGCGAATGACAGGAGCGTCAGCGGAACGGTGACCGACAGCCGGGCCGCGATCTCCGGCCCGACCGGCAGAGAACTGACGAACGACTGCCCGAGATCGAGCGTGACGAGGCTGCCGAACCACGAGACGAACTGCTGCAGCAGAGGTTGGTCGCTGCCTACCTGGCGCTGAGCCGCCGCGATCTGCTCCTTGGTCGCCCCCACGGAGAGCAGCGCGTTGGACGGGTCGCCCGGCAGCACGCGGAGCAGGAAGAACAGCACGACCATGGCGAGGAGCAGCGACACCACGAGGAACGCGGTGCGACGCAGAAGATAAAGAGCCATGGTCTAATCAGCGTAGATGCTCGGGGAACCGCCTCCGCGGCTCCCCGAGCATCTGTGGATAACTCGCGCCGAGCGCTACTTCTTGACGATGTCGTAGGCGAAGAACTGCGAGTTCAGGCCGTTGACCGGGTACCCCGTCACCGAGCTGTCGGCGACCACGATCTGCGGGTACAGGTACAGCCAGGCGCTGGCCGCATCCTTCGCGATCTGCTTGTTGACCTGCTTCAGCTTCGCGGTCTGCTCCGCCGTCGTGGTCGCCTGCTCGGCCTCGTTGACCCACGTCGTGACCTGCGGGTTGTCGTAGCCCCAGTAGAAGTCGGGGTTGCCGTACCAGACCACGTCGCGGTCGTTCACGTGCTCCTGCAGCGTCGCGGTGAAGTCGTGGTTCTTGAACACCTTGGTGTACCACTCGTCCGCCGAGATGGAGTTGATGGTGACCGTCACGCCGACCTTCGCCAGCTCGCTCTTCAGGAACTCGGCCACCGCAGGGTGCGGGTCGTAGGTCGGGGTGTCGAGGGTGAAGCTGAAGCCGTTCGGGAATCCGGCCTGCGCCAGCTCCTTCTTCGCCAGGTTCACGTCGTACGGGTTCACCTTGGTGAGATCCTCGTACCAGGGGTCGCTCGGCGGGACCATCGAACCGATGAGCGTGCCGTAGTCGCCCCAGATGGAGTTCAGCAGCTTCTTGGTGTCGATCGCCGAGTAGACGGCCTTGCGGACCTCCGCCTTGTCGAACGGCGCCGCCTTGTCGTTGAAGGCGAGCAACTCCTTGGTCGTCGACTTGCCGTTCGAGATCGTGTAGTCCTTATTGCCCTTGAACGTGGTCAGGGCATCCGGGCTCTGGATGCTCGTGACGATGTCCACCTGCTTGGTCTGGAGCGCGTTGGACAGGGCGGAGGCGTCGGTGAAGTAGTCGAACTCCACCGCCTTGTTCTTCGCCTGCGAGCCCCAGTACCCGCTCCAGCGCTCGAGGTCGAGCGAGCTGCCGCGCTTCCAGGTGCCCAGCGTGTAGGGGCCGGTGCCGTCTTCCGCGGTCTTGTAGTTCGAGGTTCCCGGGCCGTAGATCCACACGTAGCTGAGGTTGTACGGCAGCGAGATCGACCGCGACGACAGCGTGATCGTCACCGTCTTGTCGTCCGGAGTGTCGATGCTCTTGATGACGGCCAGCTGCGACTTGCGCGCCGACTGGGAGTCGGCCGCGGTCACGCGCTCGATGCTGCGCTTCACGTCCGCGCTCGTGAGCGCCTTGCCGGAGTGGAACTTCACCCCGTCGCGCAGCGTGAACGTGTAGGTCAGGCCGTCCTCGCTTGTCGTGTACTTCGTCGCGAGCAGCGGCTGGACCTTGCCCTCGTCCGTCAGCTTGAACAGGCCCTCGTAGACGTTGCCGTTCAGCGCCTCGGTGACGCCCTGGCCGCCGCCGGCCGTGTTGTCGAGGTTGACGGGCTCGTACAGGGAGCCGATGGCGATGGTCGCGTCGTTGCCGCCCGAGGACGAAGACGAGGCGCCCGCGCAGCCGGCGAGAGTCAGGGCCGTAGCCAGGCCGATCGCGAGCGTGGCGAAGAGGGGGGTCTTTCTCAACGTGGTTCTCCAGTGCTGTGGGGGATGGATGCGGCGGGCGCGGGTGCGCGCGCTCCGCTCAGTGCTGGGCGCCGCCGGCGAACCGTACGCGCTTCTCCCCTGCAGTGACCGCGACGGGGAAGCGGTTGTTGCGCGGCGGCAGCGGACAGTTGTACTGGTCCGAGAAGCCGCACGGCGGCACGAAGGCGCGGTTGAAGTCGAGGACCACACGGTCGCCCTCACCGTGCGCGACGAAGAGGAAGCGGCCGGAGGCGTACGTGCCGTCCTCCCCCTCCGCTCCGTTGGTCGGGTCGCCGAAGACGAGCAGCAGCGTCCCGTCGTCGTCGAAGGCGCTCAGTGTGTACTCCACGCCGTCGCGCTCGAACGCGATGTCGCCGGGGACCACCAGGTCGCGGGTGAGGCCGTTGTCGCGGATGTGCTCGAACGGGATGGTGCGGTCGTCCGCCACCGGCGTGAAGGTGGCCTCGACGACCCAGCTCGGGTCGAACGGGAACACGTCGATGGTCTCGAAGTCGCGGATCGCCGGGGACTGCGCATCCCACAGGCGGATGCCGCGCTCCGGCTCCCCCGTCTCCAGATTGCGGCGCGTCAGCTCCGTCGCGATCACCGTCTCCGGCTGCCCGGCCAGCGCGTCCTCCAGCGTGGTCTCGTCGCCAGGGGCGAGCCAGCGGGTCTCGATGAGGGCAAGGTTGCCGGTGGGTGCGGTGACGCTGGCTAGACGGGAGGCGCGCCACGCATCCCAGCCGTCGCGTGCGCGCTCGATGGTGTCGGCGGAAGCGGATGCGGTGGGGGTGGAGAGATCAGTCACGATGCCCGACATAACCATTCGAGTCTGGGACTTGTTCCCGAATGCGCCTATTCGTGTTGCTCCGTGTTGCGCGCGGTCGCCCGGACGACCGACGGAGTAACGGCCAGCACTCCGGCCACCACGGCGGGCACGAGCAGTGCCCAGCCGAGGTCGGGACGTGCGAAGAAGCCCTGGAAGCACCCGACCGCGACCGCCAGCTGCAGGATCTGGATGGTCAGCGCGGACGCGCGCGCCCAGTTGCGCAGGCGGAACAGGCCGACCGCGGTGACGACCACCCAGACGGCGCCGAGCACCACGAGGACGGTGAGCGCGACCGCCGAGGTGTACGACTCCGGCCTCTGCGTGAGCAGTTCCACGATCAGCCAGACCGCGAGCCCGCCGACCAGCACGGCCTCCAGCGCGACGATGACGGTCAGCACGATGAGCAGAACGGGGCGGCCGGGCTGCTGCGGAGCGGCCGGCTCCGGGGCGGTCTGAGGGTCGCGCACTATAACATCCTGACGTTTCCGGCTCGTGTTCTCAGCGTTATCCCATACAAAACTATTGATTCGGGATACGCCCTATGGGAGCATATTCAGCGGTCGAGTTAACGCTCACAGGGTCGTGGGCAGGTCTGATTCCCCACGGATCTAAGCACCCTGCAACCCGGCTGCTTACCTGCATTCTATGGCCCCCTCGGGTCAAGAAACCCAGTAAACAAGGAGCACATCTTCATGGATTGGCGCGACAAAGCCGCCTGCCTCACCGCGGACCCCGAGCTGTTCTTCCCGGTCGGCAACACCGGTCCCGCCGTCGACCAGATCGACAAGGCGAAGGCGGTCTGCGCCCGCTGCACCGTCACCGAGATCTGCCTGCAGTACGCCCTCGAGACCGGTCAGGACTCGGGCGTCTGGGGCGGCCTCTCCGAGGATGAGCGTCGCGCCCTCAAGCGCCGCGCCGCACGCGCCCGCCGCGCATCCTGACACACCCCCGACCTGTCGGCGCGGACCCGAATTCTGCGCGCACGACATCGCCGAGGCGGCGCTCACTCACCTAGCATCCGAGCGCCCCTCGGCACTTTCGTTTCCGGCCGCGTTTCCGGCCGCTGAAGTGCTCGCCGTTGTCCGCGACACACCGTCGCGGCGAGCAACAGCGAGCACCTCGGCGCCTTAGACCTTCGTCAGGTAACGCAGCGGGACCTCGATGGTCACCTCGGTGCCCTGGCCCATCATCGTGTGCCAGTCGATGGCGCCGCCCAGCTCACCCTGGATGAGGGTGCGGACGATCTGCGTGCCGAGCCCGCTGCCGACCTTGCCCTCGGGCAGCCCAGATCCGTTGTCGACGACCTTCACGGTGAGAGAGTCGTCGGAGCGGCGCGCAACGATCTCGACCTCGCCCTCACGACCCGCCAGGCCGTGCTCGACCGCATTGGTGACGAGCTCGGTGAGCGCGAGCGCCAGGGGCGTCGCGTACTCCGACGGCAGCTTCCCGAAGGTGCCCGACTTCTTCGGGTGGACCGTCGTCGTGTGGCTGGCCGCCACCTCCGCGACCAGAAGGAGGACACGGTCGAAGACGTCGTCGAAGTCGACGATCTGGGCGAGACCGGTCGACAGCGTGTCGTGCACCACCGCGATCGCGGCAACGCGACGCATGGCCTGACTGAGAGCCTCCCTGGCCTCCTCGGAGTGCGTCCGACGGGCCTGGATGCGCAGCAGCGACGCGACCGTCTGGAGGTTGTTCTTGACGCGGTGGTGGATCTCGCGGATGGTCGCATCCTTGGTGATCAGCTCGCGCTCCTGGTGGCGCTGCTCGGAGACGTCGCGGCACAGCACGATCGCGCCGACGCGCTCCCCTCGGTTGCGGATCGGGATGGCGCGCAGCGACACCGTGACCCCGCGGGCCTCGATGTCGGTCCGCCAAGGGGCGCGGCCTGTCACCACCAGTGGAAGCGACTCGTCCACCGTGATCGTGCCCGCAAGGAGACCCGTCGTCACGTTGGCGAGCGACTCCCCCTCCAACTCGCCGGTGAAGCCCATGCGGTTGAAGGCGCTGAGGGCGTTGGGGCTCGCGAACGTGGTGACCCCGTCGACATCGAGCCGGATCAGGCCGTCCGCCGCACGCGGCGCACCGCGCCTCGGCGCCGCGGGCGCTCCGAGGTCGGGGAAGTCGCCGGTGGCGATCATGTTGAACAGGTCGTTCGCGCACTCGTTGAAGGTCAGCTCCTGGCGGCTGGGAGTGCGCGCCTCGCTGAGGTTGGTGTGCCGCGTGATCACGGCGACCGGCTCGTCCGCCGTCTGCGGGGAGTGGACGGACAGCCGGCGGATCACCGGCACCGCGCGGACCCGGGTCGGCGTCTCCTCGTACCAGTCGGGCGCGGACGTGTCGATGATCTGCTTCGACCGGTACGCATCCGTCACCTGCTGGCGCCACTCCGGCTTGATGCGCTGCCCCACGAAGTCGCGGTAGAACAGCGTGGCCGCCGAGGAAGGACGCGCGTGGGCGACAGCGACGAAGTCGTCGTCGACCGTGGGAACCCAGAGGACGATGTCGGCGAACGCCAGATCGGCCAGCAGCTGCCAGTCGCCCACCAGCCCGTGCAGCCACTCGACGTCCTCCTCGGAGGAGCGGCCGTGGGCGTGGACGAGATCACTGAGGGTCGACACCAGACCATCCTAAACGCGCCCGCGCATCCGATGACCCGAGTTATCCCCAGGGTGTTCGTGCCCTGGACGCCCGCTCTGCGACCCTGCTTGGCTGTGATCTCGCAATAACACGCGGTCGATGAATTCCGGTCGACCGACACGCAACACGTTAGGAAAGACATGCACCACCTCGCGCCCGTCCCCACCCGACCGACCCTCGTCGCCTGCCCGCCGCTTCCCGAACGCGCCGCGTCGACCGATCTCGCCGAGACGCATCCCGCGGGCACCGAGGATTCCGCGGCCACCGAACGCGCCGCCTCTCCCGGCCCGCGCGCCGCGCAGCCCACGGCCGCAGCGACCCCCGGACGCGCCGCTTCGCCCGCATCGCGCGCGACACATCCCGCCGCCGGAGCGACCCCCGACCGCGCACTTTCGCGCGCGGCGCATCCCGCGGCCGCAGCGACCCCCGGACGCGCCCTCTCCCCCGCATCACGCGCGGCGCATCCCGCGGGGCGGGGCCGCCCCGCGCTGACGCTCATCCCGGGAGGACGCGCGCCGTCGACCGCGGACCCGGACGCCGTGCAGGTGGGCGACTCCGGCCCGTCCACGCTGTGCGCCAACCTCGCCCGCTGCGTGGTCGAGATCCTCGCCGGCGCGCGCTCGCTCGACCAGATCGCTCGTTGGGTCACCGACGCCGTCTACGCTCACCTCCTGCGCCGCAGCTTGATCGCCCAGAGGACACGAGTGGACGCGACCGACGCCGCGCCGCGGCCACGGGTGCACATCGGCGAACCGAAGCTCAGCTCCCCGGCGAAGGATGTCGTGGAGGCGGTGGTGATGGTCCACCAGCCGGGCCGTTCGCGCGCGGTCGCCATCCGGTTGGAGCGCCACCGCTCCCGCTGGCGGGCGAGCGCCATCAACGTGCTGTGAGCGCCGGGTGCGGCCGGGTCGCCCATCGGGCGGCCCCGGCCGCACCTGGCGCCGCCCGCGGGGCATTGGCCGCTCGCTGGCCGCAACGGCCGGCATGCGGCCGCACGCCCACGCGCACGGACCCAGCGGTCACAATGCGGCCGCGCGGGCAGCAGCGGCCCCGACGAGCAACGGCAGCCAGGCGCGCAGGCGCAGTCGGAACGGCGCCCGCCATTCACCCGCGGCCCGCGCCGACAGACCGCCGCGGTCGCGCCCGGGACGGCACCCCACCGCCCGGACGCGACTGGGGCGCCATGTAACGACTGTGGCGGCGCGCGCACCAGCAGTCGTAACGGGAGGCCGCAGTCACCCACGCCCAGAGCTGACGGACCGCCGCACACGCACCCAGAACGGCGTCTGCCGGCCGAACGCGACTGCGGCGCCACGTAACGACTGCTGCCGCGCGCGCAGCCGCATGAGGTGCAGGAGGCCGCACTCGCCTTTCCCCGCCCTGCGCCCGGGAACGCGAATGGCGGCCCCCGAGGGAGGCCGCCATTCGCGGGGTGTCAGCCGGTCAGCGCTTCTTGGACTGGGCGCGGCGCTCGGCGCGGTTCGCCGGTGCCGCCTCGTCGGAGGACTGGACGCGCTGGCCGAACGCGCCGCGCTGGGTGGCGCCCTGCGCCGGCGGCGCCGCCGGGGCCGCATCCTGCTGCTGGGCGCGCTGCGCGCGGGCCGTCGCGGCCTGCTCGATCTGGCCGCGCTGGTTGCGCACCTCGACGTCGCCCTGCTCGCCGGGAGCCGAGTAGCTGAGAGCGGGTGCGCCCTCCCCGCGTGCCAGGCCCTTCGCGGCGACCTCGGGCGACTCGACCTCGCCCGGAGCCTGGTTGACCTCGACCTCCAGGTTGAACAGGAAGCCGATCGTCTCCTCGCGGATCGCGCCCATCATCTGCTGGAACATCGCGAAGCCTTCGCGCTGGTACTCGACCAGCGGGTCGCGCTGCGCCATGGCGCGGAGGCCGATGCCGTCCTTCAGGTAGTCCATCTCGTAGAGGTGGTCACGCCAACGGCGGTCGATGACCGACAGGACGACGCGGCGCTCGAGCTCCCGCATCGCGGGCGCCCCGAGCGACTCCTCGCGCTTCTGGTAGGCGATGCGGGCGTCCGACAGGATCTCGCGGCGCATGAAGTCGCGGTTGATCTTGCCCTTGTTGCCCGCCTCGGCGATGACCTCGTCGATCGTCACGCCGACCGGGTAGAGCGTCTTCAGCTCCGCCCACAGCGCGTCGAAGTCCCAGTCGTCCCCGCTGCCCTCGCCCGTGTGCTGGTCGAGGATGTCGTCGATCACGTCGGTGAGGAACTGCTGCACGCGCTCGTGCAGGTCGTCGCCCTCCAGGATGTGGCGGCGGTCGCTGTAGATCGCCTCACGCTGGCGGTTGAGCACGTCGTCGTACTTGAGGACGTTCTTGCGGATCTCCGCGTTCCGCGCCTCCACCTGCGACTGCGCGCTGCGGATGGCACGGCTGACCACCTTCGACTCGATCGCCATGTCGTCCGGGACGCTGCTGCGGCCCATCAGGCTCTCGGCGGCGCCCGAGTTGAACAGGCGCATCAGGTCGTCGGTCAGCGACAGGTAGAACCGGCTCTCGCCCGGGTCGCCCTGACGGCCGGAGCGACCGCGCAGCTGGTTGTCGATCCGGCGCGACTCGTGCCGCTCCGTGCCGAGCACGTAGAGCCCGCCCGCCTCGATGACCTTCTCGGCCTCCTCGGCGACCTGCTCCTTGACGGTGGAGAAGACCTCTTCCCACGCGGCCTCGTACTCGTCCGGCGTCTCCACCGGGGACAGGCCCCGAGCGTTCATCTCCGCGACGGCGATGAACTCGGAGTTGCCGCCGAGCATGATGTCCGTTCCACGACCGGCCATGTTCGTGGCCACCGTCACGGCGCCGAGCCGGCCGGCCTGGGCGACGATCGCCGCCTCACGCGCGTGGTTCTTCGCGTTCAGGACCTCGTGGCGGACGCCCTTCTTCGCGAGCAGGCGCGACAGGTACTCGCTCTTCTCGACCGAGGTCGTTCCGACCAGGACCGGCTGGCCCTTCTCGTGGCGCTTCGCGATGTCCTCGACCACCTGGTCGAACTTCGCCTTCTCGTTCTTGTAGACGAGGTCGGGCTGGTCGATGCGCTGCATCGGCTTGTTCGTCGGGATCGGGACCACACCGAGCTTGTACGTGCTCATGAACTCGGCCGCCTCGGTCTCGGCGGTACCGGTCATTCCGGACAGCTTCTTGTAGAGGCGGAAGTAGTTCTGCAGGGTCACCGTGGCGAGGGTCTGGTTCTCGGCCTTCACCTCGACGCCCTCCTTCGCCTCGATCGCCTGGTGGATGCCCTCGTTGTAGCGACGGCCGACCAGGATGCGGCCGGTGTGCTCGTCGACGATCAGCACCTCGCCGTTCATGACGACGTAGTCTTTGTCGCGCTTGAACAGGGCGTTTGCCTTGATCGCGTTGTTGAGGAAGGAGATCAGCGGAGTGTTCGCCGACTCGTACAGGTTGTCGATGCCGAGGTAGTCCTCGACCTTCTCGATCCCCGGCTCGAGGACGCCGACGGTGCGCTTCTTCTCGTCGACCTCGTAGTCGACATCGGGCGTGAGGCGCTTGGCGAGGTTGGCGAACTCGTTGAACCACCGGTTCGCCTCGCCGGAGGACGGCCCGGAGATGATCAGCGGCGTCCTGGCCTCGTCGATGAGGATGGAGTCCACCTCGTCGACTATGGCGAAGAAGTGGCCGCGCTGCACCATGTCGCTCGCCTGCCACGCCATGTTGTCGCGCAGATAGTCGAAGCCGAACTCGTTGTTCGTGCCGTAGGTGATGTCGGCCGCGTACATCTCGCGGCGCTCCTCGGGGGTCTGCCCGGCGAGGATGACGCCCGTCGTCATACCCAGGGCGCGGAAGACGCGGCCCATGAGCTCCGACTGGTAGCTCGCCAGGTAGTCGTTGACCGTGACGACGTGGACGCCGCGGCTGGCGATCGCGTTGAGGTAGGCCGCGGTGGTGGCCACCAGCGTCTTTCCCTCACCGGTCTTCATCTCGGCGATGTTGCCGAGGTGGAGGGCGGCGCCGCCCATGATCTGGACGTCGAAGTGCCGCATCCCCAGCGTCCGCTTCGCCGCCTCGCGGACCGCCGCGAACGCCTCGGGCAGCAGGTCGTCGAGGGACTCGCCGTTGCCGTACCGCTCGCGCAGCTCGACCGTCTCGTGAGCGAGTTCCTCGTCGGTGAGTTCGCTGAAGTCGTCTTCGAGAGCGTTGACCGCTTTCGCATACGCCTCCAGGCGGCGGAGGGTTCGCCCCTCGCCGACACGGAGGACCTTTTCCAGAACTGAGGCCACTGATGCACTCCACTTATGATCGGTCGGGCCAGCGGCCCGGCGCCCCGGCGGGCGCACGCCGGACGGCAGGGGCCGCCGACGCTAGGGGACATGCTACTTGTTCAGCCCATACGTTCGGCACGTATGGCCTGGGAGGGACCTCAAGGTCGCCCGAATGCGCCCCTGGTGATCGCCCGGCGATGTCATGCTCCGGGCCCCAGGGAGGGCGGGGTCGCCTTCTCGGCGGGAGCGGACGGACTGGGGACAGGCGCGGCCGTTGGTGACGCATCCCCCGCCGGGGACGGGGAGGGTGTCGGCGCCGGGACGGCCGGATCCTCCCCCGCCGCGTCGGCCGGCCGAGGACCCCCGCGCACAAGCGACGCCGGCGGCGACGGGAAGGCCTCCCCTCCGTACTTGCCGACGGCTGCGGACATCATGGCGCGCATCACCGCGACGCGAGCTGCGGCCGGCGTCGTCCCGTGCGTCGGCCGGATGGCGCGCATGTCGTCGTGGCCGCTGAGGTTGCCGACCCAGTACGCGCCGGCGACCGTGGTCGTGGAGGCGACCAGCCACAGCTGTTCGTTGCCGTCCGTCGTTCCCGTCTTGGCGAGCATGTCCACCGCGGAGCGGCTGAGCCCCGCCGCTGTGCCGCTCCGGGTCACCTCCCGGAGTGCGGCCGCCATGGCGTGCGCCACCTCCGGCGACACCGCGGGCGTGCACGACGAGGCGGGGGCCGGCACGAGAGAGCCTCCCGGGCCGACGATGCTGTCGATGGCGACGGGGGTGCAGGTGATCCCGTTGTTGGCGATCCCGGCGAACGCCGTCGCCATGGTGAGCGGCGCGATGGTGTTCGTGCCGAGCACGGAGGCCGGGTTGGTGGCGAGGGGGTCTCCGTTCGCGGTGTGGACGCCGAACGCCTCCGCGGTCGCCCGGATCCGGCAGAGGTCGAGCTGGTGCGCCATCGCGATGTAGGCGGTGTTGATCGACTCGGCGGTGGCCTCCGCCGCGGTGCGCCGGCCGGTCTGGCCCGGCGCGTCGTTGGTCGGGCGGTAGGACCCGGTCCACGGGCCGCCGCACGTGTCGGTGAAGCTCGACTGGCTGTAGGTCCGGTAGTCGGCGTCGACCGACTCGTTCAGGGTGTGCCCCTGCTTCAGCCACTCGGCGAGCGTGAACACCTTGTAGGTCGACCCGACCTGGAAGCCGCTGGAGCCTCCGTATGCCTGGTCTGTGGCGTAGTTCACCGAGGTGTACTCGTTGCCGGTGTTCAGGACGTCGGGGTCCTGGCTGTAGTTCTTGTTCTGCGCCATGTAGAGCACGCGCCCGGTCCCGGGCTGGACGCCCACCAAGGCCCCGCCGACCGTCTGCGAGTAGTTCTTCGGCATCCAGTCGTTGAGGGTGTCTTCTGCGACTTTTTGGAGGTCGAGGTCGAGGGTGGTGTAGATCTTGTAGCCGCCGCGGTTGAGGTTGGCGGTGCGGGTGTCCTTGTCGGCTCCGAAGGTGGGGTCGTTGAGGATGATCTTCTGCACGTAGTCGCAGAAGTACGCGGCGCCGCCGGCGGTCTGGCAGCCGCGGGTGGAGGGCGTGATCGCCGGCTGGACCGGGGTCTTCACGGCCTCTTCGTACTGCGCCTTCGTCAGCTTCTTGTACTGGTACATCTTCTGCAGGATGTAGTCGCGGCGCTCTTTGTTCTTCGCGTACCCGTTCGCGGCCCCGTTGGTGGCCGATTCCGGGTCATCGATCTTCAGGCTGGTCGGTTCGTTCACGATCGCGACCAGGCTCGCCGCCTGCGCCGGGGTGAGGTTGGCGGCGGTGGTGTTGTAGTAGTAGTGCGCGGCGCTCTCGATCCCGTACACCGTTCCACCGAACCCGGCGATGTTCAGATACCCGACCAGGATCTGGTCCTTGGTGAACTTCTTCTCGATCCCGATCGCGTACTTCATCTCCTTGACCTTGCGGTCAGGGGAGACACCGGTGGAGTCCTCCACGCACTGCTGGTACTTGGTCTTCTGCTCCGTGGTCTTCACCGGCAGCGCCTCGCACTTCTGCAACAGCACGTTCTTCACATACTGCTGCGTGATCGAGGAACCACCCTGCACCCCACCACCAGCGACCGTGGACAGCACACCACGCACGGTGCCCTGGATATCCACCCCGCCATGACTGTAGAACCGGGGATCCTCACCCGCGATCGTGGCATCCTTGGCCGCCTGCGAGATCTGGTTGAAGTTCACCGGCAACCGGTTCTGGGAATAGAACGTCGCCAACGCAACGTCTTGTTCTCCGGACTTGGCGTAGATCGTCGTCGGCTGCGCCAACTGATCCGGCACCAGATACTCCGGAAGACCCTCGAACACACCAATACTGTTATTCGCGGCGATCCCCGTCACCGCGATCGCGGGAGTGACAGCAGCAGTGACCAGAAGACCAGCCACGACACTCATGCCAATGAAGGCAACGGTCGCGCCGAGCCGGCGAACCACCCGTCGATTTCCCATGCGTCCTCCTCGTTCCGTCCGCCGGAACAGACTCCGGGACGGGCGCCCGCCGTCTCAAAGACCGGGACGCGTCGAGTGATGACGATTCGGGATGGATCACCCCCAGCTGCGGCGACGGAGCTCGTCGTGCAGCTGCCGGGCGATGCGGCCCATGAGGGCTTCGGCAGCGGGCTGGCGGGCGGCGGCCACGCGGGATTCGGTCAGCGCGACCACAGCGAACGCGGAGTGATCGGCGTGCTCGACGACCCCCGCCTCATGCCGCAGATTCAACAGGGTGCCGGTCTTCGACCACCACTGGGTCGCATCCGACTCGAACTCGGGCGCGAGCCGGGTGCGGTGGACGTTGGCCGCCATCAGTTCGCGCATGCGCGACGCCACCTCCGCCGGATACCGCGGGAGCCACAGGTCCTCCAGCCAGTCGGCCACCTCGCGGGCGCTGGCACGTGTCGAGTCGGTGGCGCCGAGGCGTGCGACGGTGTGGCCGCCGCCGCTGGTGCCTCCGGCGATCGCGAGCCGATGCGCGAGATGCACATCCGCGTCCGGCATCTGCTCCGCGGGTGTGGTCGCGAGCGCTCCGGCACCATGCCGGATGACCACGCCGGGCCTGCCGAGGCGGCCGAGCACCGCGGACACCTCCTCCGGCGGTGTCAGCTCGAACAGCGCGTCCGACGCTGCCCCGTCGCTCAGCGCGACGCTCAGGTACACGAGATCGTCCAGGGCCACGGTGGCCGGATGCCGGAACCGGGAGATCCCCGTCGGCCCGGGCGTCGTGATCCGGCCGGGTTGCACGGTCACCGGGAGGCCGGCGGCCAGGGATCCGGTCCGGATCCGTTCGAGGGTCGCGACGCCGAGCGGGATCTTGACGAGGGAGGCGATGGGCCGGGGCGTGTCGGCGTCGATACCCAGCTCCTCCCCCGTTTCGAGGTCGCGGACCAGGAACCCTCCGCTCAGTCCCCCCGCGGCGAGATCGTCACGGAGGCGCTCCAGGAGGTCACCGGCCGTCATCGCGGCACCCCGAGTGCGCGGGCGAGCAGTGCGACGGTCTCGGCGCCGAGACGTTCGGGGAGCGCAGGGTCGTCCGCAGCGAGGGCGTAGGAGCGGGCGAGGCGCAGCTCTGCGACCGGAACCCAGGAGAAGCCGAGCTCCTCCGCCCGTGATGGGGAGCACAGCAGGAGATCGCCCGACAGCACGTCGGCCACGGTCGCCGGGAGCGACTCCGCCCGCTCCACCTGCGCGGGGGCCAGGGCCTGCGCGTCCCGGTGCCGGAGGAGCGGGTCCCGTACCGCCGGGATGTCGTCCTCTGGTTCGTACAGCACGCGCGTCGGCGGCCCCTGGTCGGCCCTCCGCGGGCGGATGGTCGCGAAGAGGAAGGGAGACGGCAGCGGATGCGCCGCGGCGATGCCGAGCGGCACCGACCACTGTGCGTGCTCCGGCGCGACGGCCAGCACGGCCGCTTGTGCCGTGCCCGCGGCGAGCGCCTCCGCCCGGTCCGCCGGCGGGGCCTGGGTCGTCTCGACGGCGACGCCGGCCGCGCGGCACGCGGCGAGGAAGGCGCCGAGCGACCTCCCCGTGCAGTCCTCGGGAACCGCGAGACGGATCACGGAGGCGCGCGATCGCCGCGCCTGCGCCTCCAGCTCCGCTGCCGAGAGGACGACCTGTCGCGCGGCGGCGAGCATCCCGCGACCGAACGGCGTCAGCTGCGACCGACGCGTCGACCGGTCGAACAGCTCGCCTCCGAGCTGCGCCTCCAGGGCGGCGATGCGCCGGCTGGCGACGGACTGCTGCATCCCGACGGCCGCAGCACCGACGGTGAAGCTCCCGCGGTCGCTGACGCTCACGAAGGCGCGGCACGCGGCGACGATATCCATGACGCCGGATACTAGCCAGCTCACCTCCGTGCGCGCAGACAGCGGCCCACGCCACCGGCGCCTCCGACGTCCATGTGAGACGGTCATGGATGCGCGCCGATCGGTCTTGGTGCCGCGGGGACGCCGTGCGGTTGGCTGAGGTCTCCGCCGAAGGAAGGAATCCCATGACCACGATCCGATCGCGCTCCGCCGCAGTCCTCGCCCTGTCGCTCGCTGCCCTCCTCTCCGGATGCGCGCCGGCCGTCTCCAGCGCACCGGTTTCGCCGTCCAGCACCGCCACGGCGACGGCGGACGCGCGCGCGGTCGCGGCGGTCGCCGACCTGCGTGAGCTGGAGGGCCGGTACGACGCGACCCTGGGGGTCTACGCACTGGACACCGGGACGGGACGATCGGTCGAGTACCACGCCGACACCCGGTTCGCCTACGCGTCGACCTCCAAGGCGCTGCTCGCCGGCGCGGTGCTGGATTCGGTCGACGACGCGGCCCTCGACGCGACCGTGCACTACACCGCCGACGATCTGGTGACGTACTCGCCTGTGACCGAGGGCCACGTCGCCGACGGCCTTCCCCTGCGGGACGTGCTGGCGGCCGCGGTACGCCAGAGCGACAATACGGCGGGCAACCTCCTGTTCGCCCAGGTCGGCGGCCCGAGCGGGCTGCAGAAGGCGCTCCGCGGGCTCGGCGACGACACCACGCAGGTCTCGCGGACGGAGCCCGCGCTCAACGAAGCGGCACCCGGCGACACACGCGACACCAGCACCCCGCGCGCGCTGGCCGCCGATCTGCGGTCATACGCGGTCGGCGATGCGCTGGCCCCCGAGCGGCGCGCGCTGCTCCTCGACCTGATGACGGGGAATGCGACGGGAGCACCGCTCATCCGGGCCGGTCTTCCGCAGGAGTGGACGGTTGCGGACAAGTCCGGGGCGGCGTCCTACGGCTCGCGCAACGACATCGCGGTGGTGCAGGCGCCGGGACGCAAGCCCATCGTCATGGTCGTCCTCTCTCGGAAGGACGCGAAGGATGCGAAGTACGACAACGCGTTGATCTCCGATGCCGCACAGGTGCTCGCGACCGCGCTCAAATGATGAGAGCGCCGATGGCGACCGCCGCCCGGGCGGCCGCCATCGGCGGGTGGACGAGCGGAGGCGGCGTCAGCCGAGCTTGCGCGCCGCGGTGGCGACCTCCTGCAGTTCTTCCGCATCCTCGTCGAGGGAGATCACGCCGTAGTCCCAGCCCTTGCGGCGGTAGACCACGCTCGGACGCTGCGTCTCCTGATCGACGAACAGGTAGAAGTCGTGGCCGACGAGCTCCATGTAGTACAGAGCGTCGTCCACGGTCATCGGAACGGAGGCGAACACCTTCTTGCGGATCACGACGGGGCTGTACTCCTGCTCCGCCTCTTCGGTCGTCTCCGTCTCATCGGACACGGCAGGCACGCTGCCGGTTCGCACCTTCTCGAGCACGGCGACCGGGGCGGCCGCCAGGCCGACGGCGCTGAATCCGTCGGTGCTCGCCTCGCGCAACGAGGTCGGCCGGTGCTGGCCGCGATGGACCTTACGACGGTCCTTGGCGCGGCGCACGCGCTCCAGGAGCTTGCCGAGGGCGATATCGAAGGCCGCGTACTTGTCCGGCCCCGTCGCCTCCGATCTCACCGTGGCCCGCGGGCCGACGAGCGTCAGCTCGACACGGTCGTCGCCGTTCTGGTTGCCCAGCTTCTCGTTGTGGCGGCTGACCTTGATCTCGAAAGAGATCGCTCGTTCGGCCAGGTGTGACACCTTCTCCGATTTCTCGGTGGCGTACTCCCGGAACCGATCAGTGATGCCCAGGTTGCGTCCGATGATGTTGATGTCCATGAAGACCTCCCTGATCTGGCGCGATGTCCGCCCGGGATCAAGAAGGGCGGATCGCTCTCGCCTTTCCGACTACCGTAGTGCCCTCTCCCACGGAACGAAACCGGAAAACAGACGGCATTTCCCGAGTGTCAGCTGGGTGCCGCCTGGAGAACAGTGGCCCGGCGGCGTGGCGTGCGGGCGATCGCGGCCGCAGCCGCCACCTGACCGCCCACGGACCGGATCGCCCGCGTCGCCTCGGCGATCGTGGCGCCCGACGTGACGATGTCGTCGACGATGAGACAGTCCCGACCGGCCAGCCTCGCAGAGGCCACCATGCTGCCGTCGCGGTTGCCGGAGCGTTCGCTCGCCGTGAGCCCCGCCTGGTCGGCCGTCTGGCGGGACAGGCGCAACGCGCGCCAGAGCGGAGGGACGAGGATGTGCGCCCGCGCCAGGACCGCGCGGGTCGGGTGGTAGCCGCGCCTCCGCCACGCCGCGCGGGTGGAGGGGATGAGCACAGGAAGCAGCGCATCCGGCGCACCGGCGCGCCCCGCGGAGCGTGCCTGCGCTTCGACGATCGCGCAGCGGAGGGCGCGCGCGAGCGCTCGCGCCACATCCGCGCGCCCTCCGTCTTTGTAGGCGAGCAGCACGCGCCGCGCGACGCCCTCGTACGTCAGCGCCGTGAACACCGGCACGCCGCCGATGTCGTGGACCGCGGGCTGCGGGCGCAACGCCGCATCGCACGCGTCGCAGAGCGCGCGATCCGGGCGGCGGCAGCCCGCACAGCGGACGGGCAGGACGGCCGCTGCGGCGTCGAGGAGGGATTCGCGGACCAGGGTGTGTGTTGTCATGCTCCGAGCATCGCCGGGAGGGACGCCGGCAGGGAGCCGGGGTGCCGGAACTGTGGAAAGGTCGCGAGCCTCCGGGGCTGTGGACGGTTCCTAGGGCTGGCCCTGCTGCACGGCGAGCGCGCCGACCTTGTCCGCCTGCGCCTGCCATCCGGTGCCGGTCGGGGCCAGGAGCGTCCCGTCCCGGCTGAGCACGACGTACGGCGCGAGGCCGGACGCGCCGACGATGGTCTGCCCGCTCGCCGGGCCGGAGGTCGTGGTCTGCCCTCCGCCCACGGTCTGCTGGGAGATGCTCGTCGCCTCGCCGCTGGTGGAGATGAGGACCGCCACCGTGAGGTCGCTGGTCCACGCGGCCGAGCGCGGGGTGGCGGAGGGAGCGGCCAGCTCGATCGGGTCGGTGAGGGAGACGGGCGAGCCGTTGCTCCCGCGCACGATCCCCGCCGCCATCAGCGAGTACCCGGTGGCGGTCCGCAGCAGCGCCGCGACGCGCGTCCCGTCGCGCGACACCGACAGCGAGAGGATCGCGGTGGCATTGGGCCAGGTCGCCGCGACCGCGTGCGGATCGCCACCGGTCGGCGTCGCCACCTGCACGGCGTGCGGAGACCCGGACGGCACCGACCACACCCACCCCTCCGGATCGAGGGACGGCGCGATCAGGCCGCCGCGGCTGTCCACGCGCACCGGCTCGCCGCCCTTGCGCACCGAGTACACCCCGGTCGCCGACAGGACCGCGGCCTGGTCCCGCGACGCGTTGAGCGTGACCGCGGAGGGCTGGAGGGAAACGATCTTGTCGCTCATCCCGCTCAACGGCGTGACGCTGTCACCGTTCAGCGAGCCGAAGACATCTCCCCGCGCGACGAAGGGCCGCGAGTCGACGGGCGGGTTCCTGGTGGGGAGCGCCGAGGACCCGAGCGACGGCACCTGCTGCACGTTGCCCTCGATCGACAGCTGGACGCTCTCGGCGAGACTGCCGAGCGACTGCTCCAGCTGGTACTGCATCCGCTGGAGCTGCAGCGGGTCCGCTTGCCCGGCCTCCGAGCTGAGGTCCACCTGGGCGACGCCGCCGGACGTCGTGACCGACGGCACGGCCAGCTGCGTGCCCTTCGGGAACGCGGTGGCGACCGCGCCGGTGAGCCACGGCGCCGGGCCGGCGAGCACGGCGCTCGCGACGCGCGTGGCGGCGGAGGCGACGCGCGCGGGGAACCACCGCGCGTCCGGCACCAGATACGCCCAGCCCGGGCTGTAGAAGTACAGGGTCTGCTGCGTGTAGACCGCGCGGAAGGTCGGCTCGTCGATGACGACTCCGTTCGGGGCGACCGCGATCCGCCACTCGTTGTTCTCGCGCACGAGCTGGTAGTTCAGCCCGACCGGAGCCGTACTCGACACCGGGTGGTACGCACCGACGGAGTCGACGTTGGCGACCGGTGTCACCTCCACCCGCCAGAGGGTCCCCTGGTCGTCGTAGCTGCGGTTGCGACCGTCGTCGACGGTCACCGACTCGTCCGGGTTCCAGCTCGCGGCCATCGAGCGCGTCAGGTACTCGCGGGCGATCTGGAAGTTGTTCTTGGGACTGGACGCGGCGTCGATGAAGCCCTGCACGATGCGCTGCTGGCTCGCGCCCTTCTCGGGCGGCGACGGGTTGAAGTCCAGGTCGAGCGGATCGTTCACCTGGGCGACCGGTGCACCCTGCCGCACGGGGCCGGAGTCCGGGATGCTCGCGCAGGCGGCGAGCGCGACGACGACGACCGCGGCCAGGGCGGCGACGGCTCCGCGCCACGCACGGCGGGCCGTGATGCGGGTCATGCGCGCGCCTCGCTTCCGGAGCTCGCGGACTGCGGCATCGTCGCTCCCGCATCGGCGGGAGGGAGCGGCAGCGGCGAGGCCGTGATCTCGCGGCCGGCGACGCGCGGCAGCGTGAGGCGGAAGCACGACCCCGCCCCGGGCTCCGACCAGACCTGGAGCCAACCGGAATGGAGGGTCGCATCCTCGAGGGAGATCGCGAGGCCGAGCCCCGTGCCGCCGAGGGTGCGCTTGCGCGACGGGTCGGCGCGCCAGAAGCGGTCGAACACGTGGCCGGTGTCCTGCGGGTTCATGCCGATCCCGTAGTCGCGGACGGCGAGGGCGACCGCGCTCTCGTTGCTGTCGATGGTGACGACCACGGGTCGCCCCTCCCCGTGCTCGATGGCGTTGCCGATGAGGTTGCGGACGACCCGGCGGATGCGCCGCGGGTCCATGGGGACGTCGAAGTAGCCGCCCGGCGCGTCCAGCGTGAGCTCCGATCCGTTCTGCTCCGCCAGAGTGCGCAGCTCGTCGACGCAGTCCTCGGCGAGCCGCACCAGGTTGGTCGGCTCGGCGTCGAGCACGACGGAGCCGGCGTCGTACCGGCTGATCTCGAGGAGGTCGGACAGCAGCCGGTCGAACCGCTCGATCTGGGTGTGGAGGAGCTCGGCCGTGCGCGCGGTGGAGGGGGCGAATCCCTCGCGCTGGTCGTAGATGACGTCACCGGCCAGCCGGATGGTGGTGAGCGGCGTGCGCAGCTCGTGCGAGACGTCCGAGACGAAGCGCTGCTGCAACTGCGACAGCGTCGCCAGCTGGTTGATCTGGCTCTGGAGGCTGTCCGCCATCCCGTTGAAGGAGCGCGCGAGCGAGGCGAACACGTCCTCGCCCTTTTCGGGGATGCGCACCGCGAGGTCGCCCGCCGCCAGCCGTTCGCTGGTGCGCGCGGCGACCCGGATCGGCTCGACCACGAAACGGACGATCACCCAGGTGATCGCGCCGATGAGCAGGATGAGCGCGAGGCCGGCGAGCAGCAGCGTGCTCTGCACGAAGAGCAGCGTGTTCTCGGAGTCGCGCAGGTTGTAGCCGATGTAGAGCTCGTACTTGCCGTAGGACGGCAGCGTGAGCTGGGACCCGACGACGATGCCCGGGTCGGTGTTCCCGCCGACGGCGGGCAGCGCGACGGACTGGTAGTACTGCTTCGTGCCGCCGTTCTGCACCTTGGCGCGCAGCTCCGGCGAGATGACCGCGTTGATCGCGGGGCTCCCGCGGTCGGGAGGAGCGAGCACGCCCGTGTCCTGCCCGGGCACGCGGTAGGCCGCGACGAGCCGACTGGAGGTGGAGGCCTGTACGCTCTGCAGCACCGTGTTGAGGAGGTTCTTGCCGGCGTCCCCAGAGGAGACATCCGACGCGTTCAGCGTCGACTGCGCGGTCGTGGTCGCGCGGCTGGAGTCGCGCAGGGCCTGGTCGAG
>Ga0209563_100239_pt1 | contig 26445 bp, 21 predicted proteins | sample AraplaCvi_mMF_r2_FD_184271 | JGI IMG/M metagenome (GOLD analysis project Ga0209563, IMG submission 184271) | Arabidopsis root microbial communities from North Carolina, USA - plate scrape CL_Cvi_mMF_r2 (SPAdes) (version 2) | ecosystem: Host-associated > Plants > Roots > Endosphere | place: USA... | reverse complement strand
GGGACTCGAACCCACACTCGGGCGAGTTTAAGTCGCCTGCCTCTACCGATTGGGCTATGGGGGCCGACGATCCGCGGGTGGCGTCAGCGGTTGCGGTACGGCGCCTTCATCATCTGCACGACCGCGGCCGTGGCGATGCCGCCACCGACGATGACGACGAGCCAGACGAATCCGATGAGCACACCTTCCATGCCGTCAACACTACAGCCTCCCCTTGCTGCGCGCCGCTCCCAGGCGGAGGGTGGGGAGGTGATCAGGATCGGGTCGATCGTCTGGGGTGTGCGCGACCTCCCGCGCGCCGTGGCGTTCTGGTCGGAGGCGCTCGGCTACCGGCCGCTGCGCGAGCCGGACGTGGACTGGGCGCTGCTCGCCCCGGAGACCGGCGGCGGGCCGCAGCTCGCCCTCAAACTGGTGGGCAGTGAGGCGAACCCGAGTCCGCGTCATCACCTCGACCTGTACGCCTCCGACCGGGAGGCCGAGACGGCACGGCTGGTCGCTCTCGGCGCCTCGCCGGTCGACTGGGAGTACGAGGACGATGCCGACTATGTCGTCCTCGCGGACCCGGACGGCAACCGGTTCTGCGTCGTGGATGCGGGCGAGAAGGCGGCGCCGGTCTGAGGCGCAGCGGTCGCCGGCGCCCACTCTGCGAATTCGCTCATGCCATCCGAAGTGGTTGCCCATCCTGGCCGGTCACACTGAACGCGGCACCCTTTCTGGTGAGGTGTCCTTGGTCCGGCCGGCGCCCGAGGTCCCCCGACGCGGGGGCCGGCCGGATCTTCACGTAGGCTCGGCGGGTGACCTCCCGGTGCCCCTGCCTGAGCGGCGAGACGTACGACGTCTGCTGCGGACCGCTGCACCGCGGCGAGCCCGCCCCCACGGCGGAGCGCCTGATGCGGTCGCGGTTCAGCGCTTTCGCCCTCGGCGATGCCGACTACCTGCTGCGCAGCTGGCACGCGTCCACCCGGCCGTCGACACTGGATCTCGACCCGGGCCTCGTCTGGTACCGGCTCGACATCGAAGGCACCGAGCGCGGCGGTCCGTTCGACGGCGATGGGGTCGTCGCCTTCACCGCGTTCTACAAGGGTGCGGAGCGCGGCAGTCTGCACGAGGTCTCTCGATTCGTGCGCGAGGGCCGGGACTGGTTCTACGTGGACGCGCTGCCCGCGACCTAGGGCGTCGTGCGGTCGAGCGCGGGCACGACGTACCGTTCCCACAGCCAGAACGCCAGGCTCGCGGCGGCGAAGCCGGCGGCCACCCCGACGATCACCACGACGCCGACGCCGCGCTCCACGAGCGACGCGATCGGGAGCAGCAGCGCGAACAGCAGCGTGTAGACGACGAGGCTGAGCCCGCCCCACAGCCAGCGCGACCACTGGGCGACCGCGCGGCCGGCCAGACCGCCCACCGGGAGCAGCAGCACGGCGGCCGAGCCGATGCCGAGCAGCGCCAGCGCGTTGACGGTCTCGACGAGGAGGGCGCTCAACCAGCTGTCCGGGGCGGGCAGGATGCCGACCGCCAGCCAGGCGAGCACCCCGACCGCCGCGACCGCGGAGACCTGCACGGCGGCGATCCGTCCGCGCCGGACCCGGCCCACGTGCGGCCCGACGGCGAGGCCGAGCACGACGGCGAACAGCAGCGCGGGGAACAGCCCGAGCAGGCGCGATCCGATCGCGGCGACCGCGACGACGAGCAGCAGCCCCGGGCGGACGGTGATGCGCGGAGCCGGCAGGTGCAGGTGCGTCGCGATGCCGCGACCGGCGAGCACCCACACCGCGTTGACGGCCGCCACGGCGATGCCGATGGCGAGCAGCACCCGCAGGTACGCCCCCGGGTCGGTCATCGGGCTGGAGAGCGTGACGAGCACGGCCGCCGCCGCGGTGACCAGAACCGCCATGCCGGGCGACTGGCGCGGAGGCCGGGCGGAAGCACCGGTCGTGACTGCGGCCGTCGGCGCTGTGCGGGGCCGGTCGCGCCCGAACAGCGCGGACGCGTCCGCCACGTCGGCGCGCGGCCGGTTGCGGCCGAACACGGACGCGCGCTCCCGGCGGGCGCCGCGCTGCGAGCGGCCGCGGGCGAGCGCCGCCGCGAGCAGCCGCGCCGGGAGCACGAGGAGCAGGAGGGCGGCGACGGCGAGCGACGCCGACCGGATCCACCCGGGCAGGGAGGCGGCACCGACGGCCGGCGCCGAGGTCTCGGTGAACGGCGTGGCGATCCAGCTCTTCGTCCCGGGATGCCCGCTGTCGGTGGGCGGGGCAGCGCCGGGTCCGGCCGGCGCGGGAGCGGCCGGCGTCGGCGTCGGGGTGGCGCTGGGGGTCCGCGACGGCGAGGGCGTCGGGGACGGGGAGGAGGCGCCGACGGTGAGCGCGACGGTGTTGCTTCCCGCGCTGACGTTGCCCGCGGCGTCCCGTTGCAGGGCGGAGAGCTGGTAGCGGCCCTGTGGCAGGGCGCCCTGGCAGCTCCAGGCCCCAGCGGCGACGTCGGCGGTGCACACGACCGTCGTACCGTGTTCGTCGATCGCGTAGAGCGTGAGGTGGGCGCCGCTCTCGCCCGTTCCGCCGAAGGTGATCGCCTGCCCCGGCTGGCCCGAGGCTCCGCCGGCGGGCGTGGCGATTCCGGGCGCCGCAGGCGCCGTGCGGTCGACGTCGATCACCGCGCGCGGGCTGGGGGCGGACGACGTGTCCGAGAACGACGCGACCTGGGTCGCCGTGACCGTGTGGCGGCCGTCGGGGAGCGGACCGGTGAGCACGCACCCCCACGCGCCGTTCCCGTCCGCCGGGAACGTGCACTGGGCGCCCGTGTCGGCGGTGACGGTTACGCGCGCGCCGGGGAAGGCGGACCCGCGCACGCTGCCGCTGCTCGCGACCACGCCGCCGCCGGCGATCACCGGCGGGTGGAGCACATCCACGCGGCCGCTGTCGGAGTCGCTGGTCGTCGCGGATTCGGCGCGCACGGAGACGCCCCTGCCGTCGGGCAGGGACTGGAGCGCGCAGCTCCAGCGCTGGTCGGCATCCACCGTCGCCTGGCAGCTCTCGGCCGAGCCGGGGGAGGAGCCCGCCGACACCGCGATCCGGTCGCCGGGCGTGCCGGAACCGGTGATGGTCAGGGGGAAGGTGGTGACGAGCCCGCCCGGGAGGCCGGTCAGCCGCACCGGAGTGGGCGTCGGCGTGGTGGTCGGCGGGTCGGACGGTGTTGCGGTGTCGCTCGGGGCGACGGCGGCGGAGGTCGGTTCGTCGCGGGGTGCTGCGATGCGGAGTACGGTGTGTGACGCGGAGCCGGATGCTGCGGTGCTGACGGTGCTACTGCTGAGGGCCTGCGCGGAGGCCGGCGGCGCATCCCCGATGAGCCCGATGGCGCTGAGGAGGAGCGCGGCGACGGCGGCGGCGGTCGCGACGAACACCAGTCCGATCGACCCCCGTGGCCGGACTGGTGGTGACACGTCGCTCAGAAATCCCCGCATTCCACCCCATTCCAGGGGCCAGTGTGCGGCTCTGTCAAACGAATCGCCGCATTTGCGGCATACTGTGATCTGGGTCAACTGTCCCACTTTCCGCGCGACGAGGCGCGGCAGGAACTCCGAGGAGTCCGGATGACGCGCATCCCGGTCGCAGACCGCCGCACCGCCCTGGTGCAGGCCGCCCTGCGCGTGATCGCCCGCGACGGGGTGGCGGCCGCCACCACGCGGCGCATCGTCGCCGAGGCGGACATGCCGCTGGCCAGCTTCCACTACGTCTTCGCCTCGCGGGACGAGCTCATGGCCGAGCTGATCGAGACGGCCGTGGCGGGCGAGCAGACCGATCTGGCGCCGGCCTTCGCCGGCGATGTCGGGTCGGTCGGGCTGCGCGAGGCCGTCCGCGCCGGCCTGCAGCGCTACTTCGACGGCGTCCGCGCCGACCCCGACCGGGAGAAGGCGATGCTCGAGCTCACCCAGTGGGCCCTGCGCGAGCCCGGTTTCGAGCCGCTCGCCCGCCGGCAGTACGCCCGCTACCACGAGCTCGCCGCGCAGGCGGCGCGCGACGTCGCCCGGCTGACCGGGAGCGACTGGACCCGACCCGTCGACGAGATCGCCCGCATCCTGGTCTCGTTCACCGACGGACTCACCCTCGGCTGGCTGGTCACCCGCGACGACGCCGCGGCGGCGGCCGTCATGGATGTCGCCGCCGACGCGCTCGCCGCCCTCGGCACCCCCGCACGCAACGCCCCGGCCCGCACCACCCCCGCCCGCAACACCGCCCACGCCCCGAAGGCAGGTGCCCGATGACGTCAACGTCCACCCCCGCGGTCTTCGCCGAACCGGTCCGCAAGGTCCCCGGCCGGTGGATCGCGGCGTTCGCCGTCGCCTGGCTGGGCGTCTGGATGGCGCAACTGGCTCCCATCCAGAAGCTCCTGCCCGACCAGGTGCAGGCCGAGCTGAACACCACCTCGTGGGTGGACAACGTGATCGCGTTCGGCGTGATCTCGGGCATCTCCGGTGTCTGCGCGATCGTCGCCTACCCGCTCACGGGCGCGCTCTCGGACCGCACGACCAGCCGGTTCGGCCGCCGCCGGCCCTGGATCGCGGTCGGTGCGCTCGTGTTCGCGGTGTCGCTGGTGCTCCTCGGCCTGCAGACCAGCATCGTGGGGATGGGCGTCTTCTGGTCGCTCGCGCTGACCGGCTTCTGCATCCTCACTGCCGCGCTCACGGCCACGATCAGCGACCAGGTGCCCGTCGACCAGCGCGGCTACGTGAGCGGCTGGATCAGCGCGCCGCAGGCGATCGGGATCATCCTCGGGGTGGCCCTGGTCACCTACGTCTTCGCCGGCGCGCTGCTCGGGTACACCGCGATGGCCGTGCTGCTCGTGCTGCTCGTGCTGCCGTTCCTGTTCCTGCCGGATGCGGTGCTCCCGCGCGAGCTGCGCGAGCGGATGTCGGTGCGCGGCGTGATCGAGGGCCTGTGGATCAGCCCGCGGCAGCATCCCGACTTCGGGTGGACGCTGCTGAGCCGGGTGCTGGTCAACTTCGGCAACGCGTTCGGCACGTCGCTGCTGCTGTACTTCCTGGAGTTCGGGCTGCACGATCCGCACGCCGACGACGACCTGCTCATCCTCATCCTCGTCTACATGGTGTTCGTCATCGTGGCGTCGCTGGTGCTCGGGAGGCTGTCGGACCGGCTGGGACGGCGCAAGGCGTTCGTCTTCCTCTCGTCCGCCGTGCAGGGTGTCGCCGCCCTGCTGCTGGCCTTCGTGCCGCAGCTTCCGGTGGCGATCGTCGCCGCGGGGTTGCTGGGCATCGGGTACGGCTGCTTCCTGTCGGTCGACCAGGCGCTCGCCACCCAGGTGCTGCCCGACCCGGAGAACCGCGGGAAGGACCTGGGCATCATGAACATCGCCCTCGCGGTGCCGCAGGCCGTCGCCCCGCTGTTCGGCGCGATGATCGTCGCGGCCCTCGGCGGCTTCGCCGGGCTCTTCGTCCTGTCCGCCCTGTTCGCGTTCGCGGGTGCGCTCGCGGTCGCCCGAGTGAAAGCGGTGCGCTAGTGACCGACCTCGACCTGTCGATCCCGCCCGTCGCGGCGGAGCGCACCTGGCGCACCCCGGACGTGTTCTGGCCGTCGCTGTCTGCGGCGACGGCCCGGCTCGACCCGCCGCTCGGCGTGCTGCACCTGCCGGCGCTGCGGCACAACGCCCACGACATGCTGCGGCGCGCGGCCGGCGCGGCCGGTGCGTCCGGTTCGCCGGGATCGTCCGGCCCGGGCAAGCCCATCCGCGTCGCGTCGAAGTCGGTGCGCGTGCGGTCGGTGCTGGATGCCGTGCTCGCGCTGCCCGGGTACGCCGGCGTCCTCGCCTACACGCTGCCGGAGGCGCTGTGGCTCGCGGAGGGCGACGCGGAGCATCCCCCGATCGAGGACGTGGTGGTCGGCTACCCGACCGCCGATCGCGGCGCCATCGCCCGGCTCGCCCGGTCGCCCGAGCTCGCCGCACGCGTCACCCTGATGGTGGACTCGATTGCGCACCTCGACCTCGTCGACGCGGTCGTCCCTCCCGCGGGACGCGAGACCATCCGGGTCTGCCTGGAGCTCGACTCGTCCTGGCTCGCCCCGGTGCTCGGTCACGTCGGCGTCTACCGCTCGCCGGTGCATTCCGCCTCCGCCGCACGCGACCTCGCCGCCGCCATCGCCCGGCGGCCGGGCTTCGCCCTGGTGGGGATGATGGGATACGAGGCGCAGATCGCCGGCCAGGGCGACAACCCGCCGGGGAAGCCGGCGTGGGGCGCGACGCTGCGCTGGATGCAGAAGAACTCCCGCGAGGAGCTGCTCTCCCGGCGCGGGGAGGCGGTGGCCGCGGTGCGCGGCATCGCCGACCTGGAGTTCGTGAACGGCGGAGGCACCGGGTCGCTCGAGTTCACCGCATCCGACCCGTCGGTGACGGAGATCGCGGCGGGGAGCGGGCTCTTCGGCGGGCACCTGTTCGACTCCTACCGCGCGTTCCACCCGGCCCCGGCCGCCTCCTTCGCCCTGTCGGTCGTCCGGCGGCCCAACCCCGAGACGGCGACGCTGCTGGGCGGCGGCTGGGTCGCGTCCGGCCCGCCCGGCGCCGACCGGCTGCCGTCGATCGCCTGGCCGACCGGCCTCTCGATGGTGGCGCGGGAGATGGCCGGCGAGGTGCAGACACCCGTCACGGGAGCGGCCGCCAGCGTGCTCCGCGTCGGCGACCGGGTGTGGCTGCGGCACACCAAGTCGGGGGAGCTGAGCGAGCACCTGGACGGGTTCCACCTCGTCGACACGGTCGACGGCCGTGCCCGTGTCGTCGGCGAGGCCCGCACCTACCGCGGTGACGGGAAGGTGTTCCTGTGACGGCGTCCGGCGGGCTGTGGCGCACGTGGGGCCGGACGGAGGCGGTGCGCCCGCAGCGGGTGGAGCGGCCGGCCTCCGCGGAGGCGGTGCAGCGGGCCGTGCAGGCCGCCGCGGCGAAGGGGATGCGCATCAAAGCGGTCGGCGCCGGGCACAGCTTCACCGGCATCGCGGTCGCCCCGGGCGTCCAGCTCGACCTCGACGACCTGACCGGCGTCCTCGACGTCGACGCCGAGCGCGGGCGCGTGACGTTCGCCGCCGGCACGCACCTGCACCAGCTTCCTCGGCTGCTGCGGCCGCACGGCCTGGCGCTGGAGAACATGGGCGACATCGACCGGCAGACCATCGCAGGGGCCACCTCCACCGGAACCCACGGCACAGGCGGTTCGTTCGGCGGCCTCGCCACGCAGATCGTGGGGCTGACGCTCGTGACGGGCACGGGCGAGCTGCTGCGCATCGACGAGACGGAGAACGCGGAGCTGCTCCCGGCGGCGCGACTCGGCCTCGGGGCGCTCGGAGTGATCGTGGACGTCACCCTGCAGTGCGTGCCCGCCTTCCTCCTCCAGGCGGTCGAGCGCCCGGAGCCGCTGCAGGACACGCTCGACAGCTACCTGGAGCGCTCCGCCCGGGAGGACCACTTCGAGTTCTACTGGTTCCCCCACACCGAGACCGCGCTGACCAAGACCAACACGCGGCTGCCGCTCACCGCGGAGCGGGCGCCGCTGTCGCCGGCAGGCCGCTGGGTCGACGACGAGCTGCTCGCCAACGGCGTCTACCGCGGGGTCTGCGCGCTCGGCACCGTCGCGCCCGCCGTCATCCCGCCGTTCAGCAGGCTGGCACAGCGGATGACGGGCAACCGCGACTTCACCGACCTCTCGCCCGCCGTCTTCGTCACCAACCGCACCGTGCGGTTCCGCGAGATGGAGTACGCCCTGCCGCGCGCGGCCGTCCCCGGCGCGCTCGCCGAGGTGAAGGCGCTGATCGAGCGGCGCGGCTGGCGCATCTCGTTCCCGATCGAGGTGCGCAGCGCCGCCGCCGACGGCAACTGGCTGTCGACCGCGTACGACCGGGAGTCGGGCTACATCGCCGTCCACCGGTACTACCGCGAGGACCACCGCGAGTACTTCGCGGCGGTCGAGGAGATCATGGTCGCCCACGGGGGACGGCCGCACTGGGGCAAGCTGCACACGCGCGACGCGGAGGCGCTCCGCGCGCTGTACCCGCGCTTCGACGACTTCCTCGCGGTCCGCGACCGACTCGATCCGGAGCGGCGCTTCGAGAACGCCTACCTCCGCCGCGTCCTCGGCCCCTGAGCCCGGACGCCGGTGGGCGGTGGCCGGAAGGTGGCCGCGCGCGACGCGCCCCGTCCAGAAACCGGTACGCTGCTGACTTCCTGACGCATCGAAGGAGTCGTCGTGCCGTTACCGCTCAGCGCCCCCGCCGGTCCCGATGAGGCCGTGCTCGCCGTGGATGCCCTCGCCGGCCATCCGGTGGCGGAGGGCGACGAGCTCGCCTGGGTGTACGTGCCGGTCGCGGGGGAGGAGCGCTACGCGGCGACGGCCTTCGCGCTGGATGCGGTGTTCGACGACGGCCGCCGCCTGAGCGACGGGGCGGCCGACCAGTACGGCGTCCCGCTCGCGCCGGACGCCCAGGCGGAGGCGCGGATGCTGTGGGTCGACCAGCCGAACCTGCGCCGCGTCGACCTCACCCCCTACGCCGGGCGCCGCATCGACCACGTCGTGGCCCGCTTCGGCGGGCCGCGCTCGGCGGTGGCCGAGGGGAGGCTGGAGGAGGTGCGCGTCCGTCCCCGCCGCCGGATCGGGCCGAGCCCTCTGGATGCGGTCGTGACCACCCGCGGATCCCGCTCCACCGACCGCTTCTCCCGCGGCAACACCGCACCCCTCGTCGCGTCGCCGCACGGAGCCGTCTTCGGCCTGCCGATGACCGACGCCTCCTCCGGTGCGTGGCCGTACCGCGCCGACCACGTCGCCCTCCAGGCGTTCGCGACCTCGCACCTGCCGAGCCCGTGGATCGGAGACCGCGGGGTCTTCCAGGTCATGCCCAGCCCGCTGGCCCGGCCCGGCACCGGCCGCGCGGCCCGGGCGCTCGCGATCGACCCCGACACCCTCGAGGACCGCGCGCACCGCTACCGGGTCGACCTCGACGGCGGCATCTCGGCCGAGCTCACGGCCGCCGGGCCGGTCGTCGCGCTGCGGCTGCGGTTCCGCGGACCCGAGGGCGCGCTGGTCTTCGACCACCTGGGCACGGTCGCCGAGCTGGTGCGACGCCCGACGGCCGACGGGTTCCGGCTCGACTGCGCCGTCGACGACGGGCCCGGGCGGCCGGTGCACCACATCGCGGTCGCCGTCACCGGCGCCGTCACGACGAACGCCCTGACCTGGCGCCCAGGCCGGCTCGACGGCTACCTCACGCTCGACACCCGCGCGACGCCGGTCGTCGACGTGCTGCTCGCGAGCTCGACGATCGACGCCGACCAGGCCGCGGCGTCGCTCGCGGCGGCGGGAGGCTTCGACGGCGTGCTGCGGCGGTCGGCGGCCGAGTGGGAGGACGCGCTGAGCGTGCTCGACCTCGACGGCACGCCCGACGAGCAGCGGGTGGCGCTCGCCTCCGACCTCTACCGGCTGTTCCTCTACCCGAACGAGTACGCCGAGGACGGCCGCTACCGCAGCCCCGTGACCGGCCGCGTCCGATCCGGCCGCTATTCGGCCACCAACGGGTTCTGGGACACGTACCGCACCTGCTGGCCGGCGCTCGGCCTCCTCGCGCCCGAGCGGGCCGCCGAACTGGCCGACGGTTTCGTCGAGCACTTCCGCGAGGGCGGATGGACGAGCCGGTGGAGCGCGCCCGGCCCGGTCGACAGCATGACCGGCACCACGAGCGACACCGTCTTCGCGACCCTCGCCGCCTGCGCCGCGCCGGGCCTGCCGCTCGTCGACGCCTACGGGTCCGCCCTGAAGAACGCCACCGTGCCGTCGGCTCAGCCGGCGGTCGGGCGGAAGGGACTCGACACCGCGATCTTCCGCGGCTACATCGCCAGCGACCTCCACGAAGGCCTCTCGTGGACGCTCGACAACGCCATCAACGACGCCTCCCTCGCGCGCATGGCCCGCACGCTCGCCGCCGCCGCGCCGGCCGGATCGCGGGAGGCCGAGCGGCTTGCGACCGAGGAGCGCTACTTCGCGCACCGCGCCCTGTCGTACCGCCGGGTCTTCCACCGCGGGCTCGGCTTCTTCCTGGGCCGGCAACCCGACGGGGCGTGGCGCGTCGATCCCGGTGACTACGACCCGCGGATCTGGGGCTACGACTACACCGAGACGAACGGCTGGGGGACCGCGTTCACCGCGCCGCACGACGGCGCCGGTCTGGCGGCGCTTCACGGCGGCGAGGAGGCGCTCGGCCGCGCGCTCGACACGTTCTTCGCCCTGCCCGAGACCGCCGAGGAGCGGTTCTGCGGCTCGTACGGCTTCGTCATCCACGAGATGACGGAGGCGCGGGAGGTGCGCATGGGGATGCTCGGGCTCAGCAACCAGCCCGCGCACCACATCCCGTTCATGTACAGCTTCGCCGGGCGGCACGACGACGCCCACCGGATCGTCGTGGAGGCGCGCGACCGCCTGTTCGCCGGCTCCGACTTCGGCCAGGGGTTCCCCGGCGACGAGGACAACGGCGAGATGTCGGGCTGGCACCTGTTCGCCTCCCTCGGCTTCTACCCGCTCGTGCCCGCCTCCGGTAGCTACGTGCTGGTGCCGCCGGCGGTGCGTCGCGCCCGCCTGCGGCTGCCGGGAGGGACGCTCGAGGTGGTCGCGGACCGCCCGGGCGCGCCCCACATCCGCCGGGTCACGCTGGACGGCGAGGAGTGGTCGCACATCGCCATCCCGCACGAGCGGCTGGCGCGGGGCGGCTGGCTGGCCTTCGAGCTCGACGACGAGCCGCACGGCTGGGCCGCCGGGACGCGGCCGCCGTCGTTCTCGGAGGAGTTCGCGGTGGATGCTCCCCTCGACGACCTGCTGAGCCCGGGGCACCCGCTGACCGACGACCGCGGCGCCTCCCTCGTGGAGCTGGCGGCGGGGGAGTCGGTCGTGCTGGAGCCGGCGCGTCCGGGGCGGGCGTTGCTCTCGACCTTCACACTGGCGGAGCCGGGCGTCGCGTCGTGGACGCTGGAGGGTCGCGGGGCGGACGGAGTCTGGCGGGAGCTCGACCGGCGCGACGAGGAGCCCTTCGACTGGCCGCGGCAGACGCGCCCGTTCGCCCTGCGCTGCGGTGCCGCGGAGGGGCTCGTCGCGGTGCGGCTGACCGCATTGCGGCCCCTGCGCGCGGTGCAGCTGGAGCTGCTGGGGCTGCCGGATGACGGCGCTCCGACCGTGGGGCGCGGTGCCTGAACGGCGGCCCGGCGGTGCTCAGATCGTGCGGTTCACCGGCCGGGAGGCGCGGTCGACTCGCGCACGGTCAGCGCGGGCGTCGGCCCGGGGACGCTCGGCACCGGCTCGGCCGGGGCATCCAGCTGGTCGAGCAGAGTGGCGGCGGCGAGCGCGCCGAGCTCGAACGTGTCGCGGGTCATCGCGGTGAGCGACGGCTGGACGAGGCTCGCCATCACCGAGTCGTCGAACGACGCCATCGACACGTGGGCGGGCACCGCGACCCCCATCTCCTGCGCCACCCGCAGGCCGGCGACCGCCATCACGTCGTTGTCGTAGACGATGGCCGTCGGGCGCTCGCTGGTCAGCAGCTGCCGGGTGGCCGACGCGGCGGCGACCGGCGCGTAGCCGGCGGCGAGCCACGTGCTGGTTCCACCGGCGACGCTGCCGAGGGCGTCCCGGCGCAGCGCCGTGTGCTCGAACTCGGACGGCCCGGAGACGTAGGCGATGCGCTCATGCCCGAGGGCGGCCAGGTACGAGAAGAGCGTCTCGGCGGTGGCCGTGTCGTCGATCCAGACCGCTGCCGGAGCGCCCGCGGCGGCCGGGTGGCTGCCGAGCACGATCGCCGGGAGCCCCAGCTCGGCGAGCAGCGGGAACCGCGGGTCGTCGTCGCGCGGGTCGATCACCACGACGCCGTCGACCTGCTGCGAACTGCTCCACTCCCGGTAGATCTGGAGCTCGTCCTCCAGCCCGCGGGCGATCCGCAGGTGCGTCGCGGTGCGGGTGGGGGCGAGGCCGGCCTGGACGCCGGAGATGAGGTCGGCGAAGAACGCTTCGGAGCCGAGCGTGCGGGCCGGCCGGTTGATCGCGAGCCCGACGACCCCGGCACGCGCGCCGACGAGGGCCCGGGCGGCCGTGTTCGGCTGCCAGTTGTTGGCGCGGGCGACCGCGAGGATGCGCTCGCGCGTCGCGTCGCTGACGCCCGGGCGGCCGTTGAGGGCGAACGACACCGCGCCGGGTGAGACGCCGGCCTGCCGGGCGATGTCGGCGATCGTCACTCTGCCGCGTGCGGTCGGGTTGGAGCTGGTCATCGGGACTCCCCGCTGGATGCGTGTCTGCTGAGGTCACTATACCGATTTACCTGCATATCCGTTGACAATCATTGCGGCTATCTGCCACGATCGATCCATCGAACTATAGCGCTTTAGTCCCAGCGCGATCGCCCAACGAAGGAGTTGTCATCGTGAGATCGTTCCGCCGTCTTCTCGCCGTCACCGGTATCGGTGCGGCCGTCGCCCTCGCGGCCTCGGGCTGCGCGTCCGGGAGCGACGCCTCCGCCGGTTCCGGCGACATCACGGGTGAGGTGACGCTGCAGACGTGGTCGCTGACGCCGAAGTTCACCGACTACCTCAACGGGGTCATCGACGGCTTCGAGAAGAAGTACCCGGGCACCAAGGTCACCCTGCTCGACCAGCCGGGCGACGGCTACTCCGACAAGGTGCTGTCGCAGGCCGCCTCCAACACGCTGCCGGACGTGGTGAACCTCCCGCCGGACTTCGCGCTGCCGCTCGCGCAGCAAGGGTTGCTGGAAGACGTGTCGAAGCACGGCGACCTCGCCAAGACCTACGTGCCCGGAGGCATCGCGGCGTTCGAGTTCGCGTCGACGAAGGGCACCTTCGGCTACCCCTGGTACCTCAACACCGACCTCAACTGGTGGAACGTCTCGCAGCTCGACGCGTGCGGGCTCGACGCGGCCAATCCGCCGAAGACGCAGCAGGAGCTGTTCAGCGCCGCCCAGAAGGCGCACCAGACCTGCCCCGACACCTACCTCCTGAGCCGCAAGCCCGGCATCGGCGACTTCGTGCTCGAGGGCGTGCCGGTGCTCAGCGACGACGGCAAGAAGTTCGTCTTCAACACGGCGAAGGCGGCGAAGCTGCTCGACCAGTACCGCGACGCCTACAAGCAGGGCCTCATGCCGTCCTCGGTGCTCAACAACGACTACCTCGGCAACAGCAAGCTGTTCACGCAGGGCAAGGTCGCCTGGACCACGGGCGGGGCCACCGGCTACAAAGACTTCACCACCGACAACCCGAGCCTGAAGAACGACGTCGCCGTCTCGAAGGCGCTCAACACGCCGCCGCTGTACGTGCAGGGCCTGAGCGTCTCGAAGAAGTCGAAGCACCTCGCGACGGCGCTCGCCCTCGCCCAGTGGGTGACGAACGCGAAGAACCAGAACGCATTCGGCCACCTCGTCAACGTGTTCCCCTCGACGCTGGCCTCCGCCGACGACCCGTACTTCTCCAAAGACGACGGCACGATCGACGCCAAGGCCCGCGTGCTCGCGTTCGAGTCGCTGAAGACCGCCAAGAACCTCCAGCCCTACGAGATCAACTCCGCCATGAGCGACTACCTCGACCAGCAGATCGCGCTCGCGATCAAGGGCGACATCCCGAGCAAGGAGGCTCTCGACAAGTCGGTGGCCAAGCTCGACCAGCTGCTCGCCCGGCAGTGAGCCGGCTCCCCGCATGAACCGCACGACACGGCTCTGGACGCCCTGGCTCCTCGTGGCGCCCGCGATGCTCTGGCTGGTGGTGTTCACCGTCTGGCCGTCGGTGAACACCATCCGGCTGGCCTTCACGAACGCCAAACCGCTCGGCGGCGACGCGGAGTTCGTCGGGCTGCAGAACTTCGCCGACCTGCTGGCCGACGACCAGGTCTGGGGCGCCATCCTCAACAGCATCCTGTACCTGCTGATCTGCCTGCCGCTGCTGACCCTGCTGCCGCTGCTCATCGCGGTCCTCGTCGAGAAGCCGCTGCGCGGGATCGCGTTCTTCCGCACCGCGTTCTACACGCCGGTGATCGCCTCGGCGGTCGTCGTCGGCCTGATGTGGACCTGGATGCTCGACGACCGCGGCCTGATCAACAACCTCGCACAGGCGCTCGGCGTGCTGCAGGGGCCGCTCCCGTTCCTCACCGACCGGTGGCTCGTCATCGTCAGCGCCACCAGCCTCACGATCTGGAAGGGCCTCGGCTACTACATGATCATCTACCTGGCCGCGCTCGGGAACGTCGGGCGCGACCTGCACGAGGCGGCCGCCATGGACGGCGCCGGCGCGACGCGCCGCTTCTGGTCCGTCACGGTGCCGGGGGTGCGCAGCACGATGACGCTGATCGCGATCCTGGTCTGCGTCTCGTCGCTCCGCGTCTTCTCGGAGGTCTACATCCTCACCGGAGGCAAGGGCGGACCGGGCGGCCAGGATGCGACGATCGTCATGCTCATCCAGCAGTACGCCCGCGGGTTCTACGGCGACCTCGGCTACGCGTCGGCGCTCAGCATCCTGCTGTTCCTGCTCACGTTGGTGCCCCTCCTGGTGCTCGCCCGGGTCAACGCGAAGGCGAACGCATGAGCGCCGGCGTGGAGGAGCGGACGGACACCGTCGCGGCCGGCCCGCGGCGCCCTGCTCCGCCGACCGGAGGTCGCGGTGTCGCGCGCGGTGCCGGGCGCCGGGCGCGCCGCCGGGCCTTCGGCACGGCCGGGCCGGGCGAGACCGTGCTGCGGTACGCCCTGCTCGTCGTCGTCCTGTTCATCGCGATCGGGCCGTTCCTGTGGCAGCTCTCGACCTCGCTCAAGGGGGCGGGGGAGGACATCTACACCACGAACCCCAGTCTCATCCCGACGCAGCCGACGCTCGACAACTACGCCCGGGTGCTCGACGCCATCCCGGTCTGGCAGTACATCGCCAACTCGCTCGTGGTCGCGGTGCTCGCGGTCGGCGGCAACGTCGTGTTCTCCACGCTGGCCGGCTTCGCGATCGCGCGGCTGCGCTGGCGGGGGAGGCGGTTCGTGCTCGGCCTGCTGCTGGCGACGCTGATCCTGCCCGGTGAGGCGACCATCGTGTCGCAGTTCGTGACGATCCGCGACCTGGGTCTCGCCGACACGCTCGCCGGGGTCGCCCTGCCCGGGATGGTCGCGGCGCTCAACGTGCTGCTCATGTACAACGCGTTCCGTGTCATCCCGGAGGAGATCGACCAGGCGGCCGTCGTCGACGGCGCGAACGCGTGGCAGCGGCTCGTCAGCATCGGCCTCCCCAGCGTGCGCGGCACCATCGCCGTCATCGCGATCTTCTCCTTCATCGGCGCCTGGGACGACTTCCTCTGGCCGCTGATCGTGCTCACCACCCCCGAGCACTTCACCCTCACGATCGGCCTGCAGTACCTCGCGGGCACGTTCACCAACGACCAGCGGCTGATCGCCGCCGGGACCATGATCGCGTTCGTCCCGATCGCGATCCTGTTCGCCTCGCTCCAGCGGTACTTCTTCCGCGGGGTCGAGGAGGGCGGCGTCAAAGGCTGACGCCGGCCTCCCCGGCCCGGACAGCTCCACCTGAAAGTAGGAACACCCGTGGGAATCCCCCGACTCGCGCGCCTCGCCGGCGTCGCACTGACCGCCGCCGCCGGCCTCGCGGCGACGACCGCCGCCCCGGCCCTCGCCGCCGCCCCCGACGACCACCGGATCGTCATGTACTACCAGACGCACTACTACTCCGACGGGTCGTTCGTCTCGCTCAAGCCGCTCGTCGACCAGGGCACGGGCATCACGGACATCGTCGTCGGGGCCATCCACATCAACGACACCCCGGGCGACCTGCACCTCAACGACTACGTGCCCAGCGCGCCCTACTTCGACCCGGTGTGGGCGGACCTCGACTACGTCAAGGCGCACGGCGTCCGGGTGCTCGGGATGCTCGGCGGCGCCGCGCCGGGCACCTTCACCCGGCTCGACACCGACTTCGACACGTATTACCCCGAGCTGCACGACTTCATCGCACAGTATGGGCTGCAGGGCCTCGACCTCGACGTCGAGGAGCCCATGTCGCTCGCCGGGGTGGAACGCCTCATCGACCGGCTGCGGGCCGACTTCGGACCCGACTTCGTCATCACCCTCGCCCCCGTGCCGGGGGCGCTGTCGGGCGGGAGCAACCTCTCCGGGTTCGACTACGTCCAGCTGTACCGGGACCGCGGCGACGACATCGCCTGGTTCAACACGCAGTTCTACTGCGGCAACGGCGACCTCACCGGCACCGCCGGCTACGACGCGATCATCGCCAACGGCTTCCCGGCGAGCAAGGTCGTCGCCGGGACGATCACCAACGCGGACAACTGCGGCTCCGGCTACATCCCGTTCGACACCGTGCAGCAGGTCACGCGCGAGCTCACGGCGATGTACCCCGACTTCGGCGGGGTCATGGGCTGGGAGTACTTCAACAGCGACCCGGACGGCCCGGCGGCGCCGTGGCGCTGGGCGGCTCTCCTCCGCGACGCCATGAAGCCGGCCGAGGCCGTCGATCCGCCCGCCGCGGGGACGGACGCCCCGCAGAGCCCCGCGCAGCCCGCCGCGACGGCATCGGCGCCCGAGCTGGCGGCGACCGGAAGCGATGCGACCGGCGCAGCGGGGGCGGCGCTCGCCGCCGTGCTGCTGCTGACCGGAGGCGGCCTCGCCTTCGCGGTGCCGCGGGCGCGGCGACGGCAGCGCGAGAAGGCGGGCGCCGCGTGAGATTCGGGCTCAACTACACGCCGTCCGGCCACTGGTTCCACTCCTGGCTCGACGTCGACGAGCGGGCCGTGGCGCGCGATCTCACCGCGATCGCGAGCCTCGGCGTCGACCACGTGCGCATCTTCCCGCTCTGGCCGCACGTGCAGCCCAACCGCGGACTGGTGCGCCGGGGCGCGCTCGACGACGTCGCACGCACGGTCGACCTCGCCGCCGACGTCGGTCTCGACGTGAGCGTGGACGGCCTCCAGGGCCACCTGTCGAGCTACGACTTCCTCCCGGCGTGGCTCACCACCTGGCACCGCAGGAACCTGTTCACCGACCCGGAGGCCGTCGCCGGCGAGAGCGCCTACCTGACGGCCCTCGCCGAGACGGTCGGCGACCGGCCCAACCTGCTCGGGCTCACCCTCGGCAACGAGGTCAACCAGTTCGCCGGGCCGCCGCATCCCGACCCCCACCCGGTCAGCCCGGAGGGGGCGGGGGAGTGGCTGCGCACGCTGCTCGCCGCGTCGCGGGAGGGCCTGGGGTCCCGGCCGCCGCTCGGGGTCACGCACGCGCAGTACGACGCGTCCTGGTACCGCGACGACCAGCCGTTCCTGCCGCAGCACGCCGCCGAGCTGGGCGACGCCACGATCGTCCACTCCTGGGTCTTCAACGGCGCGGCGGCGCTCGACGGGCCGCTCGCGGACGCCTCCACGCGGCACGCCGAGTACCTGCTGGCGCTCGCGGCCGCCTGGCACCGCGACCCTGCCCGTCCCCTCTGGCTGCAGGAGGTGGGCGCGCCGACGACGGTCATGGAGGAGGACGACGTGCCCGTCTTCGTGGAGCGGACGCTGCGGGCGGCGGCCCGCGTCGCCGGCCTCGCCGCGGTCACGTGGTGGTGCTCCCACGACGTGTCGCGCGCCCTGGCCGACTTCCCGCCGGTCGAATACGACCTCGGGCTGCTCGACGCCGACGGGCGGCGCAAGCCCGCGGGCGAGGCGTTCGCCGCCGTCGTGGCGGAGCTGCGCGCCGCCGCCGTCACCCTCCCCGACCCGGTCGCGGTCGAGCTGGACGACACCGTCCCCGGCTACCGCTCGTCCTGCGCGCCCGGAGGCTCCTTCCACCGCGCCTGGCTCGCGGCGGCCGACGGCGGGCGTTCCCCGCAGGTCGCCCTCCGCTCCCGGCGGGCGGATGCGGCCCTGCGCTCCGCACGCGGCATCGACCGGATCCTCCCCGCGCCGGTCTCCCTCCCGGTACCCTGACACGCCGACCCTCGAACCTCACGAAAGGCACCCATGCACGACGACCCCGCCCTCACCGTCGGACGCGCCACCCGCGTCCTCGGGGAGCGCATCCGGCCCGCCATCCACTCCGACAGCGTCGCCCTCGAGGTCGCGCGCCACGAGCTGCCGGGGGAGCCCATCCCACCGGCGGAGGGACTGGCGCTCGCGTTCCAGGAGGATGCCCCCGGCGTGCCCTGGGGGCCGGCGTGGAGCACCACCTGGTTCCGCGTGCGCGGCACCGTGCCGGAGCGCTGGCGCGGGCGCCGGGTGGAGGCGGTGGTCGACCTCGGCTTCGACATCAACATGCCGGGGTTCCAGTGCGAGGCGCTCGTCTACCGCCCGGACGGCACACCGGTGAAGAGCCTCAACCCGCGCAACCAGTGGATCCCCGTCGCGGACGAGGCGGCCGGCGGCGAGCGGCTGGAGCTCTTCCTGGAGGCCGCCGCCAACCCGGTGCTGCTCGACTACCACCCCTTCCTGCCGACGCAGGAGGGCGACATCCTGACCTCCTCGCCCGACCCGCTCTACCGGGCGCGGCGGTTCGACCTGGCCGTGTTCGAAGAAGAGGTCTTCGAGCTCGCGCTCGACCTGGACGTGCTGCTCGAACTGCAGGCGGAGCTGCCCGCGACCGGTCCGCGGCGGATGCGCATACTGCAGGCCCTCGACGACGCCCTCGACGTGCTCGACCTGCAGCGCATCCCGCAGACCGCGGCCGCCGCCCGGGAGCGGCTGGCCGACGTGCTCGCGGCGCCGGCCGAGGAGAGCGCGCACCGCATCGCCGCGATCGGCCACGCGCACATCGACTCGGCGTGGCTGTGGCCGGTGCGCGAGACCATCCGCAAGGTGGCCCGCACCGCATCGTCGATGACCGAGCTGATCGACGCCGACCCCGACTTCCGCTACGGCATGTCGAGCGCGCAGCAGTACGAATGGCTCAAGCTGCACCGGCCGGAGGTGTACGCCCGCGTGAAGGCGGCGGTGGCCGCGGGGCGGTTCCTCCCGCTCGGCGGGATGTGGGTCGAGTCCGACACCGTCATGCCGACCGGCGAGTCGCTCGTGCGGCAGTTCGCCTACGGTCAGCGCTTCTTCGAGGAGGAGTTCGGCATCCGCGCGCGCGGCGTCTGGCTGCCGGACAGCTTCGGCTACTCGCCCGCCCTCCCGCAGCTCATGCGCCGGGCCGGCTTCGAGTGGTTCTTCACGCAGAAGATCTCGTGGAACCAGGCCAACGTTTTCCCGCACCACACCTTCCTCTGGGAGGGGATCGACGGCTCCCGGATGTTCACCCACTTCCCGCCGATGGACACCTACAACTCGCGCCTGAGCGGAGAAGAGGTGGCGAAGGCGTCCCGCCAGTTCAAGGAGAACCGCGTGGCGACGCGCTCGCTCGCTCCGGTCGGCTGGGGCGACGGCGGCGGCGGGACGACCCGCGAGATGACCGGCCGGGCGCGCCGCCTTGCGGACCTCGAGGGCAGCGCGCGCGTCGCGTGGACGCATCCCGACGACTTCTTCCGCGAGGCCGCGGGCGAGCTCGCGCACCCGGCTGTGTGGGTCGGAGAGCTGTACCTGGAGCTGCACCGCGGGACGCTGACCAGCCAGCACGCGACCAAGGCAGGCAACCGGCGCGCCGAGCATGCGCTGGTCGAGGCGGAGCTGTGGGCGGCGACCGCCGCCGTCCGGCTCGGCCGCGACTACCCGCACGACGAGCTGGACGCGCTGTGGAAGTCGCTGCTGCTGCACCAGTTCCACGACATCCTCCCGGGCACCTCCATCGCCTGGGTGCACCGCGAGGCCGCGGCCGAGCTGGCCCGGGTCGCCGCAGCGGCGCGGGAGCTCGCCGCCGACGCACGCGCGGCCCTCGCCGGTGACGGCGCCCGCGCGCTGGAGTTCGATCCCGCGACGGGCGCGGCGAGCGTCGTCGAAGCGGGCGCCGCGCCTGCCGCCGGGACCGTCACCGCGGTCGAGGGCGGCTGGGAGCTGGCCAACGACGACGTCGTCATCCGCATCTCCGCCGACGGGCTCGTCACGTCGGCGGTCGACCGGGCGACCGGGCGCGACGCCGTCCCGGCCGGCCGGCCCGCGGCCCTGCTGCAGCTGCACCAGGACTTCCCGAACATGTGGGACGCGTGGGACATCGACCGCTTCTACCGCAACAGCGTGACCGACCTGCGGGAGGTGACGGCCATCGGGGCCGAGGTGGCCGACGGCCTCCCGACCGTCACCGTCGAGCGGGCGTTCTCTCAGTCGAGTGTGCGGCAGACGTTCCGGCTGGAGGGCCGGACGCTGCACCTGGAGGTCGACGTGGACTGGCACGAGGCCGAGAAGCTGCTCAAGCTGGCCTTCCCGCTCGACATCGCCGCGACGCACACCGAGGCGGAGACGCAGTTCGGCTATCAGTCGCGGGTGACGCACGTGAACACGAGCTGGGAGGCGGCGAAGTTCGAGACGTCGATGCACCGCTTCGTGCTCGTGCGCGAACCGGGCTTCGGCGTCGCGCTGATCAACGACTCCGTGTACGGCTACGACACCACGCGCGACTCGACGCCGGAGGAGGGTGTGACCACCACCGTCCGGCTGTCGCTGCTGCGCGCGCCGCGGTTCCCGGACCCGGAGACCGACCAGGGTCGGCACCGCATCCGCACGGCACTCCTGGTGGGGGCCGACCCCGTGACGGCCACGGCGGCGGGCGCGGAGCTGAACGCGCCACGGACCCGCGCGACCGGAGCGGAGGCGGTCGAGCCGCTCGTCCGCGTCGAGGGGGAGGGCATCCGCCTGTCGAGCGTGAAGCTCGCCGCCGACCGCTCCGGCGACGTGATCGTGCGGCTCTACGAGGCCGCCGGCCGCCGCGCCGCGGGGACGCTGCACGTCGACCTCCCGCACGCGCGCGTCGAGCCGGTCACCCTCCTGGAGGACCCGCTCCCCGCGGAGCCGCTCCCCGCGCCCCCCGTCGCCCTCGCCCTCACCCCCTTCGAGGTGCGCACCTACCGCATCCGCCGCTGACCCCCTCCGCTGAGGTGCTCGTTGTTGTCGCCGACACGCCGTGCGACCGTGCAACAACGAGCACCTCGGCGCTAGAAGGAGCCGCCCATTTCGTGGAGGCGCTCGACGCGGTCGGGGATGGGCGGGTGCGTCGCGAAGAGGCGCGCCATCACACCGGGCTTCAGCGGGTCGTTGATCCACAGGTGAGCCATCGATGAGTTCTGCTTCTGCATCGGGCGACCGTAGGCCTCCAGCTTCAGCAGCGCGCTGGCCAGGGCGTCCGGGTGCCGGGTCGTCATCGCGCCCGTCGCGTCCGCGAGGTACTCGCGCTGCCGCGACACCGCCAGCTGCACGAGTGTCGCCACCAGCGGCGCCACGATCGCGGCGACCAGGCCGAACACCAGCACCACCGGGTTGCCGCCGCCGTTGTTGTTGTTATTGCGGTTGCCGCCGAAGAAGGCCATCCGCAGGAAGATGTCCGCGATCAGGCCGATCGCGACCGTGAGGCCGAAGACGATCATCCCGAGCCGGATGTCGTAGTTGCGCACGTGCCCCAGCTCGTGCGCCATGACGCCCTCCAGCTCCGCATCCGTCATGATGTCGAGCAGCCCGGTGGTGGCGGCGACGGAGGCGTGCTGCGGGTCGCGTCCGGTGGCGAAGGCGTTCGGCGCCGGGTCGTTGACGATGTAGACCGCGGGCATCGGCGTCCCGGTCGTGATCGACAGGTTCTCGACGATGTTCCACAGCCGCGGGTTGTCGGCCTTCTGGATCGGGATGGCTCCCGACATGCTGAGCGCCTGACTGCTCGCGAGGAAGTACTGGAACACGGCGTAGCCGATCGCGATGATCAGCACCCACACCAGGATCGCGTAGCTCTGGTAGATGACCGACGCCAGCCATCCGAGCGCGCCGATGAGCACGAGGAACAGCAGGATGATGAAGACGGTGTTGCGCTTGTTCCTGGCGATCGCCCGATACATCGGTGCCCTAGAACTGGACGCGCGGGGGCTCGGCGATCGCGGCGAGGTTGTCCACCTCGAAGAACTCGCGCTCGGTGAAGCCCAGGCGTCGGGCGAACAGGTTGTTCGGGAACACCTTGATCTTGGTGTTGAACTCGCGCACCCCGCCGTTGTAGAACCGGCGGCTCGCCTGGATCTTGTCCTCGGTGTCGACCAGGTCTGCCTGCAGCCGCAGGAAGTTCTGGCTGGCCTGCAGCTGCGGGTACGCCTCCGCCACGGCGAAGATGCTCTTCAGCGCGGTCTGCATGTGACCCTCGGCCACCGACGCCTCGCCGGGCGTCTGCGCGCTCAGCGTCTCGGCGCGGGCCTTGGTCACCGACTCGAAGACGCCTTTCTCGTGCGCCGCGTAGCCCTTCACCGTCTCGATCAGGTTGGGGATGAGGTCGGCGCGCCGCTTCAGCTGGACCGTGATGTCGCTCCAGGCCTCGTCGACCCGGACCTTCAGGGTCACCAGCGAGTTGTACGTCGCCCACAGGTAGATCCCGATGATCGCCACGATGACGACGACGATGATGACCGGGATGAGCCATTCCATGCTGCGAGAACTCCTTGTGAGACAGGCGCCGGGCGGTGCTGGTGCGTAGTCCACATCCTAGCTTCGGCGGAGGCGGCGCTCACCGCGTTCCCATCACACTCGAAGCAAGCGCCTCGGAGCCGGACAGGTCGGTCACGGGTGCACAATGGCCTGGTGAGTGAGGTCGCCGAGCGTCGTGGGCCCGGGCGTCCGCGCAAGGAGCGCGGCGGCGCATCCACCCGCTCCGCGATCCTCCGGGCGGCGGCGGAGGAGTTCGGAGAGCGCGGCTACGAGGCGGCCTCGCTTCGGGCGATCGCCCGGCGCGCCGGCGTCGACTCCGCGCTCGTGCACCACTATTTCGACGGCAAGGCCGACCTGTTCGCGGCGACCCTGGAGGCGCCGCTGCGGCCCGACCGCGTGCTCGAGGTCGTACTGGCCGGGCCGCGGGAGGCCGTCGGGGAGTCGCTGGTGCGCTACCTGTTGGAGCGGCTCGACGACGAGAGGTCCGCGAGGCGCATGGTCGTCATCCTGCGCACGGTGCTCGGCGGAGGGCCGGGGACGCGGATGGTGCGCGAGTTCCTGACCCGGGAGGTGCTGGCGAAGCTGGCCGCCCGAAGCGCCGCCCCGGATGCGGACCTCCGCGCCGAGCTCGCCGCCTCCCAGCTCGTCGGCCTGATGATGGCCCGGTACGCCCTCCGCGTCGAGCCCATCGCGAGCGCGCCGGCCGACGACCTCGTGCGCCGGGTCGGGCCGGTCGTGCAGTGGCACCTGTTCGGCGGCGACACGGCTCTTGACGCGGGGACACCGCCAGGCGAATAATTCAGCACATGCTGAATTCGCCCGACGCGGCGGAACCCGCGGTCGTCATCGAAGGCCTGCGGGTGCGCCGCGGGCGGGCGGACGTGCTGCACGGCCTCGACCTGCACATCCCGCGCGGTCAGGTCGTCGGGCTGCTGGGGCCGAGCGGATGCGGCAAGACGACCCTCATGCGCGCCATCGTCGGGGTGCAGAAGGTCAAGGCCGGGTCCGTGTCGGTGCTCGGGCAGCCCGCCGGTTCTGCGGCCCTCCGGCATCGGGTCGGCTACGTGACGCAGGCGGCGAGCGTGTACGACGACCTCACCGTGCGGCAGAACCTGGACTACTTCCGCCGGGTGCTCGGCGCCGGACGCGCGGACGTCGCCCGGGCGATCGCGGCGACGGAGCTCGAGGACTGCGCCGGCCGCCTGGTGTCGTCGCTGTCCGGCGGCCAGCGCAGCCGCGTCTCGCTCGCCGCGGCGCTGCTCGGCTCGCCCGACCTGCTCGTGCTCGACGAGCCCACCGTCGGCCTCGATCCGCTGCTGCGGGTGGAGCTGTGGGCGCTGTTCCACCGGCTCGCCGGCTCGGGCACCAGCCTGCTCGTCTCCAGCCACGTCATGGATGAGGCGAGCCGGTGCGACCGTCTGCTCCTGATGCGGGAGGGGGCGGTGCTGGCCGATGCCACGCCCGCCGAGCTGCTCGCCGAGACGGGCGCGGCGGATGCGGAGGGCGCCTTCCTCGCGCTGCTGCGGAGGCGGCACGCACGACACGCGCTGCCCGACGCCGCCGACGACGCCGACGCCGGCGCCAGCACCGACGTCGGGGAGGATGCGCGATGAACGCGGGACGGACGCTCGCCACCGCCGGCCGCATCCTCACGCAGATCCGCCATGACCCGCGCACGATCGTGCTGCTGCTCGTCGTCCCGAGCCTGCTGGTGGGGCTGGTGGCGTGGATCTTCACCGACACGCCCGTCTTCCAGTCGATCGGGCCGGCCATCCTGGCCCTGTTCCCATTCACGGTGATGTTCCTCGTCACCTCGATCACGACCCTGCGCGAGCGGAGGACCGGGACGCTGGAGCGCCTGCTTTCGATGCCACTGGGGCGCGGCGACTTCATCCTGGGCTACACGCTCGCGTTCGGGCTGCTGGCCGTCGTGCAGGCGCTGCTGGCCTGCGCGTACGCGATCTGGGTGTGCGGCCTGGACGTGAAGGGCGACCCGTGGCTGCTCGTCGCCGTCGCGGTGACGGATGCGGTGCTCGGGTCGACGCTCGGCCTGTTCGCGAGCGCGTTCGCGCGCACCGAGTTCCAGGTTGTGCAGTTCATGCCGCTGCTGGTGTTCCCGCAGATCCTGCTCGGCGGCATCTTCCTCCCGCGCGACCAGCTGCCGGCGGGCCTCAAGGAGATCAGCGACTGGCTGCCGCTGTCGCACGCGGTGGATGCGCTCAACGCCGTCTCGACGAACTCGCACGACGCCGCCTACGTGGGCGGCCAGGTGCTCATCATCGCCGCCTTCGCGGTCGCCGCCGTCGTACTCGGCGCGCTCACCCTGCAACGCCGCACCGCGTAGCCGCGGGCGTACTACTTGGCGGTCGAACTCCGGTCGGAGTTCGCGGGCGCGGTCACTGGCTTGGCATCGCCTCGGCCGGCGATCCAGGAACGGAGACGAGCATTCTTCGCAGCGACCGGCTCGCCCGGAATGGACTTGCGTCCACGCGTCCGCAGGAATCCGACCCCGTTGGGCGAGACTTCGACGTGGCTGCTCATGACTTCAGTGTAGGACGCGTCGCCGACAATGTCGTGCGATTCACGATGCGTTCAGTGCGAACGCCGTTGCGAGCTCCGCCGCGACAAGCTCTGCGAGCAGTTTGTCGCCGTCCGCCAGGCTGTTCTTGCTCGGCGCGTCCACGGCGATCATTCCGAAGACGACATCGTTCGCCCAGATCGGTGCGCGGATGAACGTGCGGTACCGGTCCCGATCGCCTGCGTACCCGCTGGGCGCGCGCTTCTTGATGTCGCGATAGAGTTCGGCTCCCTTCGTCGGGGCGTCTTCGAGATACGCGACGATCTCCTCGCCGGCCGCTGTGGTCAACTCGAACGTCCGGGGAATGTCCTTTCTTCCAAAGCGGGCGATGGGTTCGAGCAGCCCGGAGGTCCCCGACAGCTCGAACACGACGGCACGTACCTGAGCGCTTTTCGGCGTCATGGCGACCAACGCGCTGCAGCAGACCTCGGCCACCTTCTCGAGAAGAGCCCGCCGCCCCGCCCTCTCCGCAGGATCGATCATCGCCATCTTGGTCATCATGTCGAGGGCGGGCCCGAGTGTGTTGTGCAATTCGCGCACCGCGTCATAGCGTGCGCTGTCGAGAGATCGACCCCACAGGTAGTCGCGGACTCCCTTGACGAGGAGCAGGACACCCAGCGCGACCGTGACGAGGATCGCCCACAGGCGCAGGGAGGGGGCGGCAGCCGGGTCACCTGCTGCCATGACACTGAGGACGGAAGCACACGCGGTGAGCAGGACCGGCAAGAGCGTCCAGAGGAACAAGCGGCCGCCATCGGCGGCCACGCGACGTACTGAGGACACGCGACGATCTTATGGCTCACCACTGTCATCGCTTCGGGTCGCGAAAGGTTGTGGATAACAGGAGAGTCAGGCGGTGCCGGCGTCGTCGGGCTCCGGCAGTTCGGCGGTACCGGTGTAGCGGTAGCGGATGCGGGTGCCGGTGGCGGGTTCGTCGAGCAGGCGCCACTCGGTGCCGACGTTGTCTCCGTCGCCGACGGTGGAGACCTCGCGGATGACCTCCTTCGGCTGCCCGTCGACGAACGACTGGATGACCTCGGCGTAGACCTCGGAGTCGGGGTTCAGCAGCACGGCGATGTAGTGGTCGGAGCTGCGCACCTCGCGGGCGGGCACCCAGAGCCGTTCGTCGAACTGCACGAGCGTGCCCCCGTCGGCGGCGCCGTGCGGCTTGACGCCGGTGACGATCCCGTCGAGCCAGGTGTCGCCGTCGCGGTACGCGTACAGCTCGCGCATCGGCGACTCGTAGTCGGCCTCGTCGGCCCCGTCCTCGTCCAAGTAGTCCAGCGGTGACGTCATGCCCCGAACCCTACCCCCGCCCGCA
>Ga0209563_100235_pt1 | contig 26893 bp, 27 predicted proteins | sample AraplaCvi_mMF_r2_FD_184271 | JGI IMG/M metagenome (GOLD analysis project Ga0209563, IMG submission 184271) | Arabidopsis root microbial communities from North Carolina, USA - plate scrape CL_Cvi_mMF_r2 (SPAdes) (version 2) | ecosystem: Host-associated > Plants > Roots > Endosphere | place: USA... | reverse complement strand
AGGTCTCGGTCGGGTTGACCCGGATGGTCACCACCGAGGGGTACCGCCAGGCGTCGGAGGCGACGGTGGACGGGTCGTAGACCAGCCCCTCGAACACCTGCGCCGGCGGGAAGCGGAGCGTTCCGGACGCGTCGTAGTCGCTCGCGACGATCGGGCGCCAGCCGGGGAAGCCGACTCCGATGCCGTGGCCGTTCACCGCGCCGCCCGGCCACAGGATCGTGCCCGTGTCGCCGTCGTGCAGCGATGGCGTAGTGCAGGTACGGGATGTCCGCCTGGCACTGCACCCAGATGTTGGCCGCGACACCGCTGTGCGGCACGGACACCGTGGAGCAGTCGTTCGACGGGTCGACGTCGTCCGCGACGTCCACGCACGCGCGGTTGTCGATGGTCGGCGCCGGGACCACCGGCGACGGCCCGTCCTCCCCCGGCGGGACCGCCGAGATGGGCGAGTCCACCGAGCCGTGCACCACCGGGCGCACGAGCACGTGCACCTGGATCGCGGCGGAGGCACCCACCGCGAGCGACGGGATCCGCACGCTCACCGTGGAGGTGGCCTGGTCGTACGACGGCGTCCACCCGGCGGGGACGGAGTCGAAGCCCCCGCTCCCCTTCGCGACGTCGAGGTCGAGCTGCTCGGGCAGCACGTCCGTCAGGACGGCGTCGGTCGCTTCGCTGTCGCCGTGGTTGGTGACCGTCAGCGTGTACGAGTACGCGCTGCTCGCGCCGGGGTCGTCGTCGACGGGCCCCTGGGTGGAGGCGGTCTTCACGATCCCGAGGTCGATCCGCGGAACCCGGTTGGTGGTCGTGCAGCCGGTGCCGTCCTCGCCCGGCGGCACGCAGTGCCCGGTGTCGGGCACCAGGGTGTTGGTGAGCGTGCTGCCGGCCGCGTCGGCCGCCACCGTCACGCTGTACCCGACGGTGACCGTCGCGCCCGCCGGTACTGCTGGCAGCGTCCAGGTGAGCCGGTCGGCGCCGTCGCGCGTCAGGCCGGCGCCGAGGGTCCCGAGCGTCGCGTGACCGATCAGACCGCTCACGTCGTCCGTCTCGGTCTGCCCCGCCGGCAGGTCGACGGCGGTCGGGTTGTGCGCGTACAGCGTGTAGGCGACGGTGCCGCCCGGCAGCACCCGCGCCGGGTCGGCCGGGTCGGGCTTCGACGTGACCGTGGCCGTCTTCCACAGTTCGAGGTCCGGCGTGCTCGACGTCGTCTCGCAGGTGCCCTCCGGGCAGGTCACGTCGCGCGGCGGCGTCAGCGCGTTCCGGAGGGTGACGCCCCACGCGTCCTGTGCCACCCGGAAGCTGTACGCGACCGTGAAGGCCCCGCCCGACGGGTCGGTCAGGGTCCAGTCGAGCCGGCCGTTCTGCAGCGTGGCGGCGCCGGACGAGGCGGAGAGGCTTCCCGGCACGAACGCGGCGTGCGGCGTCACCCCGCTCAGGTCGTCGATGTCGCGGAGCAGCAGCAACCGCGGCAGCACGCCGGCGGTGTGCGTCAGCGTCAGCTCGTAGCGGATGACATCCCCCGGCATCACGGTGGCGCCCCGGTTGCTCGTCTTGCTCAGCGTCCACGCGGCCGGGATGGCGCGGTTGGTGAAGGTGCACACCACGTCGTCCCCCTCCGCCAGGTGGAGGGTGGGATCGGCGGCGGAGGTGTCGAGCACGGTGCCGTCGGTCGTATCGGTGCAGCTCAGGCCGGCGAGCTCGTACCCGGCCGGGGCCGCCGACCCGTCCTCCGAGAGGGTGTAGTCGCCGACCGCGACGCCGATGTGCGTGATCGCGGGATCGGGCTGCGACGGGTCGTCCGAGCCTGGGCCGCCGAAGGAGGTGGGGCCTGCGGCGGAGACGATCCAGTCGCTCGGCTCGCCCCGCCCGCCGGTGTCGCCGTTGTCGACGACCTTCACCAGCGTCAGCCGCGGCAGGGTGGCCGTGTTGGTGATCGTGCAGGTGACGTCGGCGCCGAGCGGGATGGTGACCGCCGAGCCGTCCACGGCGCCGCCCTCACAGGTCCACTGGCCTGCGGCGAAGCCCGCGGGGCCGGACTCGGACAGGTCGTAGCGGCCCGCCCAGACGGGGACGGAGGAGACGCCGTCCGGGCGCTGCGGGTCGCCGCGGCCGCTGACCGGCTCGAAGCCGTCGAAGGCGGGCGTGGCGGTCAGGGTCCAGTCGTGCGGGGTCTTGGTGGCGCCGCTCCCGTCCGGATCGGCGACCTCCTTGATCAGCGTCAGGTGCGCGGGACGCGGCGTGTTCGTGAACGTGCAGGTCACGTCCATCCCCGCTGCCAGCTCGACCGCGTCGCCGCTGACGGCCACGGGGCCGTCGTTCGCGTCGACGCAGGCCAGGCCGGTGAGCGCATAGCCCGGGATGGCCGGCCCCTCGGTCAGCGCGTACGAACCGGTCGGCACCACGACCTTCGTGATGGCGGGATCGGGGTCGCTCGCGGTGTAGCGTCCGCTGATCGTCCGGCCGCTGCTGCCGGCGGCGGTGAGGGTCCAGGCGTCGGAGGGCTGGTCGCCGCCGAAGCCCGCCGCGACCGTCTTCACCAGCGTGATCGTGCCGGTCGGCAGGTCGGCGCAGGCGTCGGCCTCGGTCGCGATGGTCCCGCTGCTGAGGGTCGCGGCGTTGAACAGCCCGGTCCCGGCGCCGTCGCAGGTCGCCTGCGCTGTGTCGAGGGCGCCGACGTCGACCTCCAGGGTCACCGTGTAGCGGTCGGTCACGGGATGCTCGGGACTCCCGCCGCCGATGCCCGCCCCGGAGGCGAGGGTGCCGCCGTCGTACGGGACCGGGTCGCCGTTCTTGGTGGCCGTCGCGGAGACCACGGTCGCGCCGCCGGCCGGCTGCGGCGTGTCGACGAGATCGTAGAACTGCGGCTTCGGAGTCGTGTTGGTGACGACGATGTCGTAGCCGATGGTGACGTGTCCCTGCGGACCCGGGGTGACCTCGCCCGCGGTCTTGCGGACGGTCAGCGTCCCCGGGCTGTCGCAGGCGGACGACGAGCTCGTCTCGCCCGCGGAGGCGACGGTCGCGGTGTTGAGGAACCCGCCGTCCCCCGAGCCATCGGGGCAGTCGGTGGTCCGGTCGCGCCAGGCGCCCGCCCCCACCGTCGCCGTGACGCTCACCGTGTAGTCGGCGGTCTGGCCCGCGGCGAGCGCCGCGCCCTGGGCGAGGGTGGCCGTCGTCCCGGAGAACGCGCCGGAGGTCGGACCGCTCCAGGACGCCTGCTGCACGACGATGCCGCCGCCGAAGTGGAGCGTGTCGGTGAGGTCGTACGTGGTGGCGGCGAGCGCGCTGCGGTTGGCGACGGCGAGCGTGTAGCGGATCGTCCACGCCCCGTCCGGGTTCTGCGTGGCGGGACCGGCGAGCGTCTTCTGCAGGCGGACGCCCTGATCCTGGTGGGTGTTCGTCACGGTGCAGACGACGGCCTGGCCGGCCGCGAGCCCGTGCAGGGTCGCCGCTCCGGGCCCTGTGCGGTCGACGGTCACCGATCCGCCGGCGGTGTCGGTGCACGTCCAGTCCCCTGCCGCGAACTCGCCCGTCCCGTCGACGCCCGCTTTCGGCGCCTCCGAGAGGGCGGGGCCTGGTACGTGTTGGTGATGGTGCAGGATGCGGTGTCGCCGGTGTGCAGCTGCAGCCCGGCGAGCGTGCCGCCGGAGAACGTGCCGTTGGCGGTCGCGCCGGTACAGACGATCCCGCTGAGTACGTAATTCGCCGGGCCGCCGCTCTCGGTGATCGAGTACGTGCGCAGCACGCTCGCGCCGTTGCCGCTGGTCGCCGTCGCCGTCACCGACTGGGCGACGCCGCTCTGGAAGGTGTACCCGACCGCGGGGCTGACGTCGTTGCCGTTGTTCCGCTTGCCGGTGAGGGAGTACGTCCACGACGACGGGGTCGCGGTGCCGCCTCCGGTGTTCACGACCACCTTCGTGATCGTGAGCACGGGGTCGCCGGCCGCCAGCGCGGCGACTTCCGGGGCGGCGGCGGCGGCCTGCTGCGAGGGGGCGGCCTGCTGCGACGGGGCCGCGGGTGCCGCAGCGGGGGCGGGGGCCGGCGCGGCGGCGGGTGCCGCAGCGGACGGGTTGGTGTCTCCTCCGGGCGTCGCCGGCGACGGCGACGCGGCCGAGGACGCGGCCGGCTGCGGTGTCGCCGGCGCCTCTTCCGCCAGCGCCGGGGCGCCGGCCGTCGCCACCGTCACGCCCAGCACGAGCGCGGGCACGGTGACCAGCGCGAGCGCCGCTTCGCGCCACGACCAGTAGCCCCGCTCGTGGGCCCCACGGGAGGAGGAGTGGCGCCCACGTCGGGTTTTCGGGCGCGCTGAAGAAACGCTTCGGGTACGCATCTGAGACCATGCCTTATTCGGGTCGGCATCCTCGGTGGGGTAAGCACCGAGCACTCCCGCGGCAGCGTCACCGCGATTGAGGCACACCCTAGAGTCCGCATTTTGGGGGACGAAAGACAGTGATGAAACCTCAAGGCCCGAACGCGTCGTCGGCCCGCTCCCGCGACATGAACCGCATCGGCGTCCGTCTCTATGAGTAAGCGCGCCCGCTTTCGGGGCGTGATCGAGGAGGTCGGATGTCCAGTCAGCAGGCGCACGAGTACGTTCCCCGCGTCGGGCCACCGACGGTGATCTTCCTCACGGCGCTCGCGGCGGCCACCGCTTTCCCGGCCGCCTTCCTGGTGCAGCAGCGGACTCCCCCGCTCTGGGCCAACGTGGCAGCGGCCATCGTGATGATCGTGACCGTCGTGATGATTCCGACGATGAACGCGCGAGCCCGGCGGTCCGACCACCGGCTGCGGAACCTGAACCTCGGCATCATCGCCGGCGCCATCGTCGTCCCCGCGGTGGTGGTGACGATCGTGGCCGCACTACCGGGAACCGGCGGGCTGATGGGCGTCGCGGTCGGGGTTCAGATCCTGCTGCTCGTCGCCAGCGGTCTCATCTCGTCACGCTCGCCGGAGCACTGACCTCCGCGGCCTCTCCTCACGGGTGCGGGCCGTCGGCCCAGGGAACGGGAGTGGTCGTTCCGGTCGCCCAGTCTCGGCGGAGGATGGCGTACGCCACCGATGCGACGGGCGCGCCGCCAGCGACCGGCCACGCCTCGCGGTAGTGAGCCTCCTTGACCCACCCGCAGCGCAGGAACGTCTTCCGCATAGCGATGTTGTCCTCGCGGGTCTGCCCCTCGAACCGGTTCACCTCCGGCATCGTCGTGAAGACCAGCTCGGTGATCGAGCGCAGCGCCGCCGCGCCGAACCCGCGCCCGCGCACACGTTCAGCGATCCGGAGATCGAGCATCGGCGTCGGGTCCTGCAGATCCTCCAACCGTGCCAGCCCCACACGCCCAGCCGTGTCATCCGTCAGCCAGAACGCGGCGTGATCGTCGTCCCCGTACGCTCCCGACCGGAGCGCCGCGACGACCTGGCCTCGGGTCGGGCTCTCCGTGACGTGGAACGGGAACCGGTTCCCGGTCAGGAAGGCCACCAGCTCCTCGCCCTCGGCGGCCGGGTCCACGCGTGTCAACGAGAGCGCCATGCCCGGCACCCTATCGGCCCGAGATCGGCGCAGCCTGGCGCCGCCCGCCGCCGAGGACGACCGCGATCCTGCGCTACCCCTGGCCGCGTCCCGTCTTCTGCTGCAGCCGGTCGATCTCGCTGGAGGCCTGCGCCTTGGTCAGGTCGGCGGGCAGTTCCTCGCCCGCCTCCCTCGCCAGCGTGTCGAGGTAGCTGCGCTGGGAGGCCGTCATCGGCTCGTCGCCGGTGACCCACTCCGACGGGTCCTTGCTCGCGGGGTTCGCGTCGTCGCCGCGGGCGCCGAGCACGCCGTCGTCGGGGGCGTTCGTGGTGTCGCTGGTGTCGCTGGAGTCGCTCATGCGGTGAACGGTACGCCGCGCGCCCGACACCGGGAGGGGCTTGCGTCTCAGCCGCGGACGGCTCGCGCGTGCCCGATCAACGCCTGGAGGTACCCGGCGCGGGCGAACACGTCGGCCCGCTGCTGCGCGCTGTACACCGGGACCTGCTCCGTGTACGTCTGCCCGTTGCGGGCGGAGATGTGGATGGCGACGAAGCCTCCGACGCGCACCTCGCGGGCCAGCAGGAACAGCAGGCTGAGCAGGAAGAACCAGATGAACACGATCACCATGATGATCGCCCACGCGGGCGTGTGCGTCGTGGTGTTGGTCTGGTCGACGGTCGTCACGTTGACGTCCGCGATCGGCCAGGTGCCGGCGGGCGTCACCACCCATGCCTCGTTGGCGGTGACGTTCCCGACATGGACGAGGGTCGGGCCGGGCTGCGCGAGGGGGTTGATGGTCACGGCCGAACACTAGCAGGATGCCGCACGGCAGCCTCTTCTGTGACCGCAAGCTGCGCCTTCCGCACCCGATCAGCGGCGCAGGATGCTCGGGCGGGGCAGGTCGAGCTCTTCGAGGAGGTCGCCCAGCATCCGGTCGAGCTCGAAGCCGGCCTGGGTGATCTTGTTGTTCCCGAAGCTGCCGAGACGGCTGCTGGGCTGGTCGACGCCGACCACGGTCCCGCCGCTGCGAGACGCGTGCAGCTCGACCCGGATGGGCGTGTACAGCAGGGCGCCCGGATCGTGGCGGAACATCCTCGCCGCGGTCGCGTAGTCGCCGATGAGGTACACCGCGCTCGGGATGTCGGCGCCGCCCACGCGCATCACCGGCGTGGGGTGCTCGGTCCAGAACCGCACGAAGCGGTGGATGCCGGGGCCGGCCGCTTCCATCGTCAGCCGCCGCCAGTCGACGCCTGCGGCGAGCAGCTCGCGCAGGTGAGCGACGTCGAGCGGCGGCACCTCCGCCTCGAACGCCCGCCGCAGCGTCCCGAAGGGCACAGCGGCATCGATCTCGATGCGGTTCACCGATACGGGGACGATGCGCTCGGTCGCGGGGAGGGCCATCCGCCCATTCTCACCCCAGACCGGTGACTCCCCGCTTCGGCGGCACCTGCGGCAGGTCGTCGGCGGAGCCGTCCTCGCGCAGGCGGGCGACGTACGCGCGCTCGCGCTCCAGCGTGTCCGTCTCGGGCCGCCCGTAGCGCGCCGGGTCGGGGCGGAGGGCGTCCTGCTCCACCGTGAGCAGGCCGTCGGGGTCCTTCGGGTCGCGGATGCCGGTCAGGCGCACATCGATCGTGGACTTGTCCTCGTGGTTCGTGTCGTCCATCCCTCCACCATCCGCGCCCTCGCGCACCGCTGCAAGGTCCCGCGCCGTGCATCCGCTGGTCCCGACACGCCGCATGCCGCGGAGCGGTCACGGCGTGTTGGGACCACTCGTTGCGGCGGGCACGGGAGGCGCGGGTGCGGGGAGAGGCTCCTGCGGCGAGCGGTCGGCGCGCACCAGGGCGATGCCGCCCAGGATGAGCAGGCCGCCGAAGAGCTGCAGCAGCGTGAGCTGCTCCCCCAGCAGCAGCCAGGCGTAGATCGTCGCGGCCACGACCTCCAGCAGCCCGACGAAGGAGGCCAGACGGGAGCCGAGCAGCTCGGTCGCGGTGATGCTGGACGCGTACGCCACCGCGGTCGCGAGCACCCCGACCACGGCGAGCGGGACCCACCACGCGGTCGGGCGGCCGAACAGGTCGACGTCGGCGAAGCTGACGGTGACGGGCAGCAGGCCCGTCGCTCCGACGGCCCCGAGGACGATGCCGCCGAGCAGGAGGCCGCCGGACGCGAGCGCGACCGGCGGCAGGCCGTCGCTCGGACGCGCCGCGATCACGTAGAACGCCGCGCAGCCGACCATCGCCGTCACGGCCAGCAGCAGCCCGAACGGGTCGGGCGCTGCGGCGCCGCCCGGCGAGACGACCAGCACGAGACCCGCCACCGCGACGGCGGACCCGGCGAGCACGACGGCGTGCGGCGCCCGGCGGGTGCGCGCCCAGGCCACCGCGACGAGCAGCACGGGCGCCAGGTACTCGACCAGGATGCCGGTGCTGACCGGGATGCGCTGGATCGCGGCGAAGTAGAGCACCTGGGTTCCGGCCACGCCGACCAGGGCCATCCCGAGCAGCCGCCAGCGCCCGCGCCACACCGCCGCCCAGCGGCCGCGCACCGCGATCAGGGCGAACGGCAGCAGCACGATCCCGCCGATCAGCGCGCGCACGGTGACCGCGGCGACCGGCGACCATCCGCTCTCCAGCAGCGGCTTGATGAACGCGCCCGACATCCCGAACGTCGCCGCCGCGAGCAGGGCGATGAGGAGGCCGAGGGAGGCGGGCCGGCGGTGGGACATGAGGGTCACCTGTCAGGGTCGAATGGGATGATGCTCCTGACGCTAGTCTTGTCGCGAGTAAGGAGTCAACTTGCATTTTGCCCCTGACACCGTGGATGCGCTGGAGTTCGCCGTCGCCCTCTGCGACACCGACCCCGGCGCCACCCGCAGCGGCGACGACGAGCTCGCCACCACCGCCCAGCTCGCCGCGCTACTGCGCGACAACCGCTATTCCGGACGCGTCGACGGCGACGAGGCCGAGCTGCGGGAGGTGCGCGCGACCCGGGAGCGCATCATGCGGGTCTGGTCGCTCGACCGCGACGAGGCCGCTCTCGAAGTGAACGCGATGCTTGCAGAGGCGCGGGCGCTCCCGTACCTGATGCGGCACGACGGCTTCGACTGGCACCTCCACGCGACCGCGCAGGACGCCCCGCTCGCCGAGCGCATCCGCGTCGAGATCGCGCTGGCGCTGGTGGACGTGATCCGCTCCGGCGAAACCGGCAGGCTGCGCGTCTGCGCCGCCGACGACTGCACGGGACTGGTGCTCGACCTCTCACGGAACAGCTCGAAGCGCTTCTGCAGCGTCCGCTGCGGCAACCGGGTCAACATGATCGCCTTCCGGGCGCGGCAGGAGAACCCGTGACCGACCCGGCGGCGGAGCAGTGGCCGGGGACCGATCCGGCCTTCCGGCGTTCCGAGGTGTCCGCCGCGATCGGCCGCGGCGATGAGGCGTGGGCGCGCGCGACCCGCGAGGTGCTGCGCTGGGGCGTGAAGACGGCGAGCGGCTTCTCAGTGGAGTCGACAGGGCCCGTGTCCGCCGGCGATCGGGTCACCGTCACCGCGCGCGTGCTCGGCCTGCGGGTCGTCGAGCCGGTGGAGGTCGTCACCGTCGTCGAGACGGAGGACCGCGTCGGATTCTCGTACCGCACGCTGCCCGGACACCCGGTCGACGGCGAGGAGGCGTTCATCGTGAGCCGGGTCGACGACGAGCTGCGCCTGACGGTGCGATCGCTCACCCGCGCCGCGCCGCAGCAACCCTGGCGCGTGCTCTATCCGCTGCTGCTCGTCATGCAGCGGGTCGCGAAGCGCCGCTACCTTCGCGCGCTGCGCTGAGTCCCACCTCCTGCCGCCTGGCCTCTCGCCCGTGTCAGAAGTCAGACAGGTTGGCGCGGATGCCGCCGTCCCCGTACTCGCGACGCAGGATGCCGCGGCGCCGCAGCACCGGGACGAGCTCGTCCAGGTAGCGGTGCAGCGTGACCGGGTGCAGGTCGCCGGAGAAGATGAAGCCGTCGTTGTCGGCCTCCTCCCCGATCTCCTCGATGAAGTCGGCGATCTGCTCCGCGGTGCCCACGAACCCGGCACGGTCGGCGATCCGGCCCTTGACCACCTTCGGCGCGATCAGCTCGCGCAGCGTCACACCCTCGCGGATGCCCTGCTTGCCGAACAGGCCCTTGATGCTCCCCTGCGACACGTGCTCGCCGAACACCGACACGTCGAACGGCTCGTCGAGCGAGAGCACCGTGAGGTCGGTCTCCAGGTCGCTCGACTGGCCGGCCAGCGCCCGGTAGAGCTCCTCGTCGGTCGGATGCTTCGACGCCTCGACGACACGTCGCGCCTCCTCGTCGCTCGGCACGACCTCGGGTTTGAACACGAAGAGCACTTTGATGGAGTCGGGGTCGCGCCCGGCGGCGGCAGCGGCCTCCCGCACCTTCGCCCGGTAGTCGCGGATGCTCTGCGCGTCGAGCGGAGCCAGCGCCAGCTGCACGTCGGAGTGGGTGCCCGCGAAGGCGATGCCGCGCGGCGAGCCGCCCGGCGAGACGATCGCCGGGTCGCCCTCCAGGAACGGGACGGCGTTGAGCGGGCCGGCCAGGCGGAAGTACTCGCCGTCGTGCTGGAACGGCCGGATCTTCGACCCGTCCGCGAAGTGCCGCGTGGCCGGGTCCTGCACGAGCGCGTCGTCGTCCCAGCTGTGCCACAGCCTCCGGATGACGGTGAGCCACTCCTCGGCGCGGTCGTACGCGGCGTCGTGCGACAGCGGCGGCAGGCCCAGGTGCCGGGCGCTGCCCACGTCGGTGACGACGTTGACGCCGAGGCGGTGGCCGCTCAGGTGGTGGAGGCTGGCGAACTGCCGCGCGGCGACGTACGGCGGGTAGGCGCCCGCATTGATGGTCGGCGCGACCCCGAGGTGCCGGGTGGCGTCGAGCAGGTACGGCGACAGGATGAGCGGGTCGTGCTTCGGGCCGCCGTACGCCTCGCGCACCCGCAGGTCGATGGTGTCGGGGAAACCGAGCGACAGCGCGTCCTCGATGATGACGAGGTCGAGGCCGGCCTGCTCCAGTTCGCGGGCGGACTGCTGGTAGAGGTCGGGGCGGGTCCAGTCGTAGCCCCAGTCCCAGTACGGGTGGCCCCACCCCTGCGGGCCGAACCCGCGGCTGAAGAACCAGCCGAAATGCTGCAGGCGTGCCATGCGCGTGCCCTACCTTCCCGCCACCGCGGTCGCGGCCTCCGCGGTGTCTGCCGCGTCTGTTGCTTCTGTTGCTTCTGCGGCTTCGTCGACCGTGAGGTCGGGTCCGGCGACGGCCGCGAGGCCGCGGGCCAGGTCGTCGATGAGGTCGTCCGCGTCTTCGAGCCCGACGGACAGCCGCAGCAGTCCGTCGTCGATGCCCGTCTGCTCGCGCACGTCGCGCGGCAGGTGCGCATGGGTGGTGGTCGCCGGGTGCAGGATGAGCGAGCGGACGTCGCCGATGTGCGTCATGCGGCTGAACAGCTCGACGGCGTCGTAGAACCGCTGCGCGGCCTCCGTGCCGCCGGCGACGGCGAACCCCAGCACGGCGCCCTGGCCACGCGGCAGGTACCGGACGGCGAGGTCGTGGGAGGGATGCGACTCCAGACCCGCGTAGTCGACGCGGGTGACGCCCGGCTGCGCCTCCAGCCAGCGGGCGATCGCCAGCGCGGTGTCCGACTGCCGCTGCACGCGCAGCGAGAGCGTCTCGATGCCCTGCTGGATGAGGAACGCGTTCAGCGGCGAGAGCACCGGCCCGAACAGCGACGCCACGACGGAGCGGGCGAAGGCCGTGTACGCGGCGGCGCCGTGCACGTCGACGTAGCTGGCGCCCTCCAGCCACGCGTCCGGTCCGGTCAGCTGGGGGAACGGCGAGGAGGCCCAGTCGTACGTGCCCTGGTCGACGACGACCCCGCCGAGCGTCGAGCCGTGCCCGCCGAGGTACTTGCTGGCCGAGTGCACGACGATGTCGGCCCCGAAGTCGCCCGGGCGCAGCAGATACGGGGTGGCGAGCGTGTTGTCGACGATGAACGGGATGCCGTTCTCGTGAGCGACCGCCGCGATCCCCTCGATGTCGAGGATCTCGGTGCCCGGGTTGGCGATGGACTCGCCGAACAGTGCGCGCGTGTCCGGCCGGATGCGCCGCCGCCACTCGGCCAGGTCGGTGGGGTCGTCGACGAACTCGATGTCGATGCAGAGCCTCCGCAGCCCGTTCTCGAAGAGGCCGCGCGTGCCCGAGTACACGCTCTGCGCAGACAGCACGTGGTCGCCGGCCTGCACGAGCGCCAGTAGTGCGACCGTGATCGCCGCCTGCCCGCTGCCCACCGCGATCGCCTCGCGCCCGCGCTCCAGCGCGGCGACCCGGCGCTCCAGCGCGGCGGTCGTCGGGTTGCCGGAGCGGCTGTAGGTGAAGCCCGGCTCCTCGCCACCGAAGCGCCCCTCGGCCTGCGCGAAGCTGTCGAACTCGAACCCCGCGGTGAGGTAGATGGGCGTGACCCGGGCACCGTGGGCGGCATCGCGGGCCTCCCCCGCGTGCACCTGGGCTGTGCTGAACTGCGACATCCCCCTATGGTGCGGTACCCGCTCCGCGGCCGCTCCTTCTGTTGCGGAAAGCTACGGGGAGCGTTGGGGTGCGGGCTTAACGCGGTGTACCCGCATGACCCCGGGGCTGGTGGTGTGGAACCGTGGCGGGGTCATGCGGGTGGATGGGGCGGTGGGGTTACGCCTTTCCGTCCGCGTTGTTGCGGCGGCGCATCAGGAGGAGGGCCGCGCCCGCGAGGAGGACGACCAGCCCGCCGATCCCGTACGGGAGGATGTCGGCGCCGGTGGCGGCGAGGGAGTGGTTGCCTGTGGTGGTGGTTCCGGTCGTGCCGGTGCCCGAGCCGTTCCCGGCCGCGACGGAATCTCCGGCGCCGCTGTTCCCGCCGCTCGCGCCGGTGCCGCCGTTCCCGCCTCCACCGTCGCCGTCGCCCCCGGTGGCGAGGTCGACCTGGATCGTGTACTCGGCGGTGGCGGTTCCCTCGCTGTTGGTGGCCTCGACGGTGAATGTGTACGTCCCCGCGGCGGTGGCGGTCCCGCTGATCCTCCCCGTCGCTGCATCCAGGCTGAGCCCGTCCGGCAGTGCCCCCGCGACCACCGAGAATGTCGGAGCCGGAGCGCCCGTCGCGGTGACCGTGAAGTCATACGCGCTGCCGACGGTGACGGTACCGGTCGGGGGACCCGAGCTGATCACGGGAGCCGAGGGGCACGCTGCGTCGACCGTCACCGTCAGCGTTCCGTCAAAGCCGTAGCCAGTGGTCGTGGGGGCATCCCAGGCGTACGTGTACGTGCCCGGCGAACTCGTGTCGATCGAATTGGTACCCGCGTTGTATCCCGGACCGCCGAGGGGCACGACTGCTCCGTTCCAGTTCTTCACGGGGTTGGTGTACTGCACACCACAGGGCACCGCGACGTCCACCGACTGGGTGTACGCGGGAAGGACGAAGAGACCCATGAGTTGCCCCACGGGGGAGAGGTCCGTTATGGCGTTCGACGAGGCGTCGAGGGTGGTCAACTGTCGCAATGCGGCGAGCGGTGCCACGTCCCGGACCTGATTGCCCCGGAAGTCGAGGCCCTCGAGATTGACGAGACCGGAGAGAGGCGCCAGATCCTCGACCTTGTTCTGGGGAAAGCTCAGCCGCTTGAGACTCGTCAGGTCTGCGAGCGGGGAGACATCCGTGATCTCTCCCACGCCGAAGAAGAGCACGGTGGCTCCGGTCAGGAACTGAGCGCCTGACAGGCTCGCGATCTCCCCGGTCAGACAATAGAGGCTCGCGATGGACGAGGCTTGGGCTTCGGTGACCGTCGCTGTCGGCGCCTGCCCGAGCGCGTTGTTCACGCACGCCGCGAGGTTCGCGTCCGGGAAGTCCACCGGGTCCTGCGGCGCCGCGAGGGCGGGCGCTGCGACGACGGCGCCGGCGAGCGCCACCAGCGCCGCCACGACCGTAGCCAGGCATCGCGTCATCGGATTCATCGTCAACTCCTCATTCAAAACATATCTGTACGTATTTCAGATGGCACCAAGCCGTACGGCGCGCGGGGCGGGCTGTCCACAAGGCGCGCACTGGTCCACTGATTCCCACAGGGAGGGACAGCCCTCCACCCATGCGCTACTCTGAGTGAGCGATATGCGAACAACGCGTTCGCATAGTGAACGACCCACAACGAAGTGAGGAATCCCGTGCAGTTCCACCACCACGGCTACGTCTCCGGCGACCCGCGCATCCTGGAGCCCGCCGGCACCGGCATCGACCGCCCCGGCGAGCTGCCCGAGCGGATGGACGTTCTCATCGTCGGTACCGGACCGGCCGGCATGATCGCGGCCGCGCAGCTCTCCCAGTTCCCGAACGTCGTCACCCGCATCGTCGAGCGCCGGCCCGGGCGGCTCGCCATCGGGCAGGCGGACGGCATCCAGGCGCGCAGCGTGGAGACGTTCCAGGCGTTCGGGTTCGCCGAGCGGATCATCGCGGAGGCGTACCGCATCACCGAGATGGCCTTCTGGAAGCCCGACCCGGCCGACCCGGCGCGCATCGTCCGCACCGCGCGGCCGGTGGACGACCCGACCGGGGTCAGCGAGTTCCCGCACCTCATCGTCAACCAGGCGCGCGTGCTCGACTACTTCGCCGAGGTCATGGCGAACTCCCCGTCGCGGATGACGCCCGACTACGGCTACGAGTTCGTGCGCCTCGACGTGGGCGACGGCGAGTACCCGGTCGCGGTCACGCTGCGGCACACGGCGGGCCCGGAGGAGGGGACCGAGCGGGTCGTCCACGCCAAGTACGTCGTCGGCGCCGACGGCGCCCGCAGCAAGGTGCGCGAGGCGATCGGCTGCCACCTGGCGGGCGACCAGGCCAACCACGCCTGGGGCGTGATGGACGCGCTGGCCGTCAGCGACTTCCCCGACATCCGCACCAAGTGCTCCATCCAGTCGGAGGCGGGCAACATCCTGCTCATCCCGCGCGAAGGCGGCTACCTGTTCCGGATGTACGTCGACCTCGGCGAGGTCGCACCCGACGACAAGGGCGCGGTGCGCTCCACCTCCATCGAGCAGATCATCGCGAAGGCCAACGAGATCCTGCACCCGTACACGCTCGACGTGCGCAACGTCGCCTGGCACAGCGTCTACGAGGTCGGCCACCGCCTCACCGACCGGTTCGACGACGTGCTCCCGCACGAGCTCGGGATGCGCACTCCGCGCGTCTTCATCACCGGCGACGCCTGCCACACCCACAGCGCGAAGGCCGGCCAGGGCATGAACGTCTCGATGCAGGACGGCTTCAACATCGGCTGGAAGCTCGGGCACGTGCTCGACGGCCGCTCGCCGGAGTCGCTGCTGGCCACCTACTCGGCCGAGCGCCAGGTGGTGGCGAAGAACCTGATCGACTTCGACAAGCAGTGGTCGACGCTGATGGCGAAGAAGCCGGAGGAGTTCGAGAGCCCGTCGGAGCTGGAGGACTTCTACGTCGCGACCGCCGAATTCCCGGCCGGCTTCATGACGCAGTACGCGCCGTCCCTCATCGTCGGGGAGTCCGCCCACCAGGAGCTCGCGACCGGCTTCCCGGTCGGCAAACGCTTCAAGTCGGCGCCGGTGGTGCGCGTCTGCGACGGCAACCCGGTGCACCTCGGGCACCACGCCCGCGCCGACGGCCGCTGGCGCATCTACGTGTTCGCCGACGCGGCCGGTGCGGGCGAGCCGTCCGCGGTCGCCGACCTGGCCGAGTGGATGTCGGCCTCCCCGGCCTCACCGCTCGCCGCGACGCCGGCCGGGGCCGACCCGGACGCCTGGTTCGACGTGAAGGTCGTCTACCAGCAGGACCACACCGCCGTCGACCTCGGTGTCGTGCCGTCTCTGTTCCTGCCTCGGGTCGGACCGTTCGGCCTGATCGACTACGAGAAGGTGTACGCCGCCGACCCGGCGGACGACATCTTCGCCGCGCGCGGCATCGACCGGGCCGGCGCAATCGTCGTGGTGCGGCCCGACCAGTACGTCGCGGAGGTGCTCCCGCTCACGGCAACGGACGGACTGGCCGCATTCTTCCGCCCGATCCTGGCGACCCGGGAGCTCGCCGGCTAGCCGTCAGCCTCCGACGCTGCCCTCGCGCGCGCCGCCGATGCCCGACTTGCCCGACGTTCCGAAGCCGCCCTTCAGCGGTGCCCGCTCGCCGGAAGCCGCACCGGCGGGCGCGCGCTGCACCACATCCGGCTGGAGGTTGGCGCTGGTCCACGAGAAGCCCCCGTCGCGGACGGGCGACCAGCCGGCGACGCGGCTGCTGTTCCACAGCGAGTTGCCCCACAGGATGGGGCCGATCCACGGCGCGTGGTAGTGACCGGGGTAGGCGTCGGACGACTCGCAGAGAGACTCGGGGTCGTCGTCGACCGTGTTGCCCTCCTCGCGCAGCTTCGCCAGCTGCTCGGTCACATCCGCGATACAGTCCTCGCGCGTGCGGTACTCGGGGCGCTTCGCGTCGTCGGGCAGCACGTACCCGGTGCCGTCGCTCGCAGTACGCACGGTGCCTTCGTCGTCGGCCGCGCATCCCGCCAGGAGCAGCGTCGCCGCGGCCAGCGTCGTCACACCGAGCGCGGCCCGCGGCAGGGCGCGGTGGGCGGCGGCGATGCCGCTCAGGGCGATGGGTCGCGGGCTACGCACGGTCCTCCTCGATGTAGTGGGGCACGAACTCGGCCAGGTCGCCCGTGATCGGGCCGCTCGTCTCGCGCAGGTCGATGCCGGCGGGGCTGTCGCCGACCACCCAGGAGCCGATGACCGCGGTCTTCCCCGGGATCGGCGCGAAGTCCGCGCGGCGCTGGAACACGAACCCCTCCTCGCCGTACGGGCCCTCCTGCTCGGCGACGACCGCGCCGTCGGCGTCGTGCACGGTCACGTTGGCGCCCTCACGGCCGAGCCGCGGCTTGCGCACGTACGGTGCACCGGCGAGCGCGGCGGCGTCGCCGGAGGCGGGCAGCAAGTTCGGGTGCCCGGGGAACAGCTCCCACAGCACCACCAGCAGCTGCTTGTTGCTCAGCAGCAGCTTCCACGCCGGCTCCACCCACTGCGTGCCGCCGCGGCTCTGGAGCAGGAACCCGGCGAACTGCTCATTCACCATCCACTCCCAGGGGTACAGCTTGAAGATGCGGTCGACGGGCTCGCCGTCGCCGTCGAGGAAGCGGGACGCATCCACGTCCCACTGCAGGTCCTCCATGTAGCAGAGCTTCGGGTCGAACCCGGCCGCCTTCGCGGTCTCGGCCATGTAGGCGACCGTCTCGAAGTCCTCCAGGATGAGCTCGCCGTCGCCGGAGTCGTGGAGGGATGCCAGGTGCAGCCGCGCGCCCGGCGCGAGACCCCAGCGGGCGCGGCGGATGTGCTCCCACTGCTCGACGAGCTGCTCGTGCAGCGAGTTGAACTGGTCGGCGCCGTCGCCGCGCACCTCGGTCAGCCACTGCCACTGCGCCACGGCCGACTCGACCAGCGAGGTGGGGGTGTCGGCGTTGAACTCCAGCAGCTTCACCCCGCCCTCACCGTCGTAGGCCAGGTCGAACCGGCCGTACACCGTGGGGTCGTCCTCGTCCCAGGAGGTGGCGACGAGGTCGTGGAACCGCGAGGGGATGCCGAACTCGGCGAAGCGGCGCTCGCGGACGATGTGCTCCACGGCGTCCATGCACCGGTCGAACAGCTCCTGGGTCGCCGCCTCCAGGAGCTCCACCTCGGCCATCGTGAACGCGTAGGCCGCCGACTCGTTCCAGTACGGGCGACCGCCCTCCGACGGCAGGTCGTAGAACGTGAAGCCGATCTCGTCGAGGCGTTCCCGCCAGTCCGGCCGCGGCGACGAGTCAACGCGTCGCATCCCACTCCCCCTCCGCCGCCGGCCCAGCGGCGCACCTCGCACAGCGTAACGGACGGGGCGCCGCGGCGCGCCGTGACTAGCCTGGCGTGGTGAGCGCTTACGAGACCGTCGCCCCCGGCGTGCACGCCGTGCGCGTGCCGATACGGGCGGGCGGGCTGCCGTACAGCCTCGCCTACCTGGTGGAGGACGACCGCGGCCGCCTGTTCGTCGTCGACCCCGGCTCCCCGCCGGCCGAGGCGGGCGGCGTGCTGCTGGCGGCGGTGGACGCGCTGGGCCGGCGGCCCGGCGACGTCTCCGCCATCGTGGCGACGCACCTGCACGCCGACCACGCCGGCGGCGCGGACGCGCTGCGCGCGGCGACCGCCGCTCCCCTCCTCCTGCACGAGCGGGAGGCGGAGGCGCTGGCCGCGGTCGCGGACGGGCTCCCCTCCCCCGACCTCGCGGCGTGGGGCGTGCCCGCCGACCGGCAAGCCGAGCTGCGCGCGATACCCGGGAGCGCGTCCGTCGCGGCCGTCGCGCCACCCGACGCCGTGCTCGCCGACGGTGACCTGCTGGACGTGCCCGGCCGCCGCCTCCGTGTGCTGTGGACGCCGGGACACACCCCGGGAAGCCTGTGCCTGCACGACGAGGAGGCGGGACTCGTCTTCACCGGCGACCACGTGCTGCCGACCGTCAACTCGGGCCTCGGCCTCGGCGGCCCGACCGCGACCAACCCGATCGCGGACTACCTGGCTGCGCTAGATCGCGTGGCCGACCTCGCGCCCGCCGCGCTCGCCCTCCCGGGGCACGAGCAGCCGTTCACCGGCCTCGCCGCGCGCTGCACGGCGCTCGCGTCGCACCACCTCCGCCGGGCGCGGGAGGTCGCCGCGCATCCGGGCGGCACCGTGTGGGAGGTCGCGAGCAGCCTCACCTGGACCGGCGGCTGGGAGTCCCTGCACGGCTTCACCCTGCTGTCCGCCCTCGCACAGACCGCCCTGCACCGCGACTTCGTCGCCCGCGGCTGACCGCCGCCCGGCGCCCGGCGTCGGGAACGGAGGAGAATCGCGGCGCATCGGCCGCCACCTCCTCCGTTCGCGGCCCAAACGGGCCGACCGCCCGAGAACTCCTCCCTTTCCACCGGCGACCGAAACGGAGGAAGACGGCACCCTGGCGGCCGCGATTCGCAGGGAACGGAGGAAGATCCGCCGCGGAGGGACCCGATTCACCTCCGTTCTGCCGCGACCGCGCCGCCGCCGGACCGAGGCGCGCCGCCTAGCGGAGGTCGGTTTCGATCGCGGCGGCGGCCTGCCGCAGCCGCGCCCCGATCGCGGCCGCATCCACCCCGTTCGCGACGTAGACGACGGCGAGCGCGGCGGGCGGCTGCCCCGGCGCCTGCACCGGCACGGCGATCGACGCGAGCCCGGCGATCACCTCGTCGTGGCTGGTGGCGTAGCCGCGGGCGCGGGCGGCCTCCGCCTCCTGCCGCGGGTGCTCGCCGGGCAGGGCGCGCCACTGCTGCTCGGTCAGCACCGACTGGATGGCGATGCCGGGCGCGCCGGAGGCGAGCGGATGCCGCGTCCCCGGCCGCTGCGCCACGGTCGCGTGGGCGTGCGACGGCTCGACGGTGACCAGCGTCACCACATCGTGGCGGTCGAGCACGGCGAGGAACGCCGTCATCGTCAGTTCGTTCGCGACGGCCGTCAGCTGCGGCAGGGCGGCCGACTGCAGGTCGCGCGACACGGCCCGCGCGAGGGTCGCCATCCGCGGTCCGAGCTCGACGGCGCCCGCCGCATCCCGGACCACCAGCCCGTGCTCCTCCAGCGTGCGGAGGATGCGGTACGCGATCGAACGGTGCAGCCCGAGCCGCGAGGCGATCACCGGGATGGTGAGCGGTTCCCCGGAGTCGGCGAGCAGCTCGAGCATCCGGATGCCGCGCGACAGCGTCTGCAGCGGCGGGGCGGAGGCGGCGCCCGCCTCCTCATTCGATGGCATGCGTTCGATTATAGAAACGCTCGGCGCCGCCGGCGGAGCCGGTCAGGCGGAGAGCGGCTCCCGCGAGTTCACCACGTCCACGCGCGCGTCGATGTACGAGTGCACGCTCTCCTGGATGTGGTACTGCGTGTGCGACAGCCGCACCTGGCGGGCACGGAGCAGCGTGCGGGCGTGCTCTCGGCGCGCGCGGATGCGGCCGAACGCCACCACGGCGGCGACCAGCACGCCGAGCGCGAGCGCGGTGGCGGCCGCATCCACTACCGGGGCCCAGGCCGGGCCGGCGAGGGCCAGCGCGCCCGCCCACAGGCCGGCGGTCGCGACGAGCGCTGCCCCGGCGGCCCAGAGCGTCCCGCGGGCGAGCCGGAGCGGGGAGGCGGCGAGCAGCGCGCGGGCCTCAGCGGCCTCGCGCTCCTGCTCGCGGCGGCGCTCCTTCGCCCAGTGCAGGTCGCGCTCGTGGCGCCGGGCGAGCAGCTGGGCCCGGTCGTGGGCATGGTTGTAGGAGGTGGTGTGCACGATACGTCCTTCGCGGTTCGGGTCTCCCGCGGGCCGGGTTTCGGGTCCGGTGTCCGCGGGGCTCAGGCAGTAACTCGGGTGTGACATCGGCGAGCATAGCCAGAAAGACGGTTCTGTGGGCCATTTGGAGGACATGGATTTGTCCCCCAATTCGAGCGACAGAGAACCCGTGCACCCGGCGCTGTTATGGTGGCCCTTCCGAGGCACTCCGGGAGGGGAACTGGTGCGCAAACCGGCCGTCATCGCGATCGTCGCCGTTCTCGTCGTGCTGTCGGCCGCCGCCATCGGCATCGGCCTCGCCCGCCACGCTCCACCCTCCGCTCCCGCAGCCGCGACTTCCGCACCCGCCGCGACCACCCCGACCCCGACGGCGGCGCCGCGCGCCTTCGCCTCCCCGCGTCTCTATCTCGACCCGAACACAGAGGCCGCCGCCGCCCGGCAGCGGCTCTCGCAGCAGGGCGACACCGCCGGCGCGGCCGTCGCCGGGCGCATCGCCCAGGTTCCCACCGCCGTCTGGCTGGGCGAGTGGTTCCAGGGCGACCGGCTGGTCGCCGAGCTGCGGGCGGACGTGGCGGACGCGCGGGCGCAGAACGCGACGCCGGTGTTCGTCGCGTACGCCATCCCGAACCGCGACTGCGGCGGCTACTCGAAGGGCGGCCTGGCCCCCGAGCAGTACCTGCCGTGGATGCGGACGATCGCATCGACGCTGGCGGGCAGCCACGCCGTGGTCCTGCTGGAGCCGGACTCGCTGGCCATGCTCTCCTCCGACAAGTGCGCGGGCTCGGCCGAGGTGCGGCTTCCGCTGCTGCGCTCGTCGGTCGACATCCTCGAGTCCGCGGGCATCGCGGCCTACCTGGACGGCGGGAACGCCCGCTGGCTGGCGCCGGCGGACCAGGCGGCGTGGCTGGAGCGCGCCGACGTGCAGCGGGCGCACGGATTCTTCACCAACGTCTCCAACTTCGATGTCACGCAGCGCGAGCGCGACTACGCCGGGCGCGTGTCGTCGCGCGTCGGCAACAAGCATTTCGTGATCGACGTCTCCCGCAACGGCAACGGCTGGACGGGCACCTGGTGCAACCCGCCGGGCGCCGCCCTCGGCGAGCCGCCGCGCGTCACGGAGGGCGACGGGTCGAAGCTCGACGCCCTGCTCTGGGTGAAGCATCCGGGCGTCAGCGACGGCAGCTGCAACGGCGGCCCGCCGGCGGGCGTCTGGTGGCAGGAGGGCGCCGCCGCGCTCGTCAGCGGGGCGAAGGGATGACGGCGGACGGGTGCGCGCAGCTCGCCGAGACCTGCGCGCGGGTCGCGTCGCGCACCTCCTCGCCCGGGGAGTTCCTGCGCGAGCTGGGCCGGGAGGCGGCGGGCGTCCGGCGCGGACCGCTGTGGCCGCTCGACGCCGGGCGCGGCGGCACCAACCACCTCCGGGGCCGGGGCTTCCGCCGTCACGTCGACGACGGCACCGAGGGGCAGGCCCGGCATTTCGCGGGGATCGTCGCCGTCGCCGTGCGGATCGGCCCGCGCCTCACGCGCTGGCTGTCCATCCGTGTGGGTCAGGATGCCGCCGACAGCGCCGACGGACGCCTCACTGACCACGCCCTCGACTTCGTGCGGCTGGTCCGCTCCGGCGAACTGTCTCCGGCGGACACCGACGCCTGGGTGCGGTCGACGATCTGCGGCGGCGTGCCGCCTCTCCGCTCCTCCCGGTAGGCGATCAGCGCACGAGTTCCTCGAGCCGGTCGAGCTGCTGGCTCCACCCCGGCTCGAGGCCCGCGAGCATCGGCGCGGACGCCGCATCCGCTCCCGCCGCCGCGATGCGCACGCGGAGGGCGGTCCCTCCGTCGGCGGGCAGCAGCTCGACATCCACGGTCACCTCGAAGTAGGGCGTCCCGTCGGCTGCGGTGGGCGAGAGGTCGAAGACGATCCGCCTGCCTTCGTCGACGGACCGCACCGCCCCGGCCGCCGTGTACTCGGCGCCGTCGCCCTCGCGCAGCACCAACGCGACCGGAGCTCCCACCAGCGGCGCGATGGCGCACCGGACCACCTCGAAGTGCCGGGGCGCCCACCACCGCGCCGCCTGGGCGGGGTCCGTCCAGGCACGCCAGACGGTCGCCGGCGATGCCGCGAGGGTCCGGTCGAGCAGGATGTCGACCCCCGAGCCCGCGGACGCGACAGCGTCGGCGTAGCGGTCGAGGGCGAGGTCGTCGGACGTCGCGGAGCCCAGGCGGCCGAGCCAGTCGGCGAGCTGCCGCACCGCATCGCGATCGAGGGCGGCGAGGCGGCGCCGGCCGAGCTTCTCGATGCGGACCACACCGACCGCCGCAAGAAGCTGCAAGTGCTTCGTCGTCTGCGGCTGGAGGGCCCCCGCGGCTGCCGCCACCTCCCCGACCGTCAGCGGGCCGTCCGCGAGCAGCGTGAGGATACGGAACCGCGTCGGCTCCCCGATCGCCGCCAGCGCTTGTTGCACATCCATCGAAATCCCTCTTGACACATTCGTTGCAACGAATATATCGTCCTGACTCGTAAGCCGCAACCGTCACCGGGAGGACACACCATGAAGACCATCGAACGCACCGTCGCCGCACCGCCCGAGACCGTCTGGCGGCTCTGGACGACCGCGGAGGGCATCTCCAGCTGGTGGGCGCCCGACGGATTCCGCACCGAGGTCGACCGCCTCGACCTGCGCCCGGGAGGCGAGCTCGTCTACACCATGACCGCGGAGGACCCGGCGCAGATCGCGTTCCTCGAGCAGAACGGCCTCCCGCTCAGCACCCAGGCCCGCAAGGTCTTCACCGAGCTCGAGAACCCCGGCCGGATCGCCTACCGGTCCCTGATCGACTTCGTGCCCGACCACGATCCATACGGGCAGCTCACCGTCGTCGACCTGGAGCCGGCCGAAGACGGCACCCGCGTCGTGATGCAGGTGGAGGAGCTGCACGACGACGTCTGGACCGATCGCCTCCTCGCCGGCCGCGCCAACGAACTGGACAACCTCGCGCGACTGGTCGGCTGACGCGGCCGCGTCAGCGGAGCAGCGCGCGGAACCCCGTGTAGTCGTCCAGCCGCGGCAGGCCGTCCGTCGTCGGCGACGCGTGAGCGCCCAGCACGACCGCCCGCGCGCCCGAGGCGAGGGCGGCGGCCAGCCCGGCCTCCGCATCCTCGAACACCACGCACTCGCCGATCGGGACGCCCAGCAGCTCCGCGGCGCGCAGGTACCCCTGCGGGTCGGGCTTGCCCCGCTCCACATCCTCCGCGGCGACGAGCACCTCCGGCACGGGCACGCCGGCCGCGCGCAGACGCGCGATGGCGAGGTCGCGCGGAGCGCTCGTCACCACCGCGACGGGCGCACCCTCGGCGATGAGGCCCTCCATCAGGTCGACCGCACCCGGGATCTCGACGATGCCGTCGGTGCGCGTCACCTCCTCCGCGACCAGCGCGGCCACCAGCTCCGCACGCTCGTCCGCGCTCCGCTCCGGGAGGAAGTGCGCGACCGTGTCGACCGCCTGGCGGCCGTGCGCATACGCGAGCAGGGCGGCCGGGTCGACGCCGTGTCGCTGGCCGAAGGCGGTCCACACCGCCTCGACCACCGGCGTGGAGTCGACGAGCGTTCCGTCCATGTCGAACAGGAAACCGGCCGCCTCGATTCGCTCCATCCTTCGAGCATAGGAGACGGCCTCCCTCCGCAGACGACTGGTCCCGACACGCCGCCTCGGCGCGTGGCGTGGCGGCATGTCGAGACCAGCGGTTCGAGCGGCTACTGCTCCGAGACCGGGGCCCACGCGCCCGTCGGAACGACCTCGGCCCCGGCCTCCGCGCCGAAGCGGTCGAGGCGGAACGCCTCCAGCACCGGAGACGGCTTGCCGGTGACGATCTCCTCGGCGGCCAGCTCGCCGAGGGCGAGGCCGAGGGTCGCACCCGAGTGGGTGAACAGCGCGTAGAGGCCCTCGATCGACGGAACGGGCCCGGCGACGGGGTCGCCGTCGCCCGGGATCGGCTTGAGCCCGGCGCCGATGCGCTCGGCCTCCAGCGACGGGTTGCCGGCGATGACCTTCGAGGCCTCGTCGAGCAGCCCCCGGACCGACTCCTCCGGGACGGTGATCGTTCCGTCGTCGGCGATCCGGACGGTCTGCTCCGCCCAGTCCGCGTCGAGCACGAGCCGCCCGTCGGGGGTGGGCCGCACGGCCACCCGCGGGGTGTTGAGCACGGTCCGGTGCTCGGCGGCCACCGGCTTGGTGAACACGACGAAGGCGGCGGGGGTCGCATCCGGGACCGTCACGCCCAGGCGGGCGAGCTGGGCCGGGACGGACGGGCCGGTCGCCAGCACGACGGCGTCCGCGGACACCCGGGTGCCATCGCCCAGCACGACGCCGACGGCGACGCCGTCCTGCACATCCACCGTCGCCTCCCCGGCCTGCTCGACGACCTTCGCACCGGCCGCCGTCGCCTCCTGGATCAGATCCGCGATCAGGTCGGGGAGGCTGACCCACCCCTCGCCCGCATTGAAGATGGCCCCCTCCTCCGCCACGGAGGACGGGTCAACATCCGGCGCGATCCGCGCAACATCGGCCCGGTCGACCCACACGCTGTCGTAGCCGTTGGCCCGCTCGAACTCGAAGGTGCGCCGGAAGCTCTCGCCTTCGGCCGCCCACTTCAGCGCGCCGTCGAAGCGCAGGTAGTCGCGGCTGCCCGGGTGCTGCTCGCGCCAGGTGCGATACCGGTCGAGCGCCACCAGGCGCAGGTAGTGGTAGGCCGCACTGCGATCGCCCGACGAGTTCAGCCAGGCGATCGAGCGGCCGGAGGCGCCGTCCGCGAGGGCGCCGGCCGTCACGAGCGTCACCTCCACTCCGTGGCGTGCGAGCTGCGCGGCGGTGGAGGCGCCGAGGATGCCGCCGCCGAGGACGACGACATGGGTGGGCCGGGTGTGGGACATGGTGGTGCTTCCTTCTTTCGTTTTCATTCGGTGGCGATGCCGGTCAGCGGGCCGAGGCGTACGCCCGGGCCGACCCGATGAGGTCGAGCACGGCGATCGGCCCTGCCGGGTCGACGGGCAGGGGTGCCCCGCCGCGCAGCGCGGCGGCGAGCTGCCGGTAGAAACCGGCGTAGTCGCCGGCGACGAGCGGGAGCTCGTCCGGGTGGGCGTCCGTCCCGACGCGAGCGGGGGTGCCGACCCGGCCCAGGCGCGGGTCGCCGGGGCGCACCCCGGCCGCGAGCTGCCCCTCCTGAGGGTCCAGCCCCCAGGAGACGAACCCGGCCCGGGAGCCGAGCACCCGGAACCGGGGGCCGGCGATGGGTGCGACGGCGCTCATCCACAGGTGGCTCTCCGCCCCCGCGTCGTGCTGCAGGACGACGAGCACATCGTCGTCCGCGCCCCCGCCGCGGCGGTTGCGCACCTCGGCGTGGCTCACGCTCGCAGGGCCGAACAGCAGCAGCGCCTGGTCGATGAGGTGCGCGCCGAGGTCGAACAGGATGCCGCCGCCCTCGTCCGCGCCGGTCGTCGACTTCCAGGAGTCGTCGACCGTCGGCTTCCACCATTCGAACCGCGACTCGAAGCGACGCACCTCGCCGAGCGAGCCGTCGTCGATCAGCGTCCGCAGGGTCAGGAAGTCGCCGTCCCAGCGGCGGTTCTGGAAGACCGTGAACGGGACGCCCGCCGCCGCCGCACGCTCCACGAGCGCCCGGCCCGACGCGGCGTCCGGCGCGAACGGCTTGTCGACGACCGTCGGCAGCCCCGCGTCGATCGCCGCGGTCGCGTGCGCGACGTGCAGTGGGGTGGGTGAGGCGACGACGACCAGGTCGAGCCCCGGATGCGCGAGCAGCGCATCCACATCCCCCACCGCCGTCGCGCCCGGGTGGTCGGCCGCCAGCCGGTCGGTCTGCGAGGTGACGACCGCCGCCAGCTCGAACGCGGGATCCGCCGCGAGGAACGGCGCGTGGAAGACCCGCCCGGCGACGCCGTAGCCGATCAGGCCGACACGGATGGGCGCCTCCCCGCTCACAGGACCTCCGAGAGGAAGCGCTGCAGTCGCGGGCTCTGCGGCCGGTCGAACAGGTCGTCCGGCCGCCCGGCCTCGACGACGCGTCCCTCGTCCATGAAGACGACCTGGTCGGCGACCTTGCGGGCGAAATTCATCTCGTGGGTGACGACGACCATGGTCATGCCCCGGCGGCCGAGGTCGGCCATGAGGTTCAGGACACCCTTGACCAGTTCGGGGTCCAGAGCGCTGGTGACCTCGTCGAAGAGCATGACCTCCGGTTCCATCGCCAGCGCCCGGGCGATCGCGACGCGCTGCTGCTGGCCGCCGGAGAGGTCGCGGGGGCGGTGGTCCATCCGCTCCCCGAGCCCGACCTCGATCAGGCGCTCCTCCGCGATGCGGTGGGCTTCGGCCTTCGGCATCCGCTTCACGCTGCGCAAGGCGAGCATCACGTTCTGCAGGGCGGTGTGGTCGGGGAACAGGTTGAAGTGCTGGAAGACCAGGCCGATCCGGCGACGCAGCACGTCGGGCTTCGTGCCCAGGATGCTCTGGCCGTCCAGGCGGACGTCGCCGCTCTTGGGCTCGTGCAGCCGGTTGATGCCGCGCAGCATCGTCGACTTACCTGACCCGGACGGGCCGATCACGCAGGTGGTGGTGCCCGGGGCGACCGAGATGGTCACCCCGCGGAGCACATCGATGTCGCCGTAGGCCATGGTCAGGTCGGCCAGATCGAGAGCGGAGCCGCGGAAGTCCGGGGTCTGCTGGGCGGGGAGGGGCGAGGTGTAGGTCATGTGTTGCTCCCGAGGGTGATCGGGGCGGGCGGCTGGACCTCGTCCAGCTCATCCAGCCCGCTCTTGGGCGGCGCCGGCTTGCGGCGGCCGGTGCGGAACCGGTTGTCGAAGTAGTTGACCAGGTGCGTCAGCGGGACGGTGATGACCAGGTAGAACAGGCCGGCCAGCACCAGCGGGGAGAGGTTCCCGGTCAGCACCGCCGCATCCTGACCCACCCGGAACAGCTCCCGCTCGCCCACCAGCAGGCCGAGGAAGTAGACCAGGCTGGAGTCCTTCACGATCGCGATGAACT
>Ga0209563_100232_pt1 | contig 26937 bp, 24 predicted proteins | sample AraplaCvi_mMF_r2_FD_184271 | JGI IMG/M metagenome (GOLD analysis project Ga0209563, IMG submission 184271) | Arabidopsis root microbial communities from North Carolina, USA - plate scrape CL_Cvi_mMF_r2 (SPAdes) (version 2) | ecosystem: Host-associated > Plants > Roots > Endosphere | place: USA... | reverse complement strand
GTACGCGCACGACGCACGGATGGCGGCCACGATCCTGGCGGACGTCCCCGCGCACTCGCCGCTGCTCGCGGAGGAGGTGTTCGGTCCGCTGGTCTCGGTGACACCGGTCGACGACCTCGAGGAGGCGATCGCCATCGTCAACGCGAGCCGCTACGGCCTCGCGGCGGCGATCGCCACCCGGTCCCTCCCGAGCGCCCTGGAGTTCGCCCGTCGCGCCGACGTCGGAACGGTCAAGGTCAACCGGACGACCACCGGCAACCAGCCGAACGTCCCCTTCGGCGGCGTCAAGGAGTCGTCGAACGGGTTCTACCGCGAGCAGGGGCGGGAGGCGCTGGAGTTCTTCACGCGCACGAAGTCGGTGTACCTGGGCTGGTGAGGAGGGGCGAGCCTCGGCCGTCCGCGCGAAGGGACGCCGGCGGGTCACACCCTGGCGACTCCGGCCCCGTCAGTACTCGATCAGTACTCGATCCGCCCCGTGCGGTCCCAGAACTCGCCGGTGGGACCGTCGGCCGCGATGGTCGCGAGCATCACCGTCGCGTCGGTGCCCTCGGTCACGGTCTGGTGCCCGCTGTGCGCGTTGAAGGCCGTCGCCGTGTAGCCGGGGTCGCTCGCGTTGATGCGGAAGGTGGGGAGGTTCTTCGCGTACTGCACGGTGAGGGCGATCACGGCCGCCTTCGACGTTGCGTAGGGGACGCTCGGCACGGGGAACTCGTCGCGCCCCGGCGTCGTCAGCCAGCGCGGCCAGCCGACGCCGGAGGCGACGTTGACGATCACCGGATGCTCGGACTGCCGCAGCAGCGGAAGCGCCGCCTGAGTGGTGCGCACGATGCCGAGCACGTTCGTGTCGAGGGTGGTGAGCACGTCGTCGGCGTCGAGGTCGTCGATCGCTGCCGCCAGGGGTCCGAGGATCCCCGCGTTGTTGACGAGCACGTCCAGCCGGTCGAGGGATCCCAACGCGGCATCGACGCTGGACTGGTCGGTGACGTCGAGCTGCACGGGGAGGGCGCCGAGGGCTCGCGCGGCGTCGCCGTCGGCGAGGTCGCGCATCCCGACGTGGACGGTGTGGCCGGCTTCGAGGAGGCGGCGGGCGGTCTCGAGGCCGAGACTCCGGTTGCCGCCTGTGATGAGTGTCGTAGTCATGTCTTCATCCTGGGCGCGGATGGGGCCTCCACCCAGGCCTCGGCGTTCAGGGGGACTGCGGGTACCACCCAGGCTCCGGCCACTGGACGTAAACTGCCCGGATGAGCGAGTTCGCGGCTGTCCTCCGTTCGTGGCGCAACCGCGTCGATCCCGCTGAGGCGGGCCTGCCGTCGGGTGCCGGGCGCCGCACGCCGGGGCTCCGCCGCGAGGAGCTGGCCGCTCTCGCCGGCGTCAGCGTCGACTACATCGTGCGCCTCGAGCAGGGGCGTGCGACCAATCCCTCGCCGCAGCTGCTCGCCGCGCTGGCGCGCGCTCTGCGCCTCACCGACCGGGAGCGGGACCACCTCTTCCGCGTGGCCGGGGCCATGCCCCCATCGCCGACGGTCGTCCCCCGCCACCTCACCCCGGGAGTTCAGCGCATCCTGGATCGCATCGGCGATGTGCCGCTCGCCGTCTTCACCGCCAGCTGGGACATCCTGCTCTGGAACCCGCTCTGGGCGGCCCTCACCGGCGACCCGGCCGAGAAGATGGGAATCGAGAAGAACCTCGTGTGGCGGCACTTCCTGGCCGGTCAGGCGGGCATCGAGTTCGACGCGGTCCACGCCGAGGAGTTCTCGAGCGATCTCGTCGCGGACCTCCGCACCGCATCGGGCCGGTACCCCGGCGACCCCGCCCTCGCCGAGCTCATCGCGCGGCTGCGCGCGGCCTCCCCGGAGTTCGAGCGCCGGTGGGAGGAGACGCGCGTCGCGGAGCACCGGGCCAGCCGCAAGACGCTGACGGCGACGCCTGTCGGCCCGGTCACGGTCGACTGCGACGTGCTCAGCGTGCCCGGAAGCGACCTTCGCATCGTCGTCTACACCGCCGCTCCCGGCAGCGAGGACGCCGCAAAGCTCGACCTGCTGCGCGTCACCGGAACCGAACGGTTCCCGGCCGCCGCGGGTTCGGCGCCGAGCTAGCGGAGCACGGGGTCGCGGCGCACGAGGCGGTTCCGCTCCGAGTTGTCGAGGTCGTCGGCGTGATCCGTCGGCGTGATCCGTTCCATCGCGCGTGGTCCCACAACCTGTCGCCGTCTCCACGGATTGCATACGCACTGTCTGCCCCCGGGTCGGACACGTTCTCGTACCGTAGTCGGTGGTCCCGCACACTGAACGTTTCGCCCCATCGAGGAGTCCGATTGGCCAACCCGCCGAGCCGCATCGTCAGCACGCTCACTACGGAGGTGCCTCACGAACCGCTGCCCTCGCACCAGGTCGTCGCAGGGCGTCCCACGACCGGGCTGCGGGAACTGGGCGGACTCGGAGACGCCCAGTACGGGGTGTGGGAGATCAGCACGGGGGTGAGCACGGACGTCGAGTCCGACGAGGTCTTCGTGGTGCTCTCCGGGCGGGCCCGCATCGACTTCCCGGACGACGGGTCGTCCATCGATGTCGGCCCCGGCGACCTGGTTCGCCTCCGCGCAGGCGAGAACACGGTCTGGACGGTGAGCGAGACCCTGCGCAAGGTGTATTTCGCGCTCTGAGCCCGAGCTAGCGGAGCACGGGGTCGCCTCCGGCGGCGGTGAACCGTGCGATCTCTCGAAGCGTGGGGCTCGACTCCCAATCGCCGGGCGTCTCGCACAGCATCGCGCCGCAGGCGTTGGCGCGCTGCAGCCGCTCCGGAACATCCAGGCCGTCGAGCACCCCGCTCAGGTAGCCCGCGACGAACGCGTCGCCGGCTCCGACCGTGTCGACGACGTCGACCGCGAAGCCCGGCGCGTCGACCGGTCCCGTGGGGAGAACGGTCGTCGCGCCGTCGGCGCCGCGTTTGAGCACCGCCTCGGCGGGCCGGTGCTCCAGGAGGCGGCGGCACGCACCCGCGGCAACCGTGCCCGGGTAGAGGAGCTCGAACTCCTCCGGGCCGCCGAACACGATGTCGGCGCGTTCGGCGACGTCGCGGAGCGCGGGCCGCGCGAGGTCCGGAGCGGCGAGCGACGTGCGGTAGTTGATGTCGAAGGACACGATCGCACCGGCTGCGCGGGCGCGGTCGATGGCGACGGACAGGGTCTCGCGCGCCGTATCCGAGAGGAGGGCGGTGATGCCGGTGAGGTGCAGGAGGCCGGCCTCCTCGACCCAGCCGGCGGGCAGGTCGGCGGGTGAGAGCCGGGATCCGGCCGAACCCGCCCGATAGTAGAGGACGCGGGACGAGGTGGGGCGGGGACGCTCCTTGAGCATGAGCCCGGTGGGCGCTCCGGTGTCCACGACGGCGAGCGCGTCGACACCCTCGGCGCGGATCTCGCGCACCACGCGCTCCCCCAGCGGGTCGTCGCCGACGCGACCGAGCCAGGTCACGTCGACGCCGAGTCGGCGCAGGGCGATCGCGACGTTGCTCTCGGCCCCGCCGATGCCGAGGGCGAGATCGGAGGCGTGCCGGAGGGAACCGAACTCGCGGGCGCGCACGAGAGCCATCGTCTCGCCGAGCGTCGCGACGCTTCGGCGTTCGGGCGCCTCGATCATCGCACGCCGTCCGCGGCGGCGACGAAGCCGCGGGCTCGCTCGCGCAGGGCGTCGAGGTCGCCGCCCTGGAACGCGTCGCCCAGCAGCGGACCGCCGACGCTCACCGCGGCGGCCCCCGCCGCGAGCCACTGTGCGGCGCTCTCCCGGTCGATGCCGCCGGACGGAACGACCTCGATCCCGGGGAACGGTCCCCGCAGGTCCTTCAGGTAGCCCGCGCCGAGCCGTCCGGCGGGGAACACCTTGACGGCGGAGGCGCCGGCCGACCACGACCCGAACAGTTCTGTCGGCGTGAACCCGCCTGGCACCATCGGCACGCCCGCCGCGACCGCCTCGGTGAGGAGCTCGGGCACGGAGATCGGTGTGACGAGGTAGCGGGCGCCCGCATCCGCCGCGCGCCGGACCTGCTCGGTGGTGGTGACAGTGCCGATCCCGAGGTCGGCGTCGCCGCCGAAACGCTCGAGCAGCCGCGGCAGCCGCTCGATCGTCCCCGGCGTCGTGAGGGTCAGCTCGACGCTGCGGATGCCGGCGTCGATGAGCGCCTCGAGCACCGGGTCGTAGTCCTCGGCACGGCGGGCGCGGGCGACGACGATGAGCCGCGCCCGCGCCGTCGCGTCCGGAAGCGGGAGCCGCGCGCGCTCACCAGTCATGGACGGTCCCGTCGGTGAGCCGGTTCACCGGGAGATACGCCTTCGTGTAGTCGAAGGCGGCTGCCGCGTCCTCGTCCAGCTCGACACCGAGTCCCGGCTCCTCCCCCGGGTGGAGGAAGCCGCGGTCGAAGGTGAAGGAGGTCCGGAACACCTCCAGCGTCTGCTCGTTGTGCGGCATGTACTCCTGGATGCCGAAGTTGTGGATCGCGAGGTCCAGGTGCAGCGCCGCCGCCATCCCGACGGGCGAGATGTCCGTCGGGCCGTGGATGCCGGACTTGATGCCATAGATCGCCGCGAAGTCGAGCAGCTTCTTCATCGCCGTGATGCCGCCGGTGTGGGTGACGGCGGAGCGGACGTAGTCGATGAGGCGCTCGGTGATCAGCGTCTGGTAGTCGAAGACAGTGTTGAACACCTCGCCGATCGCGAGCGGCGTCGTCGAGTGCTGGCGCACCAGGCGCAGCGCCGTCTGGTCTTCGCCTGGCGTGCAGTCCTCCAGCCAGAACAGGTCGTAGGGCTCGATGTCCTTCGCGAAGCGGGCGGCTTCGATCGGCGTCATGCGGTGGTGGCCGTCGTGGAGGATCCGCAGGTCGGTGCCGAAGTCCTCGCGGATCTTGGCGAAGATTCCCGGCATGTGGTTGAGGTAGCTGCGGGTGTCCCACGTCTCCTCGCTGGGCCGGCCGTTCTCGGCGCGCTTGGCGGGCTCGTAGTCGTAGCGGACACCCGGGCCGGCTGCGGAGACGCCGTAGATCTGGCCGAGCCCCGGGACGCCGGTCTGCACGCGCAGGGCGGTGAAGCCGAGCTCCCGGTAGCCGGTGATCGCGTCGGAGAGCGCCGCGTAGTCGGTGCCGGAAGCGTGTGCGTAGACGCGGACGCCGGAGCGGCTCGCGCCGCCGAGGAGCTGGTAGAGCGGCATCCCCGCCTTCTTGGCCTTGATGTCCCACAGGGCCATGTCGACAGCGGCGATGGCCGCCATCGTGACCGGCCCGCGCCGCCAGTAGGGGCCGCGGTAGAGGTACTGCCACGTGTCCTCGATGCGGTCCTCGTCACGACCGATGAGGGTGGATGCGACGTGGTCGCGCAGGTAGGAGGCGACCGACAGCTCGCGCCCGTTGAGCGTCGCGTCCCCCCAGCCGACGATGCCGTCCGATGTCGTGATCTTGAGGGTCACGAAGTTGCGCCCGGGGCTGGTGATGATGGTGTCGACACGGTCGACGGTCATGGCTCGTCCTTCCTTGCCGGGGCGCGGCCGCGCCTCCGCGGCCGCACCCCGGGTCTCACATGCTGGGGGTGTGCGGGGGCGTCGTCACATCGCGGGACGCGGGTCGGTGAGGTCGCGTCCCGTCCACTCGGGCGCCACGATCGCGGCGATCAGGGCGCACACCGTGTAGATGCCGAGCAGCACCATCACCGGGATGATGCTGCCGGTGGTGGCGGCGACCCAGGCCGCTGCGACGATCGGCCCGACCCCGGTCGCGATGATGGCGGCGATCTCGCGGACGATGGCCGTCAGCGTGTAGCGGTTGCGCGCTCCGAAGATCTCGGGGAGCGAGATGTTCTCCATGGAGGCCAGGCCCAGCACCGAGACGTTGTGGATCACCGCGTAGCCGACGAAGATCCAGCCGACCTCCTTGGTGTTGATCGCGAGCATCGTCGGGATGATGAGCACGAGCGAGAGCGCCGTCATGACGATGTACATCCGCCGCCGGCCGAACAGGTCGCCGAGCCAGCCGACGAGCGGGATGGTGGCGAAGCCGATGAGCGAGGAGACGATGACGATCTCCGGCCCGACGCCCTTCTGCACGGCGAGCGTGATCGTGATGAACGAGATCATGTACGTCTGGATCAGACCCGAGTTGCCGGCCTGGCCGAAGCGGAGCAGGAACGACACGATCGTCGCCTTGACGGGCTTGCGCCGCAGCGCCTCGAGCGAGCGGAGGTCGTTGCTCTTGGTGGCGACATCGACCAGCTCGTCGCGCGAGAGCGCCTTGCCGTCGACGACATCCGTGCGCTCCTCGAAGACCGGGCTCTCCTTGAGCCGGAAGCGCACCCACACGGCGAACACCATGACGACGGCGCTCGCGATGAACGGGATGCGCCATCCCCAGGCGATGACGTCGGCCTCCACCATGACGGCGAGCAGGAGCGCCCAGATCGCCGAGGCGAACAGCGTCCCGCAGTTGGTGCCGAGCGCGACGAGGGAGGCGATGATGCCGCGGCGACGCGCCGGAGCGTACTCGGCGAGCATGACGCCGGCCCCCGAGATCTCGGCGCCGGCGCCGAAGCCCTGCGCCAGGCGCAGCAGCACGAGCATGATCGGCGCGAGCAGGCCGGCCTGGTCGTAGGTGGGCAGGAAGCCGATGAGCGTCGTGGCGAGACCCATGAGCAGGATCGTGTAGAAGAGCACCCTGCGGCGGCCCACCTTGTCGCCCATCCGGCCGAAGTACCAGGCGCCGAGCGGGCGGGCGATGTAGCCGACGCCGTAGGTGGCCATGGCGAGGACGACGGCCATGCCGGGCTCCTCGCCGGCGAAGAAGAGCTGGCTGAAGACGAGGGCGGCGGCCAGCGAGTAGAGCTGGAAGTCCATGAACTCCAGCGCCGTGCCGAGCCAGCCGGAGACGGCGGCGCGGACCAGGTCGCGGGTGGACCTCTGGACGGTGGGGGGCGCGGCGGGGGCGTCGACGCCCCGGATGTCGGGACTACTCATTGTTACTCCTTCGTAGCTGAGCTGGGTTCGTGGTTGGGGATGGTGGTGGAGCTGGTGGTGATCAGAGACGCAGGAGGACCTTCGCCGACGCGGACGAGTCGCGCGCGAGGCCGAACGCGTCCACGGCGTCGGCCGCGTCGATCGTGTGGGAGATGACGGAGTCGAGGCTGTCGGACCCGGCGAGCATCGCGACGGCGTCGTCGATCTCGGTCGAGAAGCGGAAGGCGCCGCGCAGGGTCAGCTCCTTGGCGAGCATCGGTGCGAGGTTCACGCCGATCTCGGCGTTCGCGAGCATCCCGACCTGGACGATGGTCCCGGCCCGGCGCGCCGCGCGCACCGCCTGGGTGACGGAGACGGGGACGCCCGAGCACTCGAAGACCACGTCGTACGACTCGTCCGCGATGGCGTCGCGGCCGACGAGCACGAGCTCGCCGGCGCCGAGCGCAGCGGCCCGGTCCAGCGGCTCGGGGCGCACGTCGCTCGCGGCGACCGTCCCGGCGCCCGCGTGCGCGGCCGCGGAGACGACGAGCAGGCCGATCGGGCCGGCGCCGATGACCAGGACGCGCTTGCCCGCGATGTCGCCGGCCAGGCTCACGGCGTGCAGCGCGACAGCGAGGGGCTCGGCCAGGGCGGCGCGTTCGAGCGGGAGGCCGTCCGGGAGCACGCGGATCATGTGCTCCTCGACGATGAGGTACTCCGCGGCGCCGCCCTGGCGGTGCGGGGTGGCGGCGGCGCTGCCGAGGTAGTCGCCGCCCGGGCGCAGGTGCGGGCGGCCCTCCAGGCCGGGCACCTCTGCTCCGTAACGGGCGGGGTGCACGGTCACGGGCGTCCCTGCGGCGAGGCGGCCGGACGGGTCGAGGTCGACGACGGCCGAGAGCTCGTGGCCCGGCGTCAGCGGCTCGCGAATGGCGTACTCGCCGTTCGCGCCGTGGAAGTAGTAGTGCAGGTCGGAGCCGCAGATGCCGACGTAGCGCACGCGGAGCCGCACCTCGCCCGGAGCGGGCTGAGGCAGCTCCCGGTCCTCCCAGCGGATGTCCTCCCTGCCGTGGATGGCGAGCGCCTTCATCGTCGCTCCTTCCTCGTTCCGTGTCGTGCCCTGGTCTGCCGCGCTCACGCCGGGACCTCCGATCCCTGAGGCGTCAGGTCGGTCTCCGCTGCGGTCACGCCGTCCGCGATCGCCGCCTGGACGCCGTCCCGCGCGATCGTGTCGACCAGCTCGCCCACCCGCTCGGTGAACGCCGGCCGGTCGGCGAGGTCCTCGCCGAACAGCTGGAGGTCGACGATCGACGCCTCCGCGAGGTCAGCACCGGTCCGGGCCGACCCGGCCAGCGCGGCCAGCCGGTCGCGGGCGCCGTCCTTCATGGCCGCGGCGAACGGGCCAGGAGCGGATCCGGGGCGGGGCGCGACGCACGAGAGGTACGCCGCGACGGTGAGGGCGATGAGGTGCGGCATCCCGCCGCGGTCGAGCAGCCGGAGCGCCGGCTCCGGGATGCGCTGCCGCAGCTTCACCGAGCCGTCGGTGCCGACCTGGCTCGTCTTGTGGCCGAGCGCGGTGTTCCCCCAGCGGAGGAAGAGCTGGCGCTGATAGTCCGCGATGTCGACACCGGAGGGGACCTGGATCGACGGCGTGTACTCGTGGGCGAGCACGGCGCGCGCCGCGCGATGGATCGCCGGCTGAGCGACCGCATCCGGGATCGTCTCGGCGCCGTGCAGGGCACCCAGGTAGGCGATGAGCGAGTGCGTCCCGTTGAGCAGCCGCACCTTCATCTGCTCGTAGCGCCCGACCTCCGCGCTGAAGACCGCTCCCCCGGCCTCCCAGGCGGGGCGGCCGGCGGCGAAGTCGTCTTCGATCGCCCACATCGTGAACGGCTCGGCGGGGACCGGGACCTCGTCCCACGCGCCGAGGAGCGACGACACCTCGTCCCGCAGCGCGGGCGTGGTGGAGGGGACGATGCGGTCGACCATGCTCGAGGGGAACGACACCGACGAGTCGAGGAACGCGAGCGCCTCCGCTCCCTCGGTCCCGGGCAGCTCCTGCAGGAACTCGCGCACCAGGCGCTTCGTGTGGATGCCGTTGGCGGCGAGGTTGTCGCAGCTGAGCACCGCGAGGGGGGCTCCCGAGGCCGCGGCACGCCGCTGGAGGCCGCGCGCGAGCTGGCCGATGGTCGTCCGGGGGTCGCCGCCGCGGAGATCCGACGCGATGGCCGGATCGGAGGTGTCGAGGCGCCCTGTGGCGGGTGAGGAGCTGTAGCCGTTCTCGGTGACGGTGAGCGTGACGATGCGGATGCCGGGATCGGCGATGCCCGCCACGACACGCTGCGGGTCGTCGGCCGCGACGAACGCGTCGGTGTGCACGGCCGGCACGCTCAGCGAGGTGCCCTCGGGCGAGATCGTCGCGACCGAGTAGAGCAGGTCCTGCGCGCGCATCGCGTCGACGACGGCCCGGGAGCGCGAGGCGACGCCGACGATGCCCCAGTCTCCGCCGTCTGCGGCGATGGCCGCGGATGTGTAGACCGCCTGGTGCGCGCGGTGGAAGCTGCCGAGGCCCAGGTGGAGGATGCCCGCACGGCCGGGCGTCTCCGCGATCGCTGCGCCGCCGTGGTGCGGCCGGGACAGACGCTGCGCGGCGCTCACGAGCGCACTCCCGCATCCACTGCCCCGCGGCGGGTCCTGGGATCTTCGATGATCGGCATGGAAAAGAGTGTGAATGGTTTGTACAAAATTGTCAAGCGGCATTCCTTGCGGGAAGATGATCCAAGACGTGGAACAACCGTTCCCCCGAGATAGGAGAGGCGGCCATGGGTGCGACGCTGACCGATGTGGCCCGGCGGGCGGGCGTGTCGATCGCGACCGCCTCGCGCGCCTTCGGCGAGCCCGGCCGCCTCGCGAGCGCGACCCGCGACCGCGTGCTCCACGCCGCCAACGAACTCGGCTACGACAGCCCCCAAGCCGCGACCGCGACACGCTCGTTCGGCATCATCGTCCCGGACGTCGCGAACCCCGTCTACGCGACGCTCCTCAAGGCCATCCACACGCAGGCGTGGCACGGCCGCCACCGCACGGTGCTGTTCGACGCCGACGAGGACCGTCGGCGCGAGCGCGAGCAGATCGAGCGGGCGCGCAAGCTCGACGGGATGCTGCTGTGCTCTCCGCGCCTGCCCGACGACGAGGTGCTCGAGCTCGTCGGGGACGCACCCTTCGTCGTCGTCAACCGCTACATCCCCGGCGTCCCCTGCGTGCTCATGGACATGGAGAACGGTCCGCAGCAGGCGGTCGAGCACCTGGCCGCGCTCGGCCACACGCACATCGCCTACGCGGCCGGCCCGACCGGCTCGTGGGCCGACGACCAGCGCGCCGCGACGATCACGAAGGCCTGCGAGCGCTTCGGCATCCGCCTCACGCGCCTGAGCCACCACGCCGCGTCGATCCAGGGCGGCCGGGCCGCGGCCGCGCCCGCGATCGCGAGCGGGGCGACCGCCGTCATCGCCTACAACGACCTCGTCGCGCTCGGGCTCGAGGCCGGGATGTCCGACCTCGGCCGGTCCTGCCCCGCCGACATCAGCATCGTCGGCATCGACGACATCGACATGGCCGGTGCCGTCAACCCGGGCCTCACGACGGTCAGGATGCCGATCGAACGCTGCGGCGCCCTCGCCGTCGACCTCCTGCTCCAGGTCATGGCCGGTGCCGCGCTCACCGACGCCGAGACCCTCGGCTCGGAGCTCATCGTCCGCGGCACGACGGCGGCTCCCGCGCACTGACGCATCGGTGCGGGGCAGTGTGCCGAGGTCTCTCCCGAAGTGGGTGGCGTACACGGGCGCGGCGCCCGCCCCGAGAGACGAAAAAGCCCCCGGAACCGTTGAGATTCCGGGGGTTTTGTAGCGAGGGCGGGACTCGAACCCGCGACACCACGATTATGAGCCGTGTGCTCCCATACTCCCTCTCCTGCCACAGGGTCACTCACATATTTCGCGGTTTTCCGCGACTTTCGGATAACCAGACTGGCCCCAAATCACTCCACCTTTCCTGAAGTGTGTCCAAATTGTGTCCACATTTATGGATCACAATTGCGACGTTATCCTGTAGATTCAGCCGTCATCCAGAATAGGAGCGGTTCTTCGGGGGGGATGCCGGCCTACCCCGGACGGAACCGCGGGTGTGAGCGTGCTGGGACCGCTGTTGCTCCCCACACAGTTCATTGGGCCCGCACTCACCTCGACCGGCGTACCGACGCTGCGCGTGTTCGCGTGGCAGGCCGCCCCGCTCCTCCTGTGGACCACGGTGATAACCCTGGTCATCACGGATGTCATCCGCGCGGGACCGGCTCGACTGTATCGTCTCGTGGCAACGGGGCTTGACTGTCCTAACTGCATCCCGGTTCGTCCATGCAAGCGTCCATGAGGCCCCGGATGTAGCCCAGCGCGAATAGACGCCCGAGAGTCTCGTACCCTGGACGCTCGTTGCTTTCGCCGGCCATCGTCGGCACATGGTCGGGCCGAAGCGGGCCGTCGAAGCCGATTTCGGCGTAGGCCCGCATGCACTCCGCCATGTCGAGTTTGCCATCGTCGTGGAAGGTCTCCACGAAGTCCGCGGCATGGCCGCGGACATTGCGGAAGTGGACGAAGGGGATTCGGCCCGCGAACTCGCGGATCAGCGCCGGGACATCGGTCTCCATCAAGGCGAAGTTCCCCTGGTCCGGCGTCGCCGCGTATGCGCTCGAGGCGGACAACGCCGACCGGCTGTGGGAGCTCGGCTCCCGCTTGATCGCGGCATGACGCCGCGGCCCACGACAGGAAGAAGCACCCTCATGACTCCCTCGCTCCTCCGCCTCGTCGGCTTCGACGGCCTCGGCGACCAGGGCGCCCCGATGGCCCAGGCCGTCGCCGACTCCCCCTTCGAGCTGCACGTCTGGGCGCGCCGTGCCGCTTCGCTCGGCACGCTCGACGGTCGGGAGCACACCGCGCATCCCTCGCCGGCGGCCCTGGCCGCGATCAGCGACATCCTGCTCCTCGTGCTGCGCGACGACGACGATGTGGACGACATCCTGCACCGGCAGGGCGCACTCGACGCCCTGCGCCCGGGCAGCATCGTCGTCTCCCACGGCACCGGCGACCCGCAGGCGGCCGTCGCGTTCGCCCGGGCGGCGGCGGAACGCGGCATCGCGTTCCTCGACGCCCCGGTCAGCGGCGGCAGCCCCGGCGCCCGGCAGCGGACGCTCGCGACCATCGTCGGCGGGGATCCGGAGGCGTCCCTCCGGGCGCGACCGGTGTTCGACACGTTCTCGCGCTCGGTCGTCCACATGGGCGGCCCCGGCTCGGGGCAGGTGGCCAAGCTGCTGAACAACGCGCTCACGATGACGAACCTGAAGAACGCTGAGGAGGTGCTCTCCCTCGCCGGACGGATCGGCGTCGACATCGACGCCTTCCGGAGCCTGCTCGCGTCGAGCAGCGGCGGGAGCTTCGTCATGCAGGCCCTCGGCGATCAGATCACCCCGGACATCGCCCCGCACCTGCAGGGTCTGATGAGAAAGGACATCGAGCACTTCGCCGATGCCATGTCCCGCCTCGGCCTGGATGCGCGCAGCCTGCACGACCGCGGGCGCGCGGGCGCCGAGGGACTGCTGGACGCCGTGCAGCTCGTCACGGCGGCGCGCACGGAGCAGCAGTCCGCTGGTCAGGACGTTGTACCCTAACCGGCCACCGCGCGGCCCCCGAGCATGGAAGAGTCGGAGGAGGACTCATGTTCGCAGATCGCATCCAGGCGGGCCACCTGCTCGCCCAGCGGCTCCTCGATCTCCGCGGCTCGGAGTCCGTCGTCCTGGGACTCCCGCGCGGCGGGGTGCCCGTCGCGTCACTGGTGGCCGAGGCGCTCGACGTACCGCTCGATGTCATCGTCGTGCGCAAGCTGGGGCTCCCCGGGCAGCCGGAGGTGGCGATGGGGGCGATCGGCGAGGGCGGCGCCCGCGTGCTCAACCCCTCCATCGTCTCGCAGAGCTGGATCTCGGAGCAGGAGATCGAGGATGCCGAGCGCACCGAGCGCGCCGTGCTGGAGGAACGACTCGCCCTGTACCGGGAGGGGCGCCCTCCCGCCGATCTGCGCGGTCGAACGGCGATCATCGTCGACGACGGCATAGCGACGGGCGCCACGGCACGTGTGGCCGCGATCGTGGCGCGGCGCCTGGGCGCCGCCGAGATCGTCGTGGCGGCGCCCGTCATCGCCCCCGGAGCCGTCGAGGAGCTGGAGGACGCGGATCGGCTCGCCTGTGTGCTGCTTCCCGCGGATTTCCGCGCTGTTGGCGAGTACTACAGGAACTTCGCGCCGACGCCCGATGCGGAGGTCGTGCGGCTGCTCCGGGAGGCTTCGCTCCGGCCGGTACGACCGCACTCCCGACCGGTCAGTCCCTCGGACCGGACCGCCGCCGAAGAGTTTGCCGCGCTGGCCGAACCGCTGAAGACGATCGACGACCTGGACACGCTGGCCGCCCGGGCGGGCCGGGCCCGCTTCATCTGCCTGGGCGAGGCCTCGCACGGGACGCACGAGTTCTATGCGTGGCGGGCTGCGCTGACACAGCGCCTGATCGAGCGACACGGGATCCGGTGGATCGGCGTCGAAGGAGACTGGCCGAACTGCTTCCGCATCGACCGGTGGGTCCGCGGGGCCGCCGAACAGGGGCGCAGCGCCCGGGAGCTCCTCGCCCAGTTCGAGCGATGGCCCCGCTGGATGTGGGCGAACGTCGACGTGGCCGACTTCATCGACTGGCTCCGCTCGTGGAACATGTCGCGTCCGTCCGGCGAACGCGTCGGCTTCTACGGCCTCGACGTGTACTCGCTCTGGGAGTCGCTCGACGCGGTGGTCGACTGGCTCGCGGCGAACTCCCCGGACGACCTTCCCGGCGCCCTGCGCGCCTGGCGCTGCTTCGAGCCCTTCGGAGAGGACCCCCAGGAGTACGCCTGGGCGACGAGACTCGTGCCGCGCTCGTGCGAAGCCGACGTCGTCGCCCTCCTCACCAGGGTGCGGGAGCGCGCAGGGCGGCCGGTCGCCGGCGTCGACGACGACGAGTCCCGGTTCGACATCCTCCAGAACGCGCTCGTAGCCGCCGACGCCGAGCACTACTACCGCGTGATGCTCCGCGGCGACCGCGAATCCTGGAATGTCCGCGACATCCACATGGCCGACCGCCGACCGCCTTGCAGACCGCGCGGGTCCCGGCAGCAGAGGAGTGGTGTGGGCGCACAACACCCACGTCGGCGACGCTCGCGCCACGTCGATGGGCAGTGAGGGGATGGTGAACATCGGGCAGCTCCTGCGCGAACGGCACGGCCTCGACGACGTCTTCCTAGTCGGGTTCGCCACCTGGCGGGGGACCGTCCTGGCGGCTCGATCGTGGGGTTCCACCGAGACCGAGTACCGCTTGCCGACGGCCCGGGCGGGCAGTCACGAAGACCTTCTCGGGCGCACGCTGCCGGAACCCGCCGTCCTGTCGTTCGGGGCCGCGAGCGGACGCGAGTGGCTCACCCGCGAGCGCGGGCACCGCGCCGTCGGGGTCGTGTACGACCCGCGTCGCGAGGCCGGGAACTACGTTCCCACGGTCATGGGACGGCGCTACGACGCCCTGCTCTGGGTGCCCGACACGACATCTCTGAAGCCGCTCAGCCACGAGGCCGAGCCCGTCTCGCCCGAACTCGAGACAGAACCGACCGGATTCTGACAGGAGACGCGAATGTACGCTGACAGGTCACAGGCGGGCCGGCGGCTGGGGGAAAGCCTCCAGCAGCTGGCCGGATCGCATCCGATCGTGCTCGGCCTGCCCAGGGGCGGAGTGCCCGTCGCCTTCGAAGTCGCATCGGCGCTGCACGCACCGCTCGACGTCCTCGTGGTGCGCAAGCTGGGTGTCCCCTACCAACCGGAACTCGCGATGGGCGCGATCGGAGAGGGCGGCGTCCGGGTGGTGGAGGACGCGGTCGTCCGGATGACGGGAGTCAGCCCCGCCGAGATCGAGGAAGTGGAACGGAGGGAGCGCGCGGAGCTCGAGCGGCGCAGCCTCCGCTTCCGCGGCGGCCGAGCGGCGATGTCGCTCACGGGCCGGACGGTGATCATCGTGGACGACGGCATCGCCACGGGTTCGACCGCCCGGGCAGCCTGCCGCGTCGCACGCGCCCTCGGGGCTGCCCGCATCGTGCTCGCCGCACCGGTCGGACCCGACGACGCGGCGGCCCGCATCGCAGGGGACGCCGACGAGGTCGTCTGCCTGGAGCAGCCGGAGCCGTACTTCGCCGTCGGCCAGGCCTACCGGGACTTCACCCAGACGACGGACCAGGAGGTCGTGGAACTCCTCGCGCGTGCCGCGGCGGCGCCGTCCGGGACCTGGTCCACCACCTCCGACCCGGAGGTGCTCATCCGGTCCGGGTCGGCGGAGCTGGCCGCATCCCTCACCGTTCCCACCGATGCGGTCGGCCTGGTCCTCTTCGCCCACGGCAGCGGCAGCTCCCGGCACAGCCCCCGGAACAGGTATGTGGCGGCGGTCCTCAAGTCGCGGGGCATGGCCACTCTGCTGCTCGACCTGCTCACCGGCTACGAGGAGCACGACCGACGGCTCGTCTTCGACATCGACCTCCTCGCCGAGCGCCTCGGCGTCGCCACCCGATGGGCCCGGGAGTACCACGCGACGGCCTCCCTCCCGCTCGCCTACTTCGGTGCCAGCACCGGGGCTGCCGCCGCACTCACAGCCGCGGCGATGCCGGCAGTTGAGATCTCCTCCGTGGTCTCCCGCGGAGGGCGTCCCGACCTCGCGGCCGACAGCCTCGGAGGAGTGCGCGCGCCGACCCTTCTGATCGTCGGAGGGGCGGACACCGAGGTGCTCGACCTGAACCGCATGGCGCGCTCCCGCATGCACTGCCCGACGCGGCTCGAGATCGTGCCGGGCGCGACCCACCTCTTCGAGGAGCCCGGCGCGCTGGAGGCGGTCGCCGGGCTGGCCGCGGACTGGTTCGCCGAGCACTTCCTCGCGTCCCAACCTGCGGGCGCCTGAGCCGCAACTCGGAGACGTGACCGCCGTCCGCTCGGATCGCTGCGCCTCGATGGCTGGGGCTCTGCGCCGCCGCCGTGATCACTTGGTTCCGGTGGTGGCAACCCCCTGCACGAAGCTCTTCTGGATGATCAGGAACATGACGACGACGGGAAGCAGAGACAGCACCGATCCCGCCATCAGGAGGCTGTACTCGGTCGTCTGCTGACCGGCGAAGAGCGCGAGGCCGGCCGGCAGCGTCGACGAGTCCACGCTATTGGTCATGATCAGTGGCCAGATGAGGTCGTTCCAGTTGCCCTGGAAGTGGAACAGCCCGAGGGTCAGCAGGGCTGGGCCGGCCAGCGGTGCCATGATCCTCCGGAAGATGCGCCACTCGCCGGCCCCGTCGACGCGTGCGGCGTCTTCGAGGTCGCGCGGCAGCGAGAGAAAATACTGCCGCATGAAGAAGATCCCGAAGGCGTTGGTGAGTCGTGGGACGATCAACCCGGGGAGGGTGTTGACCAGCCCGAGGTTGTGCATGAGCTCGTAGAGCGGCACGAGGGTCACCTGGAACGGCAGCATCAGCAGGACGACGATGACGATCAGCATGAGGCCGCTGCCGCGGAATCGGAGCCTCGCCAGCGCGTAACCGGCCATCGAGTCGAAGAGAAGCGAGAACACGGTCACCGTTCCCGCGAAAACGAACGTGTTCAGGTACAGACGGGCGAAGGGGATGCGCTGGAAGACATCGACGAAGCTCTGCACGGACCAGGTGCGCGGCAGCAGGGTCGGTGGGAACGCGCTCAGGTCGCTGTCTGGACGGAAGGCCGCGGACAGCATCCAGATGATCGGCAGGAGCACGATCAGAGAGAGGCCGAGGGCGGCGATCGAGAGGAGGACGCGGAAGATCGTCCGAGAGCTCAGCAGGCGCGTCGTGCGGGCCCGGCGCTCGGTACGCGTGGTTCGCGAAGTCTCGCGGGTGAGTGTCGTCATCAGTAGGTCACAGCTCGTTTGCGGAAGTAGGCGAATTGGGCCAAGGAGAAGATGAGGAGGATGCCCAGCAGGAGGTACGAGAGCGCCGAGGCGTAGCCGAAGTCCAGCTGGGTGAAGCCGGTGCGGTAGATCATCATCACGAGCGTCTCGGTCCTGAAGAACGGACCGCCCTGCGTCATCACGTAGATCTGGTCGAAGGCCTGCACGTTGGTGATGGTCGCCACGATGGCGATGAGCATGGTCTGGTTGCCCAGCAACGGCCAGGTGATCGAGAAGAAGCGCCGGACGGGGCCGGCCCCATCGGTGCTCGCCGCCTCGTAGATCTCGCGCGGGATGGACTGAATGCCGGCCAGGTACATCACCACGTAGAAGCCGAGGTTCTTCCAGATCCCGACCATGATCACCGCGATCATCGCCAGGGACGGATCGCGCAGCCAGCCCTGGCCGCTGCCGATGTCAAGCTGCTTGAGCCAGTACGACAGCAGGCCGATCTCCGGGTTGAGCAGGAAGGACCACGCGATCGCGACAACGCCCATCGAGACGATGAAGGGCACGAAGATCGCCGTCCGGGCGAACCCGCGGAAGAGGAACCGCTGGTTCAGCCCGACCGCGATCAACAGGGCGAGGCCCACGCTGATGATCGTCGTGGCGGCGGCGTAGACCAGGGTGTTGACGACGGCGTTGCCCGCCTGCGGATCGGTGAAGATCCTGGCGTAGTTGTCGAGTCCTACCCATTCGGGGACCGCAAGGAGGTTGAACTTCGTGAACGAGAGGTAGGCCGCCCGGAGCATGGGGTAGGCGGTGAAGACACCGAGGATCAGCAGGCTCGGTGCAAGGAACAGCCAAGCGGCGCGGGCTTGACCCACCCCCGGCGAGAAGCTTCGCTTCCTTCGTCGGCGGATGTCCCAGGGGTGGGTCGATGCCATCGTCTACCTCAATCCTCTCGTTGTAAAACCGGCTACTTGTCGAGCAGCGCCTGGGCGTCCTTGTTCGCCTGCTTGAACAGCTGGTCCACCGTGCCTTCGCCATTGAGCGCCTTCTGAAGCGCCGGGACGAAGACAGTGGTGTTGATCGTGGAGCCGTTCTTGACTCCGGCGAGGAAGACCTTGGAGGCGCTGGTGACTTTCGGGTCGCCGAAGATCGCCGGATAGGGGTTGCTGCCGGTATCCGCCGAGGTGATGTCCGTCCGCGTGGACGGGAATCCGGTCTCCTCCGAGTACTTCGCCTGGACCTTCTTGCCGTTCCAGTACGTCGCGAAGGTGTACGCGGCCTTCTTCTGCTCGTCGGACACGCCCTTCGGCACCGTGAACGACACGGAGCCGGCGAGACTGATCTGGTCCTTCGGGCCGGCGAAGGTTCGCGCGACCCCGAAGTTGATGCCCGCCTGCTTGATGGCGGGCGCGACCCACGGGCCGCAGAGTTCGATCGCGGCCTTGCCCGTCTGGAAGAGCTTGTCGGCGTCCGGTCCATTCATCCCGACCGGCGTGATCTTGTTCTTGCGGACCTGGTCGACCCAGAAGTTGAGCGCTTCAAGGGTCTTGGGATCGTCGAGGAGCGCCTTCTTGCCGTCGTCGCTGACGATCCCGCCGCCCGTGTTCCAGAGCAGCGGCTGGAACATCGGAACGGTGTCGTGGTCGCCGAGCGAGATGGGGTACTGCTCGGGCGTCCCGTCGCCGTCCTTATCGATGGTGAGCTTGGGCGCCATCTCGGCGAACTCGGCCCAGGTCGCCGGCGGGTGGTCGTATCCTGCCGCGGCGAACATGTCCTTGTTCCAGTACATCATCTCGGTGAAGAAGTTCAGCGGGATGCCGTAGGTCTTGCCGTCCAGCTTGTTCGCGTTGACCGCCGCCTTAACGAGCTTGTCGGTGTCGAGCTGCCCGCTCGCATAGAAGTCGTCCACGGGCTGCAGAGCGCCCGCGTCGACGTACTGGGCCATATCGGCGGTGTCGATGGAGACGACGCCCGGGCCATTGCCGGACGCGATGCTCGATAGCAGTTTCTGCTTCAGCACGTCCCACGGCATCGCCGTGCTGACGACCTTGATCTTGTCCTGGCTCTTGTTGAAGCCGGAGACGACCTCATCGACAGAGGTCTTGTCCGACCCCGTCAGCCCGTTCCAGAACTGCAGCGTGATGGTGCCGGTGCCGTCGCCGGACGCGTTCGATCCGGAACAGCCGGTGAGACTGAGCGCCGCCGCGACGCCGGCGACGACAGCGACGCCGGCGAGCCGGCGTCCTCGGGTGGTGAAACTCATTGCGATCCTCCTCGATGCAACGTTGCACGAAATGTGGGTGTCATCGTCACACAGAAAATGCAACGATGTCAATTTCGCGCCGAATACGACGGGCCGACGGTCGACTCGCCGACCTGGATCGCATAGGGGACGATCTCCATGTGCGGGGCGGAATCGCGGTGCTCGATCTGGCCCATCAACAACTCGACCGCCCTTCGCGCGATCTCGGACTTGTCGGGCGCGACCGTAGTCAGGGTCGGCGTCGAGTACCGCCCCTCCTCGATGCCGTCGAATCCAACGACCGCGATGTCGTCCGGGATGCGCAGCCCTGAGGTGAGGATGGTCCGGATCGCGCCGAGGGCCAGCAGGTCGTTCAGGCAGAACACCGCATCGGGGACCGGCTCGAGGCGGAGCAGCTCCGCCATCGCGGACGCGCCATCGGCGCGATGGAACTTCGAGGTCGTCGGCATGTACCGCGGGTCGGGAGCGATACCGGCGGCCCTCAGCGCCGCCTTGTACCCCTCGGTGCGCAGCATCGAGGTGTTCAGCCGTACGGCGGGCCGGTCGCCGATCAGGGCGACGCGCCGCCTCCCGAGATCGAGCAGATGCTGGGTGGCATCCTGCGCTGCCGCGACATTGTCGACCAGGACGTGGTCGAGCAGGCTGGTGTGCTGCTCGCCCAAGAGCACCAGCGGCAGCGTCGACCGACGATCCTCGATCTCCTGGGAGGACATGGACACGGGGCTGAAGATGATCCCATCGAAGAGCGACGCCTGTGCACCGCGGTTGATCAGCTCCCGCTCCCTGTCGAGTCGACCGTCGGTCTGCTCGACGACGACGGTCATCCCCCGGGTCGAGAACTCATCGACCAGACAGCGCGTGAGTTCCGCGAAGTAGGGCACGTCGACCTCGGGCACGACCAGGGCGATGAGGCCCGATCTGCCGCTGCGCAGGTTCCGCGCGGCGAGGTTCGGCTGGTAGCCCAGCTCGTCGATGACCCGCTGCACGCGCTCCCGCGTCGCGGGACGGACATGCGGCCAATCGTTGACCACGTTGGACACCGTCCTGACCGAGACGCCCGCGCGTTCGGCCACATCCTTGAGCGTTGCCATGGTTCCTCCAACCACTCTCGTTTGCATCGTCGCACAAAATCCGCTTCACTGTTCTGTGCAGCGTTGCATTTCTGACGTTCACAACGCCCTCTCTTCGTCACCCCGCGTTCCGGCGCCAAGGAGTCTGCTCATGTCCACGTCCATCCATCGTGATCCCGACTACCCGCGGCCGGATTTCGACCGCTCCGACCGCTGGATGTCGCTCAACGGACGGTGGGATTTCGTTCCCGACCCCGACGCGACCGCCGATACGGCGTCCGCGTTCGCGGACGGGGCCGAGACCATCGCCGTCCCCGGTCCCTGGGAGAACTCGGCCGACGGTGGCCGGCACGACTGGCTCGAGGTCGGCTGGTACCGCCGCCGTATCACCGTCCCAGAAGAGTGGACCGGGGAACGGATCGTGCTCCACTTCGGCGCCGTCTTCCATCGGTGCGACATCTGGGTCGACGACCGGCATGTCGGCTCGCACACCGGCGGGTATCTGCCCTTCTCCTTCGACGTGACCGAGGAGATGGCTTCCCCCGAAGCGACGCTGGTCGTCCGTGTGGTATCTCCGAAGGACAAGCGGGACATCCCACACGGCAAGCAGCGCAGCCTGCCGTACGACGACTACAACGGCTGCTCGTTCACCCCGAGCAGCGGCATCTGGCAGTCCGTCTGGCTGGAGCCACGGCCGGCGACCTATATCGAGCAGATCGCGCTCACCCCAGCGGCCTCGCTGGACGCGGTCGATGCGGTCATCACCGTCGGCGGCCGATCGCGGGAGAGCGCCCGCGTTTCCGCGCGACTGGTGGACGAGGGCCTTCCAGTGAGTGCCGCCGTCGACGGCGGCCGGGTCTCCCTGACACTCCCGATCGCCGCGCCCCGGTTGTGGAGCCCCGGCGACCCGCATCTGTACGAGATCGAAGTCGTCGTCGAGAGCCAGGACGGAACCGATCGGGTGCGCTCGTACACCGGGCTGCGCACCATAGAGGCCCGCGAGAGGGCCCTGTTCCTCAACGGCGAACGGATCTACCTGCGCGGCGTCCTCGATCAGGGCTACTGGCCCGGAACCGGACTGACCGCGCCGAACGACGAGGCGCTCCGCCACGACCTCGAACTCGCCCGCGACGCAGGCTTCACGCTCGTCCGCAAGCACCTGAAGGCCGAAGACCCGCGGTGGCTGTTCCACGCGGACGCCATGGGGATGCTGGTCTGGTCGGAGCCGGCTTGCACCGGCCGCTACTCCCCCGCGGGAGCCGCGGCATTCGAGGCCGAACTGACCGGCCTGATCGAACGCGACCGCAACCACCCGAGCATCGTCATCTGGTCCGCCTACAACGAGGAGTGGGGACTCGACTGGGACCTGGAGGGAGCCCCCGAACGCCGGGCAGCCGCCGTCCGCGCCTATCGGCTGATCAGGGAGGCTGACCCGACCCGCCTGGCCATCGACAACTCCGGATGGGCCCATGTCGAGACGGATCTGCTCGACTGGCACTACTACAACGAGAACGCCCACGGCTTCCGCCACGCGATCGAAGGGTTCCTCGACGGGGACCGGCCCGACTTCGAGGTCTTCCACACCGCCGAGTACCCGATCCCGAAGTCCCTGGGCGCTTCCGGCTTCGAGCGTACGGACCAGCCGATCCTCAACAGCGAGTACGGCGGAGGCTGGAACAGCCTCGAACGCGCCTGGCACTCCCGCTGGCAGACACAGTTCCTGCGGCTGCAGGAAGACAACCAGGGCTACGTCTATACCGAGCTGTACGACATCGAGCACGAGACCGTCGGCGTCTACGCGTTCGACCGGTCCAGCAAGGATCAGGGCGGTTTCTCGCAGAGCGATGCACACGCCGACACGGTCCTGATCCCCGTCGTCGCACCGATCGCGGTGGGGGCCGACCTCATCGTCCCCGGCGGCAGCACCATCGCGGTTCCGGTTGTCGTCTCACACCACGGCAGCTCCGCGATCCAGGCGTCCCTGAGCTGGAGCTTCGGGGATGCACGCGGCGCGATCCCTACGACAGCGGCCCCGTTCCAGCTCGGCGAGCCGCAGTTCGTGGAACTTGCTCTTCCGCAGGGCTACGAGGCGGGAACCCTCACCCTCTCCCTCGAGAGGGACGGCGAGACCGTCGCCCGCACCTTCATCGATCTCCGCGAGGAAGAACCCGTCTCGCACCTCCCTTCCGACCCGCATTGGCGTGCCGAGCCGGCACGCCCCGAACGGAGCTACCGCTATGACACCCACTGAGACCCCGATCCCGCGCCCGGAGCACCCGCGCCCCCAGTTCGTCCGACCGCACTGGCTGAACCTGAACGGCGTGTGGCAGTTCGAGCTCGACGATTCGGACAGCGGTCTGGAGCGGGGTGTTCTCGAACGCGAACTCCGCGGCACCATCGTGGTCCCGTTCGCGCCCGAGTCCGAGCTCTCCGGCGTCGCCGACACCGATTTCCATGACGCGGTCTGGTACCGCCGCGACATCCGTGTCCCCGTCGAGTGGCCGGACGAGAGGATCATCCTGCACTTCCAGGCCGTCGACCACGACAGCACCGTCTGGGTCAACGGCGTCGAGGCGGGTCGACATCGCGGTGGCTTCACCCCGTTCTCGTTCGACATCACCGACCTGCTCGATGCCGAGCGGCACGGGACGGTCGTCCTCCGCGCGCGGGACCCGCACATCGGCCCGCAGGCCCGAGGCAAGCAAGCGACCTGGTTCGCCAACACCGACTGCTTCTATACGCGCACCACCGGCATCTGGCAGACGGTCTGGCTCGAATGCCGGCCGGCCGCGTCGTTCGGCCGCCCCCGCATTACCCCGAATTCGGACGAGGGGACGTTCGGGATCGAACCGGATCTGCGGGGCGCCCGGCCCGGGCAGCGGATCGTCGCGCGCATCCACGACGACGGCGGCGTGATCGACGAGGTCAGCACGATCGTGGGCGCCACCATGGCACCCACCCTCCGCGTCACCGTCCCGGCGTCGCGCCAGCGACTCTGGACCCTCACAGACCCGTTCCTGTACGACATCGACCTCACTCTGTGCGACGCCGAGGGGTCGCCGGTCGACCGCCTGGTCTCCTACGCAGGGCTGCGGAGCGTCTCCATCGACGGCCGACGCATCCTGCTCAACGGTCAGCCCGTCTTCCAGCGCCTTGTGCTCGACCAGGGCTATTGGCCGGAGAGCCTGATGACGGCGCCGTCGGACGACGAGCTGGCCGCCGACATCCTCCGGAGCAAGGCGGCGGGGTTCAATGGCGCACGGGTCCACGAGAAGGTCGCCGAGGAGCGATTCCTGTACCACGCCGACCGGCTCGGCTACCTCGTCTGGGGCGAGTTCGCCGACTGGGGTTCCTCCGGCCAGGGGCCCGAGGGCGACAACCAGCGGCCGACCGCGGGCTACGTCGCCGAGTGGGTCGAGGCCGTCGCCCGCGACTACAGCCACCCGTCGGTCATCGGCTGGTGCCCTCTGAATGAGACCTACCAGGTCCTCCACGATCGGATGACCGTTCTGGACGACGTCACCGAGGCCATGTTCCGGGCCACCAAGTCGATCGACCGCACCCGGCCGGTCGTGGACTCCTCCGGGTACTCGCATCGCGTCATCGACACGGACGTCTGGGACGCCCACGACTACGAGCAGGACCCGCACGCGTTCGCGCTCAACCACGCCGGGTTGGCGGACGGCTCCCCCTACGTCAACCGTAGCGCGGACGGCAAGGACTACTCCCTTCCGTACCGCGGACAGCCCTTCATGGTCAGTGAATTCGGCGGCATCTGGTGGGTGCCCGAGATCGCTGCGCAGGTCGACGGGGAAGACCGTGAGGCCTCCTGGGGCTATGGCCAGCGCATCGCGGACGAGGAGGAGTTCTACGCGCGATTCGAAGGACTCGTCCGGGTGCTCGACCAGAACCCGCACATGTTCGGCTACTGCTACACGCAGCTCACCGATGTGTTTCAGGAACAGAACGGCATCTACCGCTTCGACAGGAGCCTCAAGCTCGACGTCGATCGGATCCGCACCATCCAGGAGCGGGTCTCCGCCTATGAGAACACGGGAGAAGAAGAGCAATGGCGCACCAGAGAACACGAAGAATCGGCAGCATCGCACTGATCGGAGGCCTTCTCGCGGCCGCCCTCACCACGGGCGTGGCCGCTCCAGCGCTCGCGGACGGACTCCCCGACGGGACGCCCTTCCAGTGGAGCGGGCCGACGCTCATCCAAAACCAACCGCAGTTCACCGACGCTGGGCCGGACGCGATCCAGAGCGCTCCCGGGAGATACGGGTCGCAGTTCCCCCGCCTCGTGAAGCTGGCGGACGGTTCCTGGCTCATCGGCTACACCACATGGACAACGACGGGTACACGCACGACCCTGCCGGCGGCACCCGGCTCCAATTCAAGTCCAGCTCCGACAACGGCCGTACCTGGACCCTCCGGGGAACGTTGAGCGAAGCCGGCCGCGACCTGGACAACGCTCAGCTGGTCCAGCGCGCCGACGGGACCATCGTCCTCGCCTACCGCTCCGTGCGGTGGGGCGAGTCGTACCGGATCCTCGTCCGCACCAGCGCCGACGGCGGTGCAACCTGGGGTTCGGCAACCACCGTGGATGCAAACGAAGGTGCGCCCGGCAGCCTGTCCAACCCGGACCGGGGTGTCTATGAGCCGAACATGAACGTCTTCCCCAACGGCGACATCGGCATCATGTACGCCAACGAGAAGTACGCGCTCGCGACGCCCGCCTACTCGCAGGTCATCTCCATGAAGGTGTCGACCACGGGAGGGACCAGCTGGGGCGCCGAGACGTTCCCGGTGAAGGACCTGAACAACTCCGCATCTCGGCCCGGCATGCCGGTCTGGACCCGGATGACGAACGGGTCGTGGGTTCTCGTGTACGAGCTCTGCGGGACCGACGGCTGCAACGGATGGGTGAAGACCCCCGCGGACGGACGCACCTGGAGCAGCGCACTCGGGCAACGCCTCCCCGCCGAGACCGGGGCGCCCTACGTGCTCTCGCTCAGCGACGGGCGACTCGTGGTCACCTCCAACACGCACGAGATGCTCATCAGCCGCGACTTCGGGCAGAACTGGTACCTGGACGACCGCAACCCGTGGGGACCGCTGTCCACCGACGACAACCTCTGGCCGGCGATCATCCAGACCGCGTCGAACGAGATCGCCGTGGTCACCTCGGCCGGTCGGGCACCCGCTTTCAACAACGGCCACAACATCCAGATCAAATTCGGCACCTTCTCGCCACTCAACCAGCCGGCTCCGATCGATGGAGCGACCTACACCTTCACCGCGCAGCACAGCGGGCTGAACCTCGACGTCGACCAGGGATCCGGCCTGGACGGCGCGAAGGTCCAGCAGTACACACCCAACAACCTCCCGCCGCAGAACTGGGTCCTGCACAAGCAGGCCGACGGCGCCTACCTCCTCCAGAACCAGCAGAGCGGAAAAGTCCTCGACGTCGACGCGAACTCAATGGTCGACGGCGCAAAGGTGCAGCAGTACAGCATCACCGGATGCGCATGCCAGCACTGGTTCCTCGACTATGTCGGAGGCGGCAACTACCAAGTGCGCGCGGCACACAGCGGCAAGAACCTCGACGTCACCGCCGGATCGACCGCTCCCGGCGCAGCGGTGGAGCAGTGGTCGAACAACTTCGCCCGACCGCAGCGCTGGAAGCTGACCCAGAAGTAGACGCCCCAGCAGGGGCCACAAGGTACCCCGGTCTCCCGCTACCGGGAGGCCGGGGCACTGACCGTCCCGACCACCGACTTCTGCCGACGTGCCGGCGCTGGTGATCGGCGGCGAGCACGACCGCGTCGAGCCAGTCGATGTCCTCCGCGACAACCTCCTGCCCTACCTCGCGGACGCGGAGCTCATCGTGCTTCCCGACACCGGCCACCTCATCCCGCTCGAGGCAGCGGAATCCCTCGGCGACGCCATCGCCGGGTTCGTCGATGCCCGCCGACACCGAGCGGGCGGGGCGAGCGGCGTCTCTCGGGCACTACCGCGGGAACGCCGCTCGCTCCGGCCGCCTCACCACGTGAGTCCCCAGCTGCTCAAGCAGCCGCTCGTCCGCACTGCCGGGTTCGGCGGAGTAGAGCACGATGCGGAGATCGCTGCCGTCGATGGTGAGGACGTCGCAGTCGAGGGAGATCGGCCCGAGCATGGGGTGCACGATCGTCTTCCGTGAGGGGGCGGCGGGGGCGGCCTCGTATGCACTCCAGAGCTCCTCGAAACGAGGGTTCTCCGCGCCCAGGGCTGCGATGAGCTCGCGCAAGGCGAGGTCGTCGGGGTAGCGTTCGGAGGCACGCCGGAGGTCGGCGACCAGCTCTCGCTCGAAGGCGTCGGTGCGGGCAGCGTCGCGCTCTACTCGCGAGCCGCCGGACCCCGAGGCGAAGTGCCGCCAGATGAGGTTACGGCCGCGGGCGTCCAGGGCGGCGGGGTCGCCGAGGAGCTCGGCCCAGAGCGCGTTCCATTGCACGGTGTCCCACGCAGCGGTGAAGACCGCGAGCGGGCTGTCGCTCATCCTGTCCAGCATGCGCTGGACGCCGCGCGGCACCGCCTTGGGCACCTCGCCGGACGGTGGAGGGGCGGAACCCGCGAGACGATAGAGCAATTCCC